>ERZ1026888.365-NODE-365-length-26023-cov-24.942391_pt1 | contig 26023 bp, 22 predicted proteins | sample MGYA00380174_ERZ1026888 | MGnify/ENA primary metagenome ERZ1026888 (study PRJEB33269, sample SAMEA4719810) | human gut metagenome | biome: human-associated habitat; feature: organic feature; material: feces | place: Cameroon | collected 2013-10 ...
ATACTGTCCGTCGTTATGGATATCTCAGGAATGTCAATATCGGTAATAATATGCGTTGGATGCTGGACGAGGGAAATGTTCAATTTCTATTTGTCTTTCATCTGTTGACGGAATCTCCACCACATCATTATACCCGCTGTGGTGAGTCCGAAGGGGAATGCCATCCACACGCCTACAAGTCCGTAGCCGAGCACGAAGCCGCACAGATAGCCTACGGGCAGCGATATGACGAAGAAGGCTATGAAGGCGATGACCATAAGAGGCTTAACGTCGGCAATGCCGCGCAGGGCGTTGGCGTAGTTTATCTGCAAGCCGTCGCCAAACTGATAGATGAAGAAAGGCAGCATGAGTGTGAGTACAGTAGACGATACTTCAGTAGAATCGGTAAACCATCCGCCCACGTGATTGCGCAACAAGAATATTATTCCGGCAAGGAGCAACTCCAGTGCCACCATTACATGCAATCCTGCCAAAACAGTGTGGCGCGTGTTGGCATGGTCGTGCTGTCCGTTGAAATAGCTTGTACGCACGGCAACGGCAGCTCCAAGACCGTAGTACACCATAAAGGTGAACTGTGAGATTGTGATCATTACTTGATGCGAAGCCAAGGCAATGGTGCCGAGCCATCCCACCATAATAATAGAGAGCGAGAACGAGGCTGTCTCCATGCCCATCTCCAGGGCTATTGGAGTGCCAAGCGATGAAAGTCGCTTGACCAAAGGGCGCGACCATCCTAAGCTGAAGAATCCCTCGCGGTAGGGGCGCATCTTTTCCTGAGAAAGGAATACGGCAAGGAATATGCCCACCATTATTATGCGCGACACGAGTGTAGACACACCGGCACCCACCACGCCCATTTCTGGCAATCCCATCTTGCCGTAGATGAACAGATAGTTGCCGAGGATGTTGAGCATGTTGCCCGAAAGGAGTATCCACATAGAGGTGCGCGTCTCGGTGATGCCGTCGGTGAACTGCTTGAAGGCATTGAACAGCATCACGAAGGGCAGCGAGGCAAGCAGCACGAGATAGTAGGGACGCATGTAGGGTAGCAATTCTTCCGGCTGTCCTATATTGCCTAAGTTGAAATAAAGCACTACAAGGACTGCCATCATGAGTGCGGTAGCTAAGGTGTTGGCAAGCAGTGAGCAGCGCAGGGCCTGGCCTGCTTCTGGCAGTTCTTTGCGTCCGAAGAGTCCGCCTACGACAGGTGTCAGTCCGTATGAGAATCCCGTGCCGGTGATGATGACGAGATTGATAATGTTGTTGACGAATGATGCAGCTCCAAGTTCGGTGGTGCTGTGGTGACCCACCATCATAGTGTCGGCGAAGCCGAGCACAATCATTCCCATCTGTCCAATCATGATTGGCAGACCGAGAGAGAGGAGTGAGCGGTAGTGTTCAGGATAAAATTTCATAACAGGGTGCAAAATTAGCAATTAAAATCCATATTATGAACCCATTCGGCTGAAAAAGCCATAGGTTTTATGGTTATGAGTCGCCATATATTATTAACTTTGCACTCGATATTTTAAATTTATACAAGTATGCTTGAATTACCCAAAGACCCGATGATGCTCTTCAGTGTCATCAACATGCGCTTGCGCGACATCTATCCTTCACTCGACGCCTTGTGCGACGACCTCCATGTAGACAAACAAGAAATCATCGACCGACTCAAGGCTGTAGGATTCGAATATAATGCCGAACAAAACAAGTTCTGGTGATATTTGATTGCTAAAATTGCTGTCGGAGAAGGTGAAAGATAGGGTGGAAACATGTGGATTGCTGTAAAAATTGAGGAAAAGTGAGAAAAATAGTCATGATGATGAAAAAAAAGACGAAAAAGTTTTGCAGTTTCCAAAATAATAGCTACCTTTGCATCCGCAATCGAGAAATAACGATAGCAAAAGCAATGCTTCAATAGCTCAGTTGGTTAGAGCACCTGACTGTTAATCAGGGGGTCGTTGGTTCAAGTCCATCTTGAAGCGCAGAATTTAAGCCTCGTAGGTCACACGACTTACGAGGCTTTTTCTATTTATACTCGGAATGAGCATTCTCTAACGGATGCCATACCCTCCTACTATATGTGAGAATAATGGCTGAACTGTTATTTAGAAGAATTTTTTAATTGTTTGGGGATTCATAATTTATTTTACAAATGAAGTTCACTGACAATTTCATTCCTACTTATGCCAACACTCAGTCTGTACAACTGAAAATAGAGTATCCGAAACATGCCCCCGCTTGTCGTTTTTTTGGTCTTCTATTAAGACCGAGCTTGGTCTTAATAATACTTGAGGGTTGGTCTTAATAGAAGACCAAAATGGGTCTTAAATGAAGACCTTTTTGGCTCTTCTGCTTTAGCAAGTGCTTATGTTTATTTTATATGGCTCAAGCTATATATTTAAGTCGAAACTTAGATAAGAAAGTTGTCTAAATAAGGGTGGGTTAATTAAGAATCAAAAGAAGTTCAGGCTTCTGATTGAAAATGAATAATTATGTCTCAACCGATATGCTATTTGCTCCATGTTCCGTATGAATTAAAAAAAACTCTCTCGGCAGGAAAAATTTTTTCTCCCGGCAGGGAGAAAAAAAAGGCCGAACGTCACCGCCCAGCCTCCCCGAGATAAATGTTTAACTATTAAAAATCTATTTACTGATATGGTAATTAATCTGTTTCTGTTGTTTTGCGCTCTTTGTAAATCACGTTGTTGGCTCCGCTTGTAATCTTGAGAGCCTCTGGATGCTCCTTTATGAACGAGTCGATGTGGCGCACGCGCTTGCTTTCGAGAATCTCGTCCACGGCTATGAGGATGCCAGTCTCCTCCACGTCGCCAAAGCCATAGTTGATGGCGGTGCCAAAGAGCTTCATAGTGGGCGAGAGCGACATGTAGGCGTTAACGAGCGGCGGAATGTTGTAGCCCAAGGCTCTCACCTCGCGGTTGAGGATGAGATAGTCCTTCTTGAAGTCGTCCTCGCAGAACAGCTTGCGCAGCTCCTCCACGGGAGTTTCAATCTTGAGCGGCTTGAGCGGGATGATAAGGTTGTCCTTGTCGTCGAAGTGCTTCTTGAGGAAGTATAGTATCATGTCTCTTCCGCGTCGGATGTATGAGGGATACATGGTCATCTTGCCGAAGAAGTACTTCACATTGGGTTTGATTACGGTGAGTGCGCCGAGTCCGTCCCACAGGTTGTCGAGGGCAAAAAGGCTCTTCGATCCGCGTCGTGTGCTCTGGTATTCGAGCGTCACGAACGAGCGTCCCAGCTCAACGGTGTAGGGCATGTAGTCCTTGATGAACTTGTCGGAGAAATGGAACATGTGGCTTGTGGCAAGCTTAGGCTGGCCGTTGTCGTCGAGTTCCCATTCCGAGCCGAGCAGATAGCGGTAGCCTCCGATAATCTCCTCCGCATCAGGGTTCCACACGATGAGCTGCTTGTAGCAGTTGGGGCATGTGTCAAACTCGTCGATGTCCATCGGCTTGCCTGTGCCACCGCCTGCCTCGCGGAATGCTATCTCACGCAGACGTCCTATCTCTCGCATCACGTTGGGAGCGTTGTGCGCCGTGATGACGTAAATCTCGTTGTGGCTTTTGTTGGTCATTCGGAGTTGTCGCTCGGGAGTAAGCTCACTCTTGAGCAGTTCCTTGCTCACTGGTTCTATTATTGGCTCTTCCATTCTGAATTTTTGATTCTTAATATGTTATTTTCCTTGCGTGGGAAGTTCATATACTCTGTCCTCCACCCACTGTGCCCACTGCTGCGGCGAGCGGCTTCGGTCGAAGGTCTGCCATGGAATAGGCTTGCCTATGTGTATGGTGAAGTGCTTGCCCACGTTGCGGTACATCTCGTCGACGAGGAATATCATAGCGAGGTTGAACGGCAGGAATCGGTCGCTGAACTTGGCTATGCGGTAGAAGCGACTCGAATTGGCTCCGCTGAAATGTATGGGCACCACGTCGCGCTGGCATTCCACGCTCTTCTTTACGAAGGTCTTGGTCCATGGGATGTCGTGTATGGAGCCGTCGGGCTGTCGTCGGCTGTTGAGTCCTGCTGGGAACATGAGCATGTGGTTGTCGCTCTTGAATCCCGCCTCCACCATGCGCGGGAAGTCGCGGCTGTTGCGTCCGGTCTTGTTGATGCCTATGCACACGGGGGCGAGTCCGGGAAGGTTCATGAGTAGGTCGTTCACCAGGTAGCGGAATTTTCCGTTGTAGTGTCGTCCTATTATCGCGCCGAGCGCCACTCCGTCCTGTCCTCCGAGCGGATGGTTCGATACGAAGGTGTAGAGCCGTCCGTCGTCGGGGCTTGGCAGGTTTTCCTTGCCCACAATCTCTATGTCCATCTGCAGGTAGCGCACGCATTCCTCAAGCCATTCCACGCCCGAAAGGTGGCGTGCGTTCCATATAAATTGGTTCACCTGGTCCTGGTGGATGATGCGTTTGAGCCACGCTATGGCAAAGCCCGGCACGTATCGCGCCTTGTCTCCCATCTTGCTTCGGAGAATCTTGTCTATGTCAATTGTATGTTCTGAAATCTCGTTCATTTTTCCACAAAATGCTATTTCTCTGCAAAAATAACACATCTTTTTCAGATACATTCAATTTAGCTTAAGAAATATGCCTTTTTAATAATTTTGATATATAAATGTAGACTCGTATGCGGATTTTTATGTACCTTTACACCCAAATACGCATATATATAATGTACAAAGATACAATAAATCAGACAACCGACATAAAGACTTGTGAGGGTTATCATGTGCCCGTGTTGCTTGACGAGAGCATCAGTGGACTCGAGCTGAAACCTGGTGGAGTGTATGTCGACGTTACTTTTGGCGGTGGAGGCCACTCGCGCGAGATACTGTCGCGCCTTTCTGCCGATGCCCATCTCTACAGTTTCGATCAGGATGCCGACGCCGAGCAGAACATCGGCGAGCCCGACGAGCGATTCACGTTCGTGAGGAGCAATTTCCGTTATCTTAAAAATTGGATGCGCTATTATGGCGTGGAGCATATCGACGGACTCCTCGCCGACCTTGGCGTGTCGTCGCACCACTTCGACGATGCCGAGCGAGGGTTCTCCTTCCGCTTCGACGCGCCACTGGACATGCGCATGAACAAGCGTGCCGGACTTACCGCTGCCGACATTCTCGCCACATACGACGAGGAGCGTCTGGCCGACATTTTCTATATCTATGGCGAGATGAAGAACTCGCGACGCATTGCAGCTGCCGTGGCCAAGGCAAGACAGCAGAATGAGATTAAGACCACGAAGGACTTCCTCGCTGTGGTGGAGCCTATGTTCAAGCGCGAGCGCGAGAAGAAGGACATGGCACGACTGTTTCAGGCTTTGCGCATAGAGGTGAACCACGAGATGGACGCCCTTAAAGAGATGCTCGCTGCTGCTACAGAGATGCTCGCACCGGGTGGAAGACTGTCGGTGATAACCTATCATTCGCTTGAGGACCGCATTGTGAAGAACTTCATGAAGGCAGGCAATGCCGAGGGCAAGATCGAACAGGACTTCTTCGGACGCATCAACACACCCTACAAGACTGTGGGCAAGCTCATCATACCCTCGAAGGAGGAGCAGGAGCGCAACCCAAGAAGCAGAAGCGCGAAACTGCGCGTGGCAGCCAAAATTTAAGTATTAAGGAAAGGAGTAAGCAAAATGAAAGAAGAAAACACATCCTCGCCCGACCCGCGCGATATTCTCAAGCACCTTGAGGTGAGGTCCAATGGGGATGGGGAGGATGAGCCGCCATCGTTGCGCACCATCATACGCGAGACTACCGAGGAGGATATGCCCATCACCAAGAACATCACTCTGAAGAAGATTCTTGGTGGCGACATCCTAAGCGCCGACGTGATACGCAAGCAGATATGGCTGGTGTTGCTCATTTCGCTATTCATTGTGGTGTATATTTCCAACCGCTACAAGTGTCAGCAGAACCTGATACGCATCAGCCAGCTCACTGAGCAACTCAAGGACGCCAAATACCGTGCCTTGTCGAGCAGCAGCGACCTTACGCAGCAGACGCGTGAGAGTATGGTGCTCGAGAAACTGCGTGGCGAGAAGGACAGTACGCTGCACATCGCTACACAGCCGCCATACATAATTAATGTAAGTAACTCTGAAAAAGAATGAGCAAGTTTGACAGTAAAAAAGTGATGCCGCGCTATAGTTTCCTTGCCATCATCATGACGCTCATTGCCACGGCGGTGCTCGGACGCACCCTGTATATCATGACGGCAAAGCGCGACTTCTGGATGAAGGTGGCCGACAGAGTAAAGGTGGACAGCGTGGTCACACCTCCGGTGAGAGGCAATATTCTCAGCTGCGACGGACAGCTCATGGCTTCGTCGCTGCCACAATACAAGATGTTTGTCGACTTCAGGGCTATACACGCTGCGGGCAAAGACTCGCTGTTCGAGGTGAAGCTCGACTCTATAGCCGAAGGGCTCAATGCCATATTCCCCGACCGCTCTGCCAAGGAGTTCAAGGAGCATTTGCTTGAGGGATTCCAAAAGCAGAAAGCCCATTGGCCCGTGTGGACACGTCGTGTGAACTACAGCACTTATGCAGAGGTGAAGAGTCTGCCGATATTCAATCTTGGCAAGAACCGCGGAGGTTTCCACACCGAGGAGTTCAACGCCCGCAAGCAGGCCTACGGCTCGCTCGCTCTGCGCACAATAGGCAAGATGTATGGCGAGATTGACTCGGCACAATGCGGACTTGAGCTTCACTACGACTCGCTGCTGCGTGGCGAGACGGGAGTGAGCCATGGGCGCAAGGTGCTCAACAAGTTCCTCTATCTCACCGACCAACCGCCAATAGACGGTGCCGACATTGTCACAACCATCGATGTGTCGATGCAGGACCTTGCCGAGCGCGCTGTGCTCAACGAGCTTAATAAAATCAACGCCGACGTGGGTGTGGCAATAGTGATGGAGGTGAAGACGGGCGATGTGAAAGCCATTGTCAACATGACGAAGTGTGCCGATGGTACATACCACGAGATTAAGAATCACGCTGTGAGCGACTTGCTTGAGCCTGGCTCTGTGTTTAAGACAGCCTCCATAATGGTGGCTCTCGACGATGGAGTGGTGGACACCACGGCCTATATAGACACTGGATGTGGCGTGTGGCCCATGTACGGACGCGAGATGAAGGACCATAACTGGCGACGTGGTGGCTATGGCATGCTCAAGTTGCCGCAGACGCTGTGGGTAAGCTCCAACATTGGAGTGAGCCGTATCATCGACGACCATTATAAGGACAATCCTGAGAAGTATGTTCAGGGAATACGCCGACTGGGTCTTGCCGACGACTTGCAGCTGCCCATACCCGGCTACTCGCCTGCCAAGATAAGAATGCCACGCAAGGATTCGCGCGGGAAACAATATGTAAACTGGAGCAAGACAACCTTGCCCTGGATGAGTATCGGCTATGAGACGCAGGTGCCGCCTATCTCAACTCTCACATTCTACAACGCCATTGCCAACGGGGGCAAGATGATGCGCCCGCGCTTCGTAAAGGAGGTGAGAAAGAACGGTCAGGTGGTTATGAGTTTCCCGCCGCAAGTGATGCGCGAGCAGATAGCCAAGCCTGTCACTATCAGCAAAATCACACGTATACTGGAGCAGGTGGTGAGCGTGGGACTTGGCAAAAAGGCTGGTTCGCCCTCGTTCCTTGTGGCAGGAAAAACCGGTACGGCACAGATTTCGAAGGGTGCGGCTGGCTACAAAAGCGGACAAGTGCATTATCTCTTGTCGTTCGCAGGATTCTTTCCAGCCTATGAGCCGCGCTACAGTTGCATTGTGTGCATACAGAAGTCGGGACTTCCTGCTTCGGGTGGCGGCATGAGTGGCGTGGTGTTCCACGACATTGCCGAGGGAATCATGGCGCAGAGCCTTAAGCTTGAGGCTGCCGATGCGCGCGACTCAATGTCGATATTCGTGCCTCAGGTGAAGAGTGGCAATATTCTCGCCGCCGATTATGTGCTCACGCATCTTGGTTTCGAGCCACGCACCAACTGGAGTGGCAGCTATGCCGACGGCAATCCTATATGGGGACGCGCTACGGAGCCTGGCGGCAAGACTATCGACTTGCAACGGGAGCCTGTAGGCGACAAGAACCAAATGCCCGACGTTCACGGTATGGGAGCACGCGATGCTGTGTATCTGATAGAGAGCCGTGGCATGAAGGTGAAGATTAACGGACGTGGAAAAGTAGTGGCGCAGAGCATTGGCCCTGGCATGACCGTGAAGAAGGGAATGACCTGCGTATTGAAAATGGAGTAGAAAAATAATATCAAAATAGAAATATGAAACTCAAGGAATTGCTCAATGCCATCCCCGTGATTGCCTTTATAGGCAATGAGGATGTAGAAATCACTGGCGTTAACATCGATTCGCGCCGCATCAAGGATGGTCATCTCTTTGTAGCCATGAAGGGAACTCAGGTAGACGGCCATAAGTTTATACCCAAAGCCGTGGAACTTGGAGCAAAGGCTGTGCTCTGCGAGGACTTGCCTCAGGAGAAAGCCGAAGGCGTGACCTATGTCCAGGTAGAATCCACAGAGGATGTTGTTGGCAAGGTGGCGACTGCCTTTCATGGCAACCCGTCGAGCAAACTCAAGCTCGTGGGAGTGACAGGAACTAACGGCAAAACCACCATTGCCACATTATTATATAATATGTTTACCAAGATGGGTCACAAGTGCGGCTTGCTCTCAACCGTGTGCAACTACATAGTCGACGAGCGTGTGCCTTCCGACCATACAACTCCCGACCCGATAGCACTCAACGAGTTGCTCGACCGCATGGTTAAGGCTGGCTGCGAGTATGCCTTCATGGAGTGCTCGTCGCACGCCATTGCCCAGAAGCGCATAGGCGGACTTACATTTGCAGGTGGCATATTCACCAACCTCACACGCGACCATCTCGACTATCACAAGACTTTCGAGAACTATCGCAATGCCAAGAAGGCTTTCTTCGACTCTCTGCCTAAGACTGCCTTTGCCATTACCAACGCCGACGACAAGAACGGAATGGTGATGGTGCAGAACACCAAAGCCACTGTGAAGACCTATTCCACACGCTCTGTGGCCGACTTCAAGGCCCGCATCATAGAGTGCCACTTCGAGGGTATGTATCTTGAGATGGATGGACGCGAGGTGGGAGTACAGTTCATTGGCAAGTTCAACGTGAGCAACTTGCTTGCTGTTTATGGTGCCGCAGTGATGCTTGGCGCAAAACCTGAGGATGTGCTCGTGACCATGAGCACTCTGCACAGTGTAAGCGGACGACTTGAGCCTATCCATTCGCCTGAGGGCTACACGGCTGTTGTCGACTACGCCCACACGCCCGACGCTCTTGAGAATGTGCTCAACGCCATACACGAGGTGCTCGACGGCAAGGGACATGTCATCACCGTGTGTGGAGCAGGTGGCAACCGCGACAAGGGCAAGCGTCCGCTCATGGCTCAGGAGGCTGTCAAGCAGAGCGACCGTGTGATTATCACAAGCGACAACCCACGTTTCGAGGAACCTCAGGACATCATCAACGACATGCTCGCCGGACTCAATCCACAGCAGATGAAGAAGGTTATCTCCATTGTCGACCGTCGCGAGGCTATACGCACTGCCTGCATGATGGCCAAGAAGGGCGACGTTGTTCTCATTGCCGGCAAGGGACATGAGGACTATCAGGAGATAAAGGGAGTGAAACATCATTTCGACGACCACGAGGTTGTGAGAGAATTTATGAATTAGGAGTTTTGAGTTTTGAATTTTGAATTGTCGGCTTTGCCGCAACAACTCAACATTTAACACTCAACATTCAACACTCACCCTTGCGGCTTTGCCGCAACAACTCAACATTCAACACTCAACATTCAACATTCAAAAATGCTATATTATCTTTTCCGCTTCCTCGAGCAATACGGCATAAGTGGCTCACACATGTGGGGCTACATCTCGTTCCGCTCGTTGTTGGCACTCATTCTGTCGCTTGTCATCTCGGCATGGTTTGGCGAGCGATTCATCAAGTATCTCAAGAGTAAGCAAATCACTGAGACACAGCGCGACGCCTCAATCGACCCGTTCGGCGTAAAGAAAATCGGCGTGCCGTCGATGGGCGGCATCATCATCATTGTGGCAATACTTGTGCCAGTGCTTCTGCTTGGCCGTCTGCGTAATATCTATCTGTTGCTGATGATTATCACAACGGTGTGGCTCGGATTTCTTGGAGGCATGGACGACTTCATCAAAATATTCCGCCGCAACAAGGAGGGATTGAAGGGTAAATACAAGATTGTGGGTCAGATAGGCATCGGACTCATCGTTGGCTTGGTTTTGTGGGCTTCGCCCGATGTCAAGATGAACGAGAACCTCGCCTACGAGAAGCAGGGACATGAGCTTGTGGTGAAACACCGTTCGGAGGCTTGCAAGTCGCTTAAGACCACAATTCCCTTTGTCAAGGGTCACAACCTCGACTACTCCCGCATCACCAGTATCTTTGGTGAGCATCGTGTGGCTGCAGGCTGGATATTGTTTGTAATAATGACCATATTCGTTGTGACAGCTGTCAGCAATGGAGCCAACCTTAACGACGGTATGGACGGTATGTGTGCCGGCAACTCTGCCATAATAGGTGTGGCGTTGGGCATATTGGCTTATGTGAGTTCGCACATAGAGTATGCCAGCTACCTCAATATTATGTATATTCCAGGGTCGGAGGAACTTGTGGTGTTCCTTTGCGCCTTCATCGGTGCCTTGATTGGATTCCTTTGGTATAATGCCTATCCTGCCCAAGTGTTCATGGGCGACACAGGCTCGCTGACCATTGGTGGCATCATCGCCGTTACTGCTATCATCATCCACAAGGAGCTGATGTTGCCCATCCTCTGTGGCATCTTCTTTGTCGAGAGTCTCAGTGTCATCGTGCAGGTGTATTATTACAAGCTTGGCAAGCGTCGCGGTGTGAAGCAGCGTATCTTCAAGCGCACGCCTATCCACGACAACTTCCGCACACAGCAGTCGCAGCTCGACCCCGACTGCAAATACCTCATCAAGCGACCCAAGGGTGCAATACATGAGTCGAAGATTACAATCCGATTCTGGATTACTACCATCATATTGGCAGCACTTACAATAATAACTTTGAAGATAAGATAATATAATATGAAACGCATAGTAGTTCTCGGTGCCGGCGAGAGTGGAGCCGGTGCCGCCGTATTGGCAAAGAAAGAAGGATTCGACGTGTTCGTAAGCGACATGTCGGCTATCAAGGACAAGTATAAGAAACTCCTCGACGACCACGGCATAGAGTGGGAGGAGAAACAGCACACAGAGGATAAAATCCTCTCTGCCGACGAGATAATCAAGAGCCCAGGCATACCTAAGGAGGCTCCCATGGTGAAGAAGGCCATTGACAAGGGCATTCACATCATAAGCGAGATTGAGTTTGCCGGACGCTACACCAACTCCAAGATGATTTGCATTACGGGCTCTAATGGCAAGACCACAACCACGTCGCTCATCTACCACATCTTCAAGACAGCAGGCTATGACGCAGGACTTGCAGGCAACATCGGACGCTCGCTCGCATTGCAGGTGGCTGAGGATCCACACGAATACTATATCATCGAACTTAGCTCGTTCCAGCTCGACAACATGTACGACTTCCATGCCAACATCGCCATCCTGCTCAACATCACTCCCGACCATCTCGACCGCTACGACTACTGTATGCAGAACTATGTCGACGCCAAGATGCGCATCATACAGAATCAGACACAGCAGGACTCGTTCATCTACTGGAATGACGACCCTGTAATCAAGCGCGAGCTTGAAAAGTACGACATCAAGGCAATACAGTATCCATTCTCCGAACTCAAGGAGAAGGGTTCTATAGGTTACATTGAGGAAGGTTCATACAAAATAGAGAAGCCAACTCCGTTCAACATGGAGCAGGAGGAACTCTCGCTCACTGGTAAGCATAATATCTACAACTCGCTTGCCGCAGGCATTGCAGGCAACATCTCAGGTATAAAGAAAGACGTGATACGCCAGAGCCTGAGCGACTTTCCTGGTGTGGAGCACCGACTGGAGAAGGTGTGCAAGGTGGGCGGTGTGCAATATGTCAACGACTCTAAAGCCACCAATGTGGACGCCTGCTGGTATGCCCTCGAAAGTATGCGCACACCCACAATCCTCATCATCGGTGGTAAGGACAAGGGCAACGACTACAACGAGATAAAGGAACTGGTGAAGCAGAAGTGCAAGGCTCTCGTCTATCTTGGAGCCGACAACACCAAGCTCCACAACTTCTTCGACGGCATGGGTATTCCTGTGCGCGACACCCACTCTATGAAGGATTGTGTGGCTGCCTGCTACGAACTTGCCGAGCCAGGCGACACTGTGCTCCTGAGCCCTTGCTGCGCCAGCTTCGACCTCTTCAAGAACATGGAGGACCGTGGCGAGCAATTCAAGAGCCTTGTCAGAAGCCTGTAGGGTAAACTGATAATTTGTAAAAAAGAGAAATGATAAACAAGACATTAGGCAACATATTCAAGGGCGACAAGGTGATATGGATGGTGTTCTTCTTCCTGTGCCTTATAAGCGTCATTGAAGTATATTCGGCTTCAGCCCAGCTCACCTACAAGGCGGGCAGCTACATTGCGCCAATGGTGAAGCACATCGGACTCTTGTGTGTCGGTGTTTTCTTCACAGTACTGACGCTTAACGTGAAGTGCCGATACTTCAAAGCCCTCACAACTCCAATGCTTGGCCTCTCGTTTGCCACGCTTATATGGGTCTACTTCGTGGGTGCCTCGACCAATGGAGCACAACGATGGATTCCGATATTCGGCATACAGTTCCAACCGTCGGAAATAGCTAAGGGCACCATGGTGCTTGCCACAGCACAGATATTGAGCGCGCTTCAGACTGATAACGGGGCCGACAAGAATGCTTTCAAATACATAATAACTGTCAGCATCTTCATCGTTCCGCTCATCATGCTCGAGAATCTCTCCACGGCGCTTCTGCTTAGCATCGTAATCTTCATGATGATGCTGCTCGGACGTGTGCCTATGCGTCAGCTCGGCAAGTTGCTCGGTGTCACAGTGTTGTCGGCAGCGTTGCTTGTGGCGGCCATCATGACGTTGGGCACCGACAATACCGAGGAGCAGGCTCCCAATAAGCAACTCACCGAGCAGGTGAAGACTCCCGAAAAGAATGAAAAGAACGCGCTTGAGAAAGCTTTCCACCGTTTCGACACGTGGAAAGCCCGTATCGACAAGTTCCTCACCCACAAGGAGGTTACGCCTAAGGATATAGACCTCGACAAGGATGCCCAGGTGGCTCATGCCAACATAGCCATAGCATCGTCGAATGTGGCAGGCAAGGGGCCGGGCAATTCCGAGGAGTGCAACTTCATTCCTCAGGCCTATTCCGACTTCATCTTTGCCATCATCATCGAGGAAATGGGCATTGAGGGAGCCTTCTTCGTGGCTCTGCTCTACATCATCCTGCTCTTCCGTACGGGACGAATAGCGGGCAGGTGTGAGAACAATTTCCCCGCTCTACTTGCCATGGGACTGGCCTTGCTGCTTGTCACCCAGGCACTCTTCAATATGTGTGTGGCTGTAGGCCTTGCTCCCGTCACCGGACAACCTCTGCCGCTCATCAGTAAGGGTGGAACATCCACCATCATCAACTGCATCTATATAGGCATCATTCTCAGCATAAGCCGCTCTGCACAGAAGCGTCCTGAGATAATCGAGGAAACAAATATTCCCTCTGCTCAGCAAGCCTAATGTTGTGGAGAGCAATGCTAAGCCCGAAAAATTGTTGCCACAGTAATAAAAAAAGCACAATAATCGGCATTGTCAGAAAAAATGAGTAATTTTGTCAGTTGAAAGTAACGTGAACTAAACCCATGAACAAATGGAAAAAGAATTAAGAGTCATCGTCAGTGGCGGAGGCACGGGAGGACACATCTTCCCGGCTGTGTCAATCGCCAACGCAATAAAGTCAAAACGCCCAAACGCCAAGATACTTTTCGTTGGAGCTATAGGCAGAATGGAAATGCAGCGTGTGCCAGCAGCAGGCTACGAAATAGTGGGTCTGCCAGTGCGTGGATTCAAGCGGCCACTCTGGTCGCCGGCTAACATAGGCGTGGCTCTCGACTTCTTCAAGAGCAAGCATATGGTGCGCAAGACCATACGTGAGTTTGCCCCAGACGTGGCAGTAGGTGTAGGAGGCTATGCCAGTGCTGCAACGCTCGACGCTGCCAACGCCATGGGTATTCCAACGCTTATCCAGGAGCAGAACTCTTATGCTGGTGTCACCAACAAGCATCTTGCGCCAAAGGCACGCAAGATATGTGTGGCATACGAGGGGATGGAACGATTCTTCCCTGCCGATAGAATTATCATAACTGGCAATCCTGTGCGCCAGAACCTCATTGAGACTACAATCACACGCGAAGAGGCTGTGCGAAGCTTTGGTCTCGACCCAGCCAAGAAGACAATTCTGCTTGTGGGAGGAAGTCTTGGAGCACGCACCATCAACGAGAGTATGCTTCAGCATCTCGACATTGTAGAGAAAAGCGGAGTGCAGTTCATCTGGCAGACAGGCAAGTACTACAGTACAGCTGTTGCCGACCAACTCAAGAACCATCACGCTCTGCCAATGCTTAAGGTGATGGACTTCATAAGCGACATGGGAGCTGCCTACAAGGCTGCCGACCTCGTTATAAGCCGTGCCGGTGCAAGCTCCATCAGCGAGTTCTGCCTTATTGGCAAACCTGTGATACTCGTGCCCTCACCAAATGTGGCTGAGGACCACCAGACAAAGAATGCAATGGCTCTTGTAAACAAGAGTGCTGCCATCTACGTGAAGGATGCCGAGGCTCCCGACTCTTTGTTGCAGCTCGCTGTCGACACAGTGAAGGACGACGAGCAACTGGCACAGCTCGCAGAAAACATTAAGAAACTTGGCAAGCCAAACTCTGCCGACATTATTGCCGACGAGGTGCTGAAAATAGCAAATAAATAAGAAGAAAGATAATGGAACTCAAAGATATTAAATCAGTATATTTCGTCGGTGCCGGTGGCATTGGCATGAGTGCAATAGCGCGCTACTTCATACGCAAGGGAATTGTCGTGGCTGGCTACGACAAGACACCCTCGGAACTTACCAAACAGCTCGAACGCGAGGGAATGCTCTTGCATTATGAGGAGAATCCAGAAGAAATACCACACGCATGTCGCAAGCCTGCCTCATGCCTCGTGGTTTACACTCCTGCAATACCTGCCGACCATAAGGAGCTTGTATACTTCCGCGAGAATGGATTCACTATAGAGAAACGCGCCCAGGTGCTTGGCACTCTCACTCGTACACACAAGGGACTTTGTGTGGCAGGCACTCACGGCAAGACCAGTACATCAACCATGTGTGCCCACATCATGCACCAGAGTCATCTCGATTGCAATGCTTTCCTTGGAGGCATCTCCAAGAACTACGGCACAAACTACATTCTTTCTGACCAAAGTGACTTCGTAGTGATAGAAGCCGACGAGTTCGACCGCTCTTTCCATTGGTTGCGTCCGTGGATGAGCGTCATCACAGCCACCGATCCCGACCATCTCGACATCTATGGCACAAAGGAAGCATATCTTGAGAGCTTCCGCCATTACACTACACTCATTCAGCCAGGCGGTGCGCTTATCATTCATCGCGGACTTGAGATGAAACAGGATTGCCAGGAAGGGGTTAAGGTTTATGAGTATAGCCGCGACGAAGGCGACTTCCATGCTGAGAACATCCGCATCGACAACGGCAACATCACTTTCGACTTTGTGTCGCCTATTGAGTGTGTGAAGAATGTAGAACTCGGACAGCCAGTGCCTATCAACATCGACAACGGCATCGCTGCCATGGCTATGGCTCAGCTTAATGGCTGCACTGCCGAGGAACTGAAGTATGGCATGAAGACCTATCGGGGTGTAGACCGCCGATTCGACTTCAAGATTAAGAACGACCGTCATGTGTTGCTCTCCGACTATGCCCATCATCCAAAAGAAATCTACCAGAGTGCCAAGAGCATACGCGAACTCTATCGCAACCGCCGCATCACGGCTATATTCCAGCCTCACCTCTACACTCGCACACGCGACTTCTACAAGGACTTCGCAAGTGCACTCTCACAGCTCGACGAGGTGATTCTCTGCGACATCTATCCAGCACGCGAGCAGCCGATACCGGGAGTTACTTCGAAGCTCATCTACGATAACCTTGCTGAGGGTGTGAAGAAGAGCATGATACACAAGGAGGACGTGCTCGACCTCGTGAAGAGTCGCGACTTCGATGTGCTTGTCATTCTTGGAGCTGGCGACCTCGACAACTATGTACCGCAGATAGCCAAGATAATCGAGGCTAAAGAATAAGTCAACAAACATTATGGAGCAGCCGCGGTCGATAGCCGCGGCTGACCCTACACTAACAAGTATAGACACATACACAAAGTGAAAACATCCTGGAGCAAAAAACTGTTTATAGCGTGCGACGTAGTGATAGCCGTGTATCTTGTGCTTGCTTTCACCTCTTTCAACAAAAAGGGTGGTTCAAAGGCTCTGTGCTCCAAGGTGAACATCGAGATTGCCGACAACGCCAATGGGGGATTTCTCGATGCTAAAGTGATAAAGGAGCGACTGCAAAAAACAGGATACTATCCTATAGGTAAGCCTCTTGACAGGGTTGACGCCCGTGGAATAGAGGAAATGTTGAGGCAAAGCCCGTTTGTCAAGACCGCTGAGTGCTATAAGACAGAAGGGGGGGCCGTCTACATCTCGGTGACGCAACGAATGCCAGTAATACGCATCAAGGCAGACAATGGCGACGACTACTATGTAGACGACAACGACTGCATAATGCCACGCACCAACTATACGAGTGATCTTATCATCGCCTCGGGTTCCATCAGTCGCCGTTATGCCATAAGCTATCTGTCGGCGCTTGGTAGAATAATAATGCAGAACGACTTGTGGAAGAATCTTATTGAGCAGATTCATATTCAGCCCGACCAAGGTGTGGAACTTGTGCCCCGCATAGGCGACCACATTATATATATAGGTAAGCTGCCCGATGGCTCCAACCGCGAACAGCATGAGACTGCCATTGCAAAATTCTTTGAAAAGAAGATGACACGACTTGAAAAGTTCTATAAATACGGACTTTCGCAGGTGGGATGGAACAAGTATTCGTATATAAACATCGAATTTGACAACCAGATTATTTGCAAGCGCAAGGGAGCAAAAGCTGCTGCACCCGTTCAGCAAGAGGTAGCTCCCGTTGTTGTCGCACCTACAGATGCGGCACAAATGGCAGAAGAAGGACCATCGGAGGGAGAAGTTGAAACGTCCACACCGGTAAAGGCAGAGGAGTCGACTTCTAAGGACAACAAACCGAAGGTGAAGGAAAGCAAGGCCTCGCCAAAGGAAAGCAAGGCCTCGCCAAAAGAAAAGGAAGGCAAGAAAGTGCCTAAGGAAAGCAAGTCAAAGGTGAAGGAAGGAAAGAAAGCACCAAAGGAAGGCAAGAATTGACTTCCCTAATGACACTCTCTAAATAATCAATAAGTAATAAAGCAAAAAGCAACAATAGATATATAACAAACGTATGGCAAAGGATTTTATAGTAGCTATAGAGCTTGGCTCAGCCAAACTGACCGGCATTGCAGGAAGGAAAAATCCCGACGGCAGTATCACCGTACTCGCTGTCGCTTCAGAAGATTCCACCTCGTACATACGCAAGGGTGTTGTCTATAGCATAGACAAGACCGCACAAGGATTGAGCAACATCATAACGAAACTTAAGAACAGCCTTCAGGCTGATATTACACAGGTATATGTAGGCATTGGCGGACAGAGCATACACAGTGTGCGCAACATGGTAATAAAGGACCTGCCGGTTGACGCTATTGTGTCGCAGGGAATGGTGAACGAACTTATGGACACCAACCGCAACATGACCTATCCCGACTATGAGATACAGGACGCGATAACCGAGGAATACAAGGTGGACCTCCAGTATCAGACCGACCCCGTAGGCATTCAGGCAAGCCGTCTGGAGGGCAATTTCATCAATATCCTGTGGCGTCGCTCATTCTATCGTAACCTCAACAAGAGTTTTGACAGTGCAGGTATTGCTATTGCCGAGACCTATCTTGCTCCGCTTGTCATGGCCGACAACGTGCTCACCGAGGCCGAGAAGCGTGCCGGATGTGTGCTCGTAGACCTTGGCTCGGAGACAACAACCGTGTCGGTGTACTATCGCGACAAGCTTCGCAGCATAGCTGTCATTCCGCTTGGAGGCGATAATATCACCAAGGACCTTGAGTCGTTGCAGATGGAGGAGAAGGATGCCGAGCGTATGAAGCTTAAGTATGGTTCGGCTCTTACTGATCTTGCAGATATCGACCCCGCAGCCGTTCTGCCTATCGACAACAAGCGCACTATCGAGAGCCGCAGGTTTATCGAGGTGGTGGAAGCACGAACACTCGAGATTATCGAGAATGTGAAGAGCTTCATACCTGCAGAATATGCCGACAAGTTGCTCAGCGGTATTGTGCTTACTGGTGGCGGCAGTAACATGACTAACATCGAGAAAGCCTTCCGTGAGGCTACTGGCTTCGACAAGGTGCGTGTGGCAAAATTCGTTACACTCAGCATCAACTCCAAGGATTCAAAGATTGATATTGCGCACGACGGAACAATGAACACAATATTGAGCCTTGTGGCCCGTGGCGACATGAATTGTGCAGGCAATGCTTTCGGCGAGTCACCATTCGACAACCAGCACGCCAACAACGTAACTACCGCCCAGCAGTCAGTTGCCACAACCTCTACAGCAACTGGCACATCGCAGACAGCCGGTCCAACTCCACGTGAAATAGAGGAGGAACGCATCAAACGCGAGGAAGCGGAGCGTAAGCGTATAGAGGCTGAACGCATCAAGCAAGAGGAAGCAGAACGTCGTCGCAAGGAAGAGGAGGAACGCAAGAAGAACTCTCCTTTCGGACGCTTCTTCGGAACTCTCAAGAGATTTGGAAAGACGCTCGTTGAACCAGAAAACGGCGACTAATATTTCTGTCTCTCGCATATTCTCAACCACATAAACAAACCGAATAAAAATGTCTGACAACAATAACAACCCTATGGTGGATTTCTGCACATCAGAAAAAGACACCAATACGATTATCAAGGTAATCGGCGTCGGCGGTGGTGGCGGCAACGCTGTCAACCACATGTACCGAGAGGGCATTCACGATGTCTCGTTCGTGCTATGCAACACCGATAATCAGGCTCTTAACGACTCGCCCGTGCCTGTGCTCCTGCAGCTTGGCACCGAGGGATTGGGTGCTGGCAACAAGCCTGCTAAGGCTCGCCAGGCTGCCGAGGAAAGCATCGATGCCATTAAGCAAATGCTTAGCGACGGCACAAGAATGACCTTCATCACCGCTGGCATGGGTGGTGGCACCGGTACTGGTGCTGCTCCTGTCATTGCTCGCGTGAGCAAGGAACTTGGCATACTTACAGTGGGTATTGTCACCATTCCTTTCCGATTTGAGGGCAAACGCAAAATCGACCAGGCTCTCAACGGTGTGGAGGAAATGGCAAAGCATGTCGACGCATTGCTTGTTATCAACAACGAGCGTTTGCGTAAGATTTATCCTGAGCTTACTGTGCTCGACGCTTTTGGCAAGGCCGACGACACTCTTTCTGTGGCAGCCAAGTCAATTGCCGAGATTATTACTAATCACGGACTCATCAACCTCGACTTCAACGATGTTAAGACTGTGCTAAAGGATGGTGGCGTGGCTATCATGTCTACAGGCTATGGCGAGGGTGAGGGACGTGTGAAGCAGGCTATCTCCGACGCACTTAACTCACCGCTTCTCAACGACAACGATGTGTTCAATGCCAAGAAGATTCTTCTCAGCATCAACTTCTCTAAGGATTCCAACAACGACTCGCCAAATTCAGGTGGCTTGATGATGGAGGAGATGAACGAGGTGAACGACTTCATGGAGCAGTTTGGCTCCGACTTCGAGATAAAGTGGGGTATAGGACTCGACCCGGAACTTGGCAACAAGGTGAAAGTGACAATCCTTGCCACTGGCTTTGGCATAGAGAATGTAGACGGTATGAACAACCACATGCGTCAGCTCGCACAGGAGGAGGATGAAAAGCAGGTGGAAATCAACATCAAGAATGCCATACGCCGCAACCACTACTATGGCGACGATAAGGGCGGCTTAATCACCAAGCGTCGTCCGCATATATTCCGCTTCTCTGCCGACGACCTCGACAACGAGGAGGTGATTCTCACCGTAGAGACTACACCAACCTACAAGCGCACATTGCAGCAGCTTAACGAACTGCGCCGCCGCATTGTCGACGAGAAGGAAGCTCCAAAGCCGAACAACGACAACGACTCAGTGGCGGGAACCATATCCTTCGCTTAAATAATACTTGCAATCAGCCAAACAGCTGTTGCAATACAGGCAACGATTTCATGTCGGGGAAAGCCGGCTGATGAAGCCTGTAGTATTGCAGAATAACCTCTACAATGCGGTTGCGCTCGCTTCTTGACAGCGAGAGCAACCGCATTGTGGTATAGTTGAGTCGCATGAGAAGTCTTATCTTGCGTGCCTCGTCGGGCCTTAGAAAATCGGAGTGTACAGGCACATGCTTCATAAAGCTTCCAGCACGCATGTCGAAGTAGGTGTTGCAGCCTGTGTCGATGTCTTCGTCGTCGAGGTTGGGGTAGAAGCCGATGAAGCGTGTCAGGTGCAACATATATATAATGTGGAAGTTGGTGAAGCCGCGCTCGCAAGCGTCAAGCCAGCGCACGCTGTTCTCTATAAACAGGTAGAGCGATGGATTGGCCTGCTCGGAGCGGGTGCAGTAGCTTGTAAACTCAGCAACAAATAAAGCTATAGACAACTTCAGCGCGTCGAATGGCAGAGACACAAATGGCCAAGCTACCGATGCCTCCTTGATGCGTTGCAGTTTCTGCGAGGCGCGGTAGTCGAACTCAATGTTCAGAAGAGTGAGAGGTTGGAAAAACTGTTTCTTCACACCCGAACGCGAAGTGCGCGGAATACGTTGCATGAAAGAGAGTCTTCCATGCGATTCGGTGAAGAGATCCACTATAAGTTGCGACTCACCGTATTTCAGCGAGTTAAGTACAATAGCATTGGTTTTTATGAGCATTTTTGCCTGTTTTTGGTCTTTTAAGGGCAAAATTACAGAAAAAAGCGGTATTTCAATAAAAAAGTCAAAAGAAAATTTGGCACATATAAAATAAAGTCGTACCTTTGCACCCGCTAAAATCAAGCACCTTGGTCCCTTCGTCTATCGGTTAGGACGAGAGATTTTCATTCTCTAAAGAGGAGTTCGACTCTCCTAGGGACTACAATAAAAATAAAAAAGAAGAAACATAACAAGATGGCAAACCACAAATCATCACTTAAGAGAATCCGTCAGGACAAGGCTAAGGCTTTGCACAACAGATACTACGCAAAGACGATGCGCAATGCTGTCCGCAAGTTGCGCGCCATGACGGACAAGGAAGAGGCTGTAAAGCTCTATCCTACTGTTCAGAAGATGCTGGACAAGTTGGCTAAGACTAACATTATCCACAAGAACAAGGCTGCAAACTTGAAGTCAAGCTTGTGTCTGCATATCAGCAAGCTCGCATAATAAGTTTGTTGAAAAACCCCATACTGAGGTCATCTGTCGCAAGACGGGTGACCTCTTTTGGTTTTACATGCTATTCAATTGCAGCATAAGAAAATGTGCCAAAACTCGTAAAGTGGGTTTTGGCACATTTTTATCATATGGTTCTTTCTATTTAGCCAAATAGCCTTCGCCTCTTGCTGGCACAAGCCATTTCTCTATTTCGGGGTATCTCAGTCGGTATTCTGCTCCCGAAGTGCCTTGTGCCGGACCTATCACCACCACCCATCCGTCGATGAATCCGCAGTTGCCCACATATAGGTCGTCGGCTTTGGCAACCTCCATTCTTAGGTTGCCTCGGTATTGCCACATTAGCTTCTTTATTTGTTGCTCGTCGCAGTTGAATATTTCCTTCAGTTGCACGCGGTGTCCGTCGCGCTTGGCAAAGCAAGCCACGTCGCTTGTAGTCCAGTCTACAGAGTCGCGGTCGGTTGTCACCACCTCGTAGGTCACGCACGACGGGTCCTCATATAGCCAAGTAACTTCCACACGGCGGCGTGCCCCCGCGTTGTTCTCCACAAAATCCTTGGCCACAGCGTCAAGAAAGCCTGCAAAGTCGTCGGTACTCATGTTTCCTGTCTTCACGTCTTCCATTGTATTGTCCACGTCAAGCACCTCGCCAATCCATGCCTTTGCGCTTTGCGTTACAGCATCGTTGCCCCCGACGGGAAAGTCGACGGCAGCATTATACACGGTGCCCCCTTTTTTCTCAGTGCATGTCATCGACATCACGTCGAAATAGTTCTGGCCAAGTGTGGTCAATGGAGCGATGAAAAGAAGGGTGATGGTTGATTTTGTGTATACTGAAAACATTTTTCTATTCTTTGTGATAATTCAAGGTGCAAAGTTAATGAAAAAATCTAATCGTTGCACCGTCAATTCCACAAAAAGTTAAGCAGCAACAACGGCAAGGATAAAGAGCGTAAAATCATAGTGCAAGCGATGAGCGTATTATAGGTTTTTTACCATTTAAAATTTCCCCAACTCACGAAAATTTATTACTTTTGTAGACTAAATATCGAAATTAAGATAATGGCAGAAATACAGAAAAACGAGAACAACTACTCGGCAAGTAACATCCAGGTACTTGAGGGCCTTGAGGCAGTGCGCAAGCGTCCTGCAATGTACATTGGCGACATCAGTGAGAAAGGTCTCCATCATCTTGTCAACGAGACTGTTGACAACTCCATCGACGAGGCAATGGCTGGCTATTGCTCTCATATCGAGGTGACAATCAACGAGGATGAGTCTATCACTGTTCAGGACAACGGTCGCGGTATCCCGGTAGACGAGCACAAAAAATTGCATAAGTCAGCCCTTGAGGTCGTGATGACCGTGCTCCATGCAGGCGGTAAGTTCGACAAGGGGTCTTATAAGGTCAGCGGTGGTCTGCACGGTGTGGGTGTGAGCTGTGTGAATGCTCTCTCCACACACATGAAGTCGCAGGTGTTCCGTGATGGCAAAATCTACCAGCAGGAATACGAGAAGGGCAAGCCCCTTTATCCCGTGAAAGTTGTAGGCGAAACCGATCTTAGAGGTACACGCCAGCAATTCTGGCCAGACCCCACAATATTCACTACCACCCACTATCAGTGGGACATCGTGGCACGCCGTATGCGCGAGCTTGCATTCCTCAACGCAGGTATCAAGATAACGCTGCGCGACCTTCGCCCCGACGAAGAGGGCAAGACTCGCGAGGAAGTGTTCCACGCCAAGGACGGACTCAAGGAGTTTGTGCGCTACGTCGACCGTCACCGCACTCATCTCTTCGACGATGTCATCTACCTCAAGACCGAGAAGCAGGGCTTCCCTATCGAGGTGGCAATCATGTATAATACCGATTACTCGGAGAACATCCACTCCTACGTAAACAATATCAACACTATTGAGGGCGGTACACACCTCACTGGTTTCCGTGCCGCACTCACACGTACGCTGAAGGCTTATGCCGACAACGACCCCGTAATATCAAAGCAGATTGAGAAGGCTAAGATAGAAATCGCAGGCGAGGACTTCCGCGAGGGACTCACCGCTGTTATCTCTATCAAGGTGGCTGAGCCGCAGTTCGAGGGTCAGACCAAGACCAAGCTTGGCAACAGCGAGGCAGCTGGAGCCGTGCAGCAGGCCGTAGGCGAGGCTCTTGCCAACTATCTTGAGGAGAACCCCAAGGAGGCTAAGATGATTTGCGACAAGGTGATTCTCGCTGCCACAGCGCGTATCGCTGCCCGCAAGGCTCGCGAGAGTGTGCAGCGCAAGAACCCAATGACAGGAGGTGGACTTCCTGGCAAGCTTGCCGACTGCTCCAACCGCGACCCCAAGAAGTGCGAGATATTCCTCGTCGAGGGTGACTCCGCCGGTGGTTCTGCCAAGCAGGGACGCGACCGCTACACACAGGCTATTCTGCCTTTGCGCGGAAAAATCCTTAATGTGGAGAAGGTTATGTGGCACAAGGTGTTTGAGTCGGAGTCGGTGATGAACATTATCCAGAGTATCGGTGTGCGCTTTGGCGTTGACGGCGAGGAGGATAAGGAGGCCAACATCGACAAGCTTCGCTACGACAAGATTATCATCATGACCGATGCCGACGTCGATGGCTCACACATCGACACACTCATCATGACACTCTTCTATCGTTTCATGCCGAAGATCATCCAGGAGGGTCATCTCTACATTGCCAATCCGCCGCTCTACCTCTGCACCTACAAGAACAAGGTGAAGGAGTATTGCTACACCGAGCAGCAGCGCCAGGCTTTCCTCGACAAGTATGGCAACGGCTCTGAGGACGGCAAGTCTATCCACACACAGCGCTATAAAGGTCTTGGTGAGATGAACCCAGAGCAGCTTTGGGAGACAACCATGGACCCGCAGACACGTCTGCTCAAGCAGGTTACTATCGAGAATGCAGCCGAGGCTGACGAGATATTCTCTATGCTCATGGGCGATGATGTGGAGCCACGCCGCAAGTTCATCGAGGAGCATGCCACATATGCCAACATCGACGCATAATAATAAGGTGTGTCGTAACACCTGACTTAGAGTTTATCGGGCTAAATCTTTTTAGCCCGATAAACTTCTTTATTATTGGCTCTGTCCATATTCTTTCCACCCCTTTCCCTTTTTTCTTATGTACCGCCTAATCTACACATACCTGCTTCTATTCTTTGCCATCACAATCAGCGCCCAACAGTTTGGCACCGATTGGATGACATCACCATCATCTGCCCATTCCTCATGCCAATGGTTTCGCCGCACATTTATTGCCGACAACCGCCCTCTGCGTGGCTCTGTAAGCGTTGCAACCGACTCACGCTTTGTTCTCTATGTCAACGGCCGCAACGTGTCTACCGCCCTTTTTATGCCCATACGCGAGGAGAATGACAGTAGTCCCATGTCCATGACTTTTGATGTCACTCGTTTTCTTCGTCCCGACTCCAACACTGTGGCTGTGCTCCTTGCCCCTGAAGCCAAGCGTCTTGCCACTCCACGCCTTTCTGTAGGTTTCTTTGGCTCTGATGCCACCGGCTCCTGTTTTGCTTACCTCTCGCCTGATGGTTGGCTTTGTTGCCCAGCGTCTACAAGCATCACATCAGAGGGAGAGTTTATGTGTGAGCGCAACAACAATCTTACGCCTGCCTATGGCGACATGGCTATGGCAGAATGGTTCCCATCGGTTGTCCAGCCCTTCAAGGGTGGTATGGCTCCAAAAGACAATGGCATTTCTTCGGAGAGTGTTTATGGCTACAATGTTCGGATGTATAATCCTCTTACCGACAATGCTGCTTATGTGCATAAAATTCTGTCGCCATGCGGCATTGAGATAAATGGCAATAGGGTGGTGTATGATTTCTCTTCTGGCTTCTATGGTTATGTGCGTGTCACGTTGCGTGGTTGCCGTCAAGGCGAGCGCATACGCATAGGCGGGCTTGAATATATCTGTACGGGAACAATCGACGAGCAGGCTTTCTGCCGCTTCACAGCTGGTTATATGCGCAAGGTGGAGATAAGTGGTGACGCTTGGTTTAGACCTGAGCAAGTGCATGAGATTTATGCGGTTTGTATGTAGTATATATTGCTTGGTAAAGTAATATATATTAAATGGCAAAGTAATACGTATTAAATGGTCAAGTATTATATATTAAATGGCAAAGTAATATAGTCATGACTTTAACTGATTTTACTTTACACTTTTCTTGTTGTTTTACTAAAATACTTC
>ERZ1026888.371-NODE-371-length-25775-cov-28.066369_pt1 | contig 25775 bp, 14 predicted proteins | sample MGYA00380174_ERZ1026888 | MGnify/ENA primary metagenome ERZ1026888 (study PRJEB33269, sample SAMEA4719810) | human gut metagenome | biome: human-associated habitat; feature: organic feature; material: feces | place: Cameroon | collected 2013-10 ...
GTGTAGTTCACTCGTCAATATCAATATTCCAAATAGTGTGACAAATATTGGAGATTATGCTTTTGGGGCGTGTAGGTCACTCATCAACATCAATATTCCAAATAGTGTGACAAATATTGGAGATTATGTGTTTTCTGGGTGTAGTTCACTCGTCAATATCAATATTCCAAATAGTGTGACAAATATTGGAGATGGTGCTTTTTGTAGGTGTAAATCACTCACTAAAATTATAATTCCAAATAGTGTGACAAACATTGGGGACTGGGCTTTTTCGTGGTGTAAATCACTCACTAAAATTATAATTCCAAATAGTGTGACAAACATTGGGGACTGGGCTTTTTGTGAGTGTGAATCACTCATCTGCATCAATATTTCAGATGGTGTGACAAATATTGGAAATAATGCTTTTTGCTCTTGTAAATCACTCACCAGTATCAATATTCCAAATAGTGTGACAAATATTGGAGATAAGGCATTTTCTGGATGTGAATCACTCACTAAAATTATAATTCCAAGTAGCGTAGTTAATATGAATGGTAATCCATTTAGCGGGTGGAATGGTAAGTTATACAATGAGTCAAAAGAATTTATATATGAACACCAAATTTTGTTTAATAAAGATAGAACTACACTTATTGCATATATATCAAATGATACAAACTGCATCATTCCAAATGGCGTGACAAATATTGGAGATCGTGCTTTTTGGAAATGTAAATCACTCAATAACATCAAAATTCCTAATAGTGTAACAAATATTGGAAATGAAGCTTTTTCGTGGTGTGAATCTCTCACCAACATCAATATACCAAATAGTATGACAAACATTGGGGACAGGGTTTTTTGTTGGTGTAAATCTCTCACCAGCATCAATATCCCAGATAGTGTGACATATATTGGAAATTATGCTTTTTGTAAGTGTTCTAGCCTTCCATCCAAAATAAAATCTGATATCATAAACCGTTTTGGCGAAAAAGTCTTTTAAATTATGATTGTAATCGAATCCAAGCGTAGGAAGCGCGAAAACATACTGAAGAACTATCCTGATGCGGTGATTGCTGATGTCACAAGCCAAGCTACAGACGGGTTGGTGAAGCTGAGTCCGTTCTATCCACATGGCGGAATACCTGTGCCATTCAGCGATGGCTACACCGCAATGTGTGTTGAAGGAATATGGCAGGGACTGAAAGTGTTTGAAACGGCGGATGTGGACGTGAATATGTTTGCTAACGGCACGATGAAGAACATAAAGCGTACCGTGAGACGATTCGGTAAACCACTCGGTCATCGCAAGGGCGTGAACGGCACCGAGCTATTGGGATATATAGAAGCTCGCAAGCAAATCTATCTGCCTGCTTATAAGTGGGTGCTCGAAAACAAGGTGGCGAACATCATTGAGCGGTTGAGGAAAGCCAGCAAGACGAAAACAATCGTGCTGCTCGACTATACCACAAACTGCGACATTGACAATCCGAAGACGCCATTGTCGCACGCCTTTCTGATAAAGGCATACGCCGAAGGACTGTACCCATTCGGCGACAAGAAACCACAGACAGAAGCGCCGCAAATGCCGTCGCTATTCTAAACCTATAAACAAGAAACCATTATGAACAAAAGAAACAATTGGGAGGAGTTCAAGAAACTCCTCGAACAGCATAACATCACAAAGCTGTATCACTTCACAGACCGCGACAACTTGGAGAACATCATCAAGAACGGCGGTCTCTACTCGTGGAAAGACTGTGAGGAGCGTGGCATCGACATCCCCAAGCCTGGTGGTGGCGGAGCAGGTTCGCTGTCGTGGTCGCTCGACAAGCAGGCAGGTCTGGAACATTACGTTCGCGTCAGCTTCACAAGCAATCACCCTATGATGTACGTAGCCATGAACGAATGCAGAATATCAAACCCCGTGCTGCTGGAAATAGACCCAGAGGTTATATACGATGAGGACACGCGCTATGCCGACCGCAACGCAACACGAAGCGGAGCAAGAATAGGCGGTACACTAAACGACTTCAAGCAGATTCACTTCCAGACCGTAAAGGCAAAGAAGCATTTCGACCTCGACACCGACGAACAGCCTTTCTATCAAGCAGAGATATTGGTAAAAAACTCCATCCCATTGAAGTATATCACCAATATCGGCAACTTTGGCATACCTATTCCGAGTCAGCCTCAGCAGATGCAGAGCAAGAACGCCTATACAGCACGTGTTGACCGTGAGCATCCTACGGCATTCATCTTCCTTGTCGACCAGAGCGTGTCGATGAAACGCTTGACAACTTTCAATGGAGAAGACATGACGCTATCTGAGGCTGTGGCACGAATAGTAAACTCGCAGATAAACGAGCTTGTTGAACGTTGTGTAAAGAACAACGAGACACGCCACTACTTCGACATTGCCGTGATAGGATATGGCAAGGAGGCTTACAGTGCTTGGAACGGAGCACTTGAGGGCAGCGACTTCGTAACGCCAGAAGAAATAAGAAACAATCCGTTTATGAAAAAGACGGTGAAGGAGGAAGTGCGCACACGCAAAGGCATCGCAATAAAGGAGGTGGAGAAGAAACAATGGATGACTGCACGGCACGATGGCGATTGGACACACATGGACAAGGCGTTTAAACGTGCTGAGGGACTGTTGGAGAACTGGATGAAACAACACCACGACAAGGACTGCTATCCACCGACAATCATCAACATCACTGACGGAGAATATAACGGTGTGTCGCATGACGAGATGCAGCAGTTGGCAAACCAGTTGAAGTCGATGTTTACGAACGATGGCAATGTGCTGCTTTTCAACATTCACGTTGTGCCTGGACAGACCGAGTCGGTGGTTTTCCCTGCTTCGCTCGGCGAACTGAACGGCAATGGTTATGGCGAAAAACTATATAACATGGCAAGTCTGTTGCCGCTTAACTACAATGAGCAGATGAGAGCCATCTTCGGCGACAAGCAAACCGACATACGCTATCATGCAATGGGCGTGAACACGGGTATGGAACGCCTCGTTAAGATGATGAAGATAGGCACGCTGTCAAGCATGTTCGTTAACAATAACCAGTAAAAAGAAAGATGGGTAAAAGTGTAAGCATAGCCAAACTTAACGACCACACGCCAAACGAGGATGCCGTGTTCTGTTCGCCACAGTGCATAGCTGTGTCGGACGGAGCAGGAGGCTGCGGACTCTATGCAGACGAGTGGTCGAGATATCTTATAGAGCATCTGCCAAAGGACGCTCCGCTCAGTTCGTTCACAGAGTTGGACGAATGGGTGGACAGCATTTGGGAGGCGTTCTACAATGAGCATGAAGAACGGGCAAAGGATGGCGACGGCATCTTGCTTAACAAGTTCTACAACGAAGGTTCGTGCGCAACCATCGCTGCGGCATGGACTACGGAAACGGCTCAATGCCAATGGATGACGTACGGCGATAGTGTAGTCTTTCATTATAGTCGTCAGACTGGATTGCTGGAACATAGCTTTACACGGCTGGCAGACTTTAGCAATCCGCCTCGCCTCGTCAGTTGCAAGGATCCGTTGGAGGAGGAAGGTTTTCGCTCTGGCATCTTCCATCTTGACGACACATCGGTGGTGTTTGCCGCAAGCGACGCCTTGTCGCATTATGTGCTGATGATGTACGAACTGTCGAAAAGTGAGGAGTTTGAAAGTGAACTGATGGAACTGCGGATGAAACAAACGAGCAATTCGCAGTTGCTTCAGATAGCAGAGAAAGAGAAGTTCTGCTTTGCAGACGATGTGCTCTATCCTCTTTTAAGAAGCGTAGACTCAGAAGCCGACTTTAAGGAACTGATGGAGTCATTGTACATCAAGAGACTTATTGACATCGACGACTACACGTTGGCAATATTATGAAATAACTACGCTAACGAAAACAAATAATTCATCAAACAAAGTGATAATTATAAACTTATGCAATACCCTCTTATATCAGAATATCTCGCTGCAATTCGCGAGGCTAAGGACAACCTTGACACACTGAGTCATCTGGTGCCCGTGCTGGATAAATACGGTGAGCCGTATCGTAGCAGCGGTGCGTTTGCCGTCGTGTTCAAGATGAAGGACGAGCAGACGGGCAAATGCTATGCCCTGAAGTGCTTCACCGAAGACCAAGAAGGACGTGCTGAGGCTTATCGCCAGATAGCCGAAGAGTTTGAGTTTGTCGACTCGTCTTATATCACTTCCGTGAAGTATCTGGAGAAGGAACTGTTCGTTGACAGCAACTGTGAAGACGAAGAGTTCCCCGTGTTGCTGATGGACTGGATTGAGGGCGAGACGATGGAGACGTACGTTGCCGCTAACTATACGGACAACCACGCTATGGCGATGCTTTGCTACCGTTTCTGCAAGATGGCGGCTTGGCTTCGCTCACAGTCGTTTGCTCATGGCGACATCAAGCCCGACAATATCATGGTGCGTCCCGATGGTACGCTGACGCTTGTCGACTACGACGGCATGTTCGTGCCTGCAATGAAAGGTCAGAAGTCGCCGACTATCGGCACAAAGGACTTCTCGCATCCACTTCGCACCATCGATGACTTCGACGAAACCATAGACGACTTCGCCTTGGCTTCCATTGCCCTCTCGCTAAAAGCCATCTCTCTCGATCCGTCTCTGCTTCAGACCTACGGAGCGTCCGACCGTCTCCTTTTCTCTGCTGCTGACTACCTCGATTTGAGCAAGAGCAAGACCTTTACTGCCTTGCAAAGCCTGTTGGCAGACGAGGAAGCGATAACCCTAATGTCAATGTTCCTGTTAGCCAGAGCCAAGAAAGACTTGTCTATGTGCTCTTTCAGATTGTTTAGTATGCAGAAGTCGAAGGAAAAGGAAGTGTGGAGCACGGAGGTTACTGATGAGGACCTTAAAAATGCTGTGGAGGATGAGTTTGGTGTAAAATATAGCAAGGATTGGAAAAGAATGCTTAAAGCACCAGAGAACTTGCGTGGCAAATATTCAATCAGAAAAGGTGTGAAGGTTATTGGAGACTATGCTTTTTATTGGTGTTGGTATCTCGATAGTATTAATATACCAAATAGTGTCAAAACGATTGGAGATGGTGCTTTTCATTTATGTAATTTCCTCACTAGCATAAATATTCCTAATAGTGTCACAACGATTGGAAAGTGGGCTTTTAGCGGTTGCAAATTCCTCACAAGCATAAATATCTCAAATAGTGTCACAACAATTGGAGAGCATGCTTTTGGGGAGTGCGAATCCCTCACTAACATAAATATCCCAAATAGTGTCACAACAATTGGAGAAGAAGCTTTTGCTAATTGTATATCCCTCTATAGCATAAATATACCCAATACTGTCACAACGATTGGAGATGGTGCTTTTGGTAATTGCCACACTCTCACCAGCATTACAATTCCAAGTAGCGTAGTTACTATTATTGGTAATCCTTTTAGTCATTGGCATGGTGATTTGTATAATGAATCAAAAGTTTTCATATATGAAGACCATGTTTTATTCAATAAAGATAAAACTACTATTATTGCGTATAGAACAAAAGAAACAAACTATACTATTCCAAATAGTGTCATAACAATTGGATTTTCTGCTTTTAGTTGTTGCGAATCCCTCACTAACATCAATATTTCAAATAGTGTCAAAACAATTGGGGATAGGGCTTTTGTGGATTGCAAATCTCTCACTATCATAAATATTTCAGATAGTCTCAAAACGATTGGAAATTTTGCTTTTAGTGGTTGCGAATCCCTCATTAACATAAATATCCCAAATAGTGTCAAAACAATTGGAATATCGGCTTTTTGGGCCTGCTACTCTCTCACTAACATAAATATCCCAAATAGTGTCACAACAATTGGAGATAGGGCTTTTCACGATTGCCAATCCCTCACTAACATAAATATTCCTAATAGTGTCAAAACAATTGGAAATTTGGCTTTTAATGGCTGTAAATCACTCACCAGCATAAATATTCCAAATAGTGTGACAACAATTGAGAGTGGTGCTTTTGGTGGATGCAATAACATTCCATCCCAAATCAAATCCGATATAATCCAACGTTTTGGCAAAGAAACCTTTGATTCATGATAGTAATTGATTCCAAGCGCAGAAAGCGCAAAAGCACACTGAAGAACATGCAGAGAACCTGCAGCCATTATATCCGAAAAATGTGAACTTTGCAGCGTCAATAAAAACATTTACTTAAACCATACAATATGAAAGCATTAATATCTTTTCTGATATTCATAATCAGCACACTTTGCTGCTATAGCCAGTCTTCCGTGATGGGTGCGCCGCAGATGGTTGCTGCGCAGCGTGCGACTTTTAATGATATCATTAGCATTGGTGAGCTGATAAAGAGTGTGAAAGAGGGCAATGTTGGTATTAAGAAAATAGCGGAAAAGAGCGGCTATGCGTTTCGCGGGCGCTATCACGACCCTGAGTTGAACGACTTCTATTATGAGGATGTCTACTATAAGAATTGTATGGTGGCGGCAGACGGCAGTCCGATTAAATATGGTAAAGGTAACTATTCTGTGCTGATAGCAGGAAGCGTTGGCTTCGGACCTTTCGTCTCGATTCGTGTCTACTATAAACGTGCCTATAACTACATAAAATCGGAACTAAGGAACAAGTTCCATTTCAAAACCGCAGAGGTCGATGGCAAGTGGACAACGCTGAAGAAAGGGAATGTGATTGTTGACGTCTCCGTGGATGGCAATGCCTATGGTTTCACCTTTTACATCAAATAGACGTTGGTTAAAAGTTGGCGTGAACTGATCTGGGACCGAGTTAGGACTAAGCTTACGCTGGTAGATACCACTCTGCGCCTGGAAGATAGGCTGGCAGATATCGCTTTCGGGAGCGTATCCGCCAGCCTTTATAGTACTTATACTGTGCGGGTTACAGCGATGCTGGGAGATATGGAGGATTTTTTCACGTACAGGGGTGTTATAGGACTATCAATCCTTAATATCATCAAATGGCAAAGAATTGAATTTATCAAAATCAGAGGTGCATCCTTATTGTAGTCAACAGCTGTAGCATATATATCCGTGAGCTTTTGGTAAAATCTTCGTTCACTCAATCTAATCTCACGTATCTCTGCCAGCAAATGCTCAAAATAGTCCTCACCGATAAATGAGCCGTTCTCCATTCGCTTCTTGTCTATGATATAGCCCCGGAGCGAGAACTGCCGGATAACATAGGTACACCATTGGCGGAACTGTGTGGCACGGATAGAGTTGACACGATAGCCCACGGAGATTATGGCATCGAGGTTATAGAACAACGTGTTGCGCCGAACCTCTCTCGTACCTTCCTTTTGAACTACCGAGATTTTCTCGGTAGTTGCCTCCTTGTTCAATTCGTTCGTATCATATATGTTCTTCAGATGCAATCCGATGTTATCAGCGGAGCAGTCAAAGAGCACAGCCATAGCCTTTTGGGTAGCCCACACTGTTTCATCTTTGTATAGCACCTGAATGCCTTGCTCCTTACCTTCTGCCACGAAAGTCAGGAACTCTGCCGTACTGTTTCGTATTTCAAATTTCTTTGCCATAATTCTCTTTGTTAACAATTATAAAAACAATTACAAACATCTACTTAGGTATTCTTTCGTTGGAACACCATAAGAAGTCAACCAATGGTCTTCCTTGTTCTTTAAATTGGTGTTTCGATTTCGGGTACAAAGATAATGCTTTTATCATAGATATACCAAAGACGCCAGCTATACTTTCATAGATAAATTCTATTGTTAAGATATTCGTCATTACTGAGAGATATGTTCTTCACATAACGGGGTGTTACAGGACGGGATTATGATATTATGATTCCAATTCTTCTAATTCACTTTAAATAGCCAATCAGTCGTTACACCATAAAATTAACTTTTAATAAATAATAACAGATAAACATTTTCATTTTTTATTATTACTTTTGCCAACAAATAAAAACAACAAAAAAAGAAGAACACTTTTTACACGCTAATAGAGTTTTAAAGACATTATGAAGATAGGATTGTTTATTCCATGTTACGTCGATGCATTGTATCCGGAAGTGGGAGTGGCCACGTACAAGCTCCTGACAAGCCTCGGACTCGACGTCACCTACCCTCTCAAGCAGACTTGCTGCGGACAGCCTATGGCAAACGCCGGCTTTGAGAAGATGGCTACGGACATCTCACGCCACTTCGACGACCTCTTCAAGGAGTTCGACTACGTAGTTGCGCCGTCGGCATCGTGCGCGGCTTTTGTAAAGCTTTATCATCCGCGACTTGCCAAAGGCAATCACGAATGCCTCACGTCAAAGAAGATAATGGACGTGGTGGAGTTTCTGCACGACGTAGTGAAACCAACAAGCCTCAAGGCTCACTTCCCGCACATAGTCAGCGTACATAACTCGTGTCACGGCGTACGCGAACTGGGACTGTCGTCGCCTTCAGAAAGACAGATGCCGCAGTTCAACAAGATTATCGACTTGCTCAAACTCGTGGACGGCATCACCATCCGTGAGCCGGAGAGAAAGGACGAGTGCTGCGGATTCGGAGGCATGTTCTCCGTAGAAGAACCTGACGTGTCGAAGCGCATGGGAGAGGACAAGATTGAACGTCACATGGCTACGGGTGCGGAATACATCACCGGTCCCGACTCGTCATGCCTTATGCACATGCAGGGCATCGCAAAGAAGGAGAACAAGCCTATAAAGTTCATACACGTGGTAGAGATATTAGCAGCAGGACTATGAGCACAATACATTCAGAAGCGGCGCGACGCTTCAACGAAAACAGAGAAAAGACCACTTGGCACGACGCCACCTTCTGGTCGTTAAGACAAAAACGCGACAACATGGCGTCGGGGTTGCCTGAATGGGAGGAGCTGCGCGAACATGCCAGCCAGATAAAGCAGCACACCGTAACGCACTTGGCAGACTATCTGGAGGAGTTCAGCACGCAACTGGAGAGCCGTGGCGTCATTGTGCATTGGGCTAAAGACGCCAACGACTTCAACAACATCGTGCTCGACATACTGCAGAGTCATGGCGTAAAGAAGATGGTTAAGAGCAAGTCGATGCTTACCGAGGAGTGTGCCATGAACCCGTTCCTTGAGAGTCACGGCATCGACGTCGTGGAGACCGATCTTGGCGAACGCATCCTTCAGCTGCTCCATCAGAAGCCGAGCCACATCGTGATGCCTGCCATACACCTGAAGCGAGAAGAGGTGGGACAGATGTTCGAGGAGAAAGGCATCAGCACGGAGAAAGGCAATTACGACCCGACATACCTTACACAATGCGCACGCAAGCATCTGCGCAACCAGTTCATGGAAGCTGGAGCAGGAATGACCGGATGTAATTTCGGCGTGGCAAAGACCGGCGACATCGTGGTTTGCACCAACGAGGGCAACGCCGACATGTCTACATCAATGCCTAAGCTACATCTCGTGGCAATGGGAATAGAGAAGATTGTGCCAGACTACAAGTCGCTCGCCGTATTCCAGCGACTGCTCTGCCGCTCGGCTACGGGACAGCCCACAACGGCTTACACCTCACACTTCCGCCAGGCAAGACCGGGAGCGGAGATGCACGTCATCCTCGTGGACAACGGACGAAGTGACATGCTTGCCAACGAAGAGCACTGGGAAACGCTGAAGTGCATACGCTGCGGAGCCTGCATGAACACCTGCCCCGTCTACCGCCGCTCGGGTGGCTACTCGTACACCTACTTCATACCCGGACCTATCGGCATCAACCTTGGCATGCTGCACGATGCGCCACGCTATAGCGACAACGTCAGCGCTTGCACGCTCTGCCTTTCATGCGACAATGTATGCCCGGCTAAGGTCAATCCTGGTTCGCAGGTCTATATGTGGAGACAGAAGCTCGACTCGCTGCATAAGGCGGACACTATGAAGAAGTGCATGTCAAAGGGCATGGAAGAACTCTTCGCTCATCCTCTACTCTACTCTTCAGCCTTGCGTCTGGCTCCTCTTGCCAACCTCATACCTGACAACCTTACGCACATACGCTCACTCAATCCGTGGGGCGTGGGACACGCAATGCCGAAGTTTGCGAACGAATCGTTCCAGACAATGTGGAAGAAAGGAAAACTGAACCAAAACGAACAGAAAGAGCAATGACATACAAAGACGAACTATTGGAGAAGTTGCGACGCAACACACACGAACAGTATCCGATGCCCGACACACCAATAGACGGCATATCGTACGACGACACGGTGAAGCAGTTTGTGGACATGAGCATGTCGGTGGGCAGCAAAGTGGTGATGGCTAAGCCGAACGAAAAGCTCGACGACATCGTGAGAAACGCCTATCCGCAAGCAAAGACCATCGCCTCTAACATCGCCGAACTCACCATCGCCACCATCAATCCCGACACCGTGGCAGAGGCGCAGGACCTTAACGGCACCGACGTAGGAGTGGTGTACGGACAGATTGGAGTGGCGGAGAATGGTTGCGTCTGGATTCCGCAGGTCATGAAGGAGAAAGCAGTCTGCTTCATCAGCGAATATCTGGTCATCGTCCTCCCGAAGAGCGGTATCGTGAACAACATGCACGAGGCATACGACCGCATCTGCATGCCAAAGACTGGACTCGGCACATTCATCTCTGGACCATCAAAGACTGCCGACATAGAGCAGGCGCTGGTAATGGGAGCGCAGGCTGCACGCGGCGTGACAGTGGTAATAAGGGAAGAATAATGAGGATGTAAGAAGACAAACAATATTTACATTCTGCAGTATATAACTTACATTCTGCAGTCTACAGTATATAAAAGGATATTGCAGTCATGCAAAACTTCATATTGCTATACGCTAAGATATTTTAAGCAAAAATAATTAGGGCTGGATTCCATCATGAGGAATCCAGCCTTTTTAGTTACCCTTGTTTATTGCAAATATCAATTCAAGCAACCATGAACAAAGGTACACATTCCAGCGGTCAGCAATATTTATAAAGGCACACCACCTATAGGTATAGGTTCCATACCTTATAAGGTTCTTACTATTGGCGACTATGCCAAAAACCGTTTGATGTTTCGTATATGGTCTGGCAGATGAGTCGCTATCAGTCAGCCACCAACAGCCCTAATAAATTTAAAAACTCCACGACACAAATATTTTCCTTGTTTTCTTTTTCCATTCTTGTTTAGTTTTCATATCTTTGTAGTCACATTATGACAATTCTATCAAGAATAAGTCTATTGGTTTTAATCTAACCTCTGAACAACATTGGAAGATACTACCAACCTGTCTCCAAAGGCAGACGCTTCATTGTATAATGGGCAGCCATCCGACACTGGCTTATCGTGTCCTGGTGCAGGACTTACCTCCCGCACGCCCTCCACTTCTGATGATGTCAGGAATGGGGTGTCGGTAGAGAATGTGCCTGCCGGAAACAAGCGATGGTTCGTGCTAAGAGCTTCGTATGGACGCATTGACAAGGCAAAAGCATTTGTAGAAACTAAAGGATTTGAATATTATGTTCCAATGCGTTATAAAGAGGTAAGGAAGCAAGGCAAGAAGCGAATCATCACCACCCCACTCCTCCCCTCCTTAATATTCGTCCATGCATCAGCAGAACAAGTTGAAAATTTGCTCCACGACATCAAGATAGTGGCAAATGAAAGCCGAGCCTTGCTCAGCTACTACTTCAATCACACCATCCATCGCCAAGACAATCCCGACCGCAATCCACCGCTCACAATCCGAGATGAAGCAATGAACAACTTCATCCGCCTCACCTCTATCAAGAATCCGCATATCATTCCCGTCACTTCTAACAACATCCAGTTTAAACTTGGTGATAACGTAGTTGTGACAGAAGGTGAATTCAAGGGCATTCATGGCAGAGTGGCGAGGATTGCAGGGCAGCAGCGAGTGATTGTAGAGCTATTTGATGGGTGCTTGGTAGCTACGGCGTATGTGCCAAAAGAGGCGATGAAACTCTATAATAGAATTTAAATTACAACAATGTTTATGGCTAACGAAGCAAAGAATGTATTAAGTCTCGAGTCAAAAGATGCAATGGATTTCTTCTTGAAATCCGAACAATATCATGGATTTGAACTCCCTGAGTATTTTGTATTTGACGAACTTCTTCAAAATATAAAAGAAGTAGTTGAAGATAAGCCCTACGAGGAATGCCTACAGGATGGACTGTCGCCAGAGATTCTATCGGATGTGAATTTGGACATTTTACTCAATAAGGATGGGCGCTACGCAGTTCGCCCAATTATCTTAGCCAACCCTTTTCTATACTATTTTCTTGTTAGAGAGATATGCAACGAGCAGTCTTGGCCTTTGATTAAAAATCTTTTTGAGAAGTTCCATGTACCGCACATCACATCATGTGCTTTGCCTATTATACCAAAGGAAAAAGAGCCTTTTCATAAATCCACTACCATAATTAATTGGTGGAGTTCTATGGAACAGCGGAGTATAGAGCTATCCTTGGAATACCGTTATATGTTCGTTACAGACATTACAAACTGTTACGGCTCGGTAAACCCACAAGCATTTGATTGGGCTTTCTCATTCAAAGGTACAGAGCACGAACATAAAACAGAGTATCCTATTTCCAAGAACATCCAAAAGTTTCTTCGTGCCTTCCAACAAGGTCGCAATATTGGAATTCCCCAAGGAAGTGCTATATTTGACTTTATTGGTGAAATTATTCTAGGCTATTCTGACCTATTACTCCATGAAGCAATACAAAGAGAAGGTATCACCGCTTCATACGAAATTATTCGTTATCGTGACGACTACCGTATATTTTGTAATGACAAGGATGAACTCGAAAAGATATCCTATATTCTTCAGCACGTGTTGGAGAACTTGAACTTCCGCATGAACAGCAAGAAGACCAAGATCAGTGATAGCATAGTTACCGATGCAGTCAAGCCCGACAAACTTACATATATCTACAATACACCTATCTTCAACAAGAAAGGTTGCGACTTTGACAGTTTCGAGAAGCACCTGCTCTACATTCTTATGTTTGCTCGCCAATATCCCGATAGCGGTTCCATCAGAACCATGCTCTCGGATATTGACAAACGCATGGAGGATTGGCTAAAGCCTTATGAAGAGGAGGTTACAACCATACCTATTCTTGAAGATGATGAACCTAAAACCGAAAAGATAACCAAACAACGCCGTATTGTTGGTGGCAGCATTCGTGCTATGTCTGCGATATGTACACAGATAGCATTGGAAAATGTTGGCTGTTGCCATTATGCTTTAAGGGTTCTCAGCCGAATGGTCGATTCCCTAAAAGACGAAAAAGAGAAGAGTGCTATCATCAATCTCGTATATTCCAAGCTCTGCAATCAACCGAATTCCGACTATAACCAACTTTGGCTCCAGAATATCACGTATCAACAAGACAAGAAAAATGGCACGTCTCCATATAAAATGAGATTGTGCCGTGTGGTTGCAGGAGACAAGAATGTGGAGTTGTGGAACAACAAATGGGTAAAACCTAAACTCCAGTTTGGCTTGCATATGAATAGCATTGTCGATGAGGAAACATTGAAGAAGGTCACACCTGTGATTACATTTAAGGAGACAAGAATGTATTATGAACTATAGAATTAGATTGTAAATATGACTGATATATTTGATGATTTCGATTGGGACGCCTTTGAGAAAAAAGACTCTTTTCAAATGTCTGAAAAACAGAATGAAGGAATTGTTGACGACATTGAACATACAGTTGTTTTTGGTACTGTCATTTCTATCACCCAACGAGAAGTGGTTGTTAACATAGGCTATCGTACAGACGGTATTATACAGAAAAGTGAATTTATATATAATCCAGAACTGAAAGTAGGGGATGTCGTTGATGTTTACATAGAATCAAAGAGTAATCATCTTGGTCAGCTGATTCTGTCGCACAAGAAAGCAAGAGCAGCAAAAGCCTGGGAACGAGTTAATGAAGCACTTGACAATAACGAGACAGTAAAAGCATATGTTAAGTGCCGCACAAAAGGTGGTACCATTGTGGATGTCTTCGGAATGGAAGCATTTATGCCAGGTTCTCAAACGGATATCGTTAGAGTAGACAATTTGGAAACGTTTGTAGGACAGACAATTGGCGTTAAAGTTGTAAAGATAAACAAAGAGTACCGCAATGTTGTTGTAAGCAGAAAATCCGTAGTAGAGGAGAATCTAGCAAAGAAAACTACTGATAAAACTTTGCTGAAGGAAATTTGGCAAAAACATACAGAAGTACAGGAACAGATTCTTAGACAAAGAATAGCTCCAGTTGCTATCATACCAGAAGCAACTACTATCATTAATGAGAAACTGCATGTCAGAGTTGATACCACAGATAACACTAAGGAAATTCAGCAACAGATAGCTGATAGTTTGGATATTGAATATGATGAATGTCATTTTGAAAGTGGCTATGTCCTTGCACCTATTTCCAACTGGCAAAAGTTGGATGAATCTGTGAAAGCCAGAATCAGCACGAAAGCCAACAAAGAGTATGTCACGTTCACTTACAATCCCATAGTTGATGGAAGCGTTGTGGATAGACGTGCTCAGTTTACTGGTGTAAAACAGCTGTTGGACAAACTGGAAGTGGAATATGATTACGACAAGAACAATCGACTGCAAATATCTATCGAAGAGTTAAACAGGTTGAAAGAGAATGAAGAATTCAATGGTCTTCAACTGGCTTTGCCTGATAGAGCTTCAGCTATCATTCCTACATACCCAAGCATAATTGTTTATCTGGAAAAACTATGTCCTGGTCTCAAACTGAATAACATAGAAACTTTCAAGAATAACAAGAGGGAAATAAACACTGGTGTAAATATAGACAAGCAAGTATCTGTTGAAGGTGGATATTTCACTCAGGAATTCTTGGACCAGATAAAACCCACGTTTGAATTGCAAATGTGTAAGGTGGAATTTACCTTTATCATTCATGAAGATGCACTTAACAGTTATAATTGGAAAGTTAACAAGCTTGGATTGCCTAAGTTAAACGGCAATACAATTACTTTCTATAAGAATGTAAAACGTCCTAAGCTGCAAGAAGATGTAGAAAGGGGTATATATGACGTTGTGAATGTGGAAGACGAAAGTGATGACGCTTCGGATATTACTTACATGACATATTCAGAGTTCTTTAATACAAGGGACACTACCGATTTTAACTTTGATTTTTATCTATGGTATAAACTGATGAAAAAATTGTTCGGTAAGGACAATTGTGATTATACGGAGAAGTACTATTATAAGTACCGTGAGAATAGAGATTGGGCAACAGTAGAAGAACTTGATAAGTTCAATGATGACTTGCATATCTCATTTAAGCCGTCAATAGAGCATTCTGTATCGTCAAAAGGTACTTCAATAGGTATTGATTTCAATTGGAAGGAAAAGAGCTTACCCGAGCTTCTTACTGAGTTGAACAGAGACTATCCTTTTGTGGATTTTGGCTTGTTCAAGAATGGTCACAAGTGCAACTTCGACGTTCAATATAAAAAGGCAGATATGACAGAAGTCATGAATCAACTTCATGATTTCTCTGACGATTTGCACCTTGAACTGAAGAAAAAGGGAACAGAACTTGTCTTCTCACGAGAATTCCAGAAAATAGAAGATATGTTGACGTTCAAGACTCTGTTAATCCACAAACTACAGACATTTGACCAATCCAGATATTTGTGTACAATCTCAGAAGTGCCTTCTGATAAAGTTAAACTTGTATATTTCAATGATATTACCAGCAGAGACGAAGATCGTCTGGATGCAGCGCGTGAACTGAAGGGTGCAGATTTTACAGTTGGGAAACTGAAAATCGGTAAACTGATAAGAACTGCAAACTACCCAGAACTGGTCTTAGATATATCTGGCGATTTTTATGAAGTTACCAAGCAATTGTTTGAAGAAACGGATGTCACGGAAATGACACCTGACCTTTCTGGCGATTTAGAGAAACTTGCACGTTTGAAGGAATCGTTGAACAGAATAGTAGAGGGTCGTGACGTGGAGAATTCTTCACTTGGAACTTTCATCTTTGATGCTTCTCAAGCAGCAGGTATTAAGGATTATGAAGAGAATATAAAATTAGAACTACAAGAAGTAGACAAACACCTTCTGAACAACCGGATAGCCAATAATGAACCACAAAAAGTGGCTATTGCAAAGGCTATTCTTGCTCCTGACTTGTCTCTTATCCAAGGTCCTCCGGGTTCTGGAAAGTCAACGGCAATTGCCGAGCTGATATGGCAACATGTACGAGAGAACCAGAATACAAGGATTCTGCTAACATCGGAAACTAATCTTGCTGTTGATAATGCTATAGATAGGATCGTGAATCCATATCAAAATTTGGTGAAACCTATCCGTATAGGTGATGAATCGCGTCTGGAAACTGAAGGACTTCAGTTCTCATACTCTGCCATGTATCGCTGGGCAAAAGGAGAAAACATTACAGCAAAGAAAAAATCATTTGACATTGACGATGATGACGACGACGATGATGTAGCAACAACTGTAGAAGATTCAGTTTATGAAGCACCTGAGAAGTTAATTCTTCTGAACTGGATGGAGAACATCGGTAGAAGAATGGATAGAGACAGTATGCCAGAAGAAGCCCAGAACCTATGGGAAGATTTGTTGGAGAATCCTACAGACAATCTTAAGGGACTATTCTTTGACAACTACATTGCCAACTGTAATGTGGTGGGTGCAACATGTAGCTCAATTGGACAGAAGAACATCATCTTTACTGAAAATATCGCTACCCAGAGCAATAAGAACAAATTTGTTCCTACTGCATTTTATAAAACTTATAGAAGTGTTTTTTCACAAAGAGATAACGAGTACAATCCTAAAATCAGGTTTGATGTTGTAATTCAGGATGAGTCAAGTAAGGCAACTCCTGCTGAGTTGTCTCTGCCTCTAATTTATGGAAAGAAGAATATAATCATTGGCGACCATCGACAGTTGCCTCCAATGATTTCAAGAGAGTCGTTCACTAATTCATTTGATTATCTTATCAAGCGAGAGAAGGACAATTCGGAATTGCAGCGAATAAAAGAACTGAAGAGCTTTGTTGTCAAAAACTTCAATGCTCTGGAAATATCGCATTTTGAGCGATTGTACAATCAGATAGATGAAAAACTCAAAGGTGTTTTCAATTATCAGTTCAGAATGCATCCTGCAATCAATGAAGTAATAAAACAATTTTATAAGGACGAAGGTGGATTGGAGTGCGGTTTGGTGCTTCCTAAAGATTTGGGTATCAACGACCCTGATTATATCAATAACGGAGCATCAAGATTCCATGGTATCACAGCAGGCCCTATCGATCCTGATGTTCATGTATTGTGGATTGATTCTTCTTCTCCTGAGATGCTTGATGGAACGTCAAGAGTAAATTACGGAGAGGTTGAAATTATTCGCAAATTACTTCGTGAGTTGAATGGATCAGATTCATTCCATGAGTACAATAATAGATGGAGCAGTGTTGAAGACAAGCAGATTGGCTTGATTTCGTTCTATGGTAAGCAATTGAGACTGCTCAAGGAAATGGTAAGGGAATTCAACCCTAATGAGATACCGATAAGAGTTAGTACTGTTGATAGATTCCAAGGAATGGAACGCAATATTATCGTTGTTTCAATGGTAAGAAGCCACTGCATCCAAACTGAGAAAGGGCAAAAGCCTAATTATACTAAATATGGTGAAGATGGTTATCCGAAGCAGGAAGACCTTGGCTTTGCTCAATCTCCAAATCGATTGAATGTCGCTTTGTCACGTGCAAAACGTTTGCTGGTTATCGTTGGTGACAGCCAACTCTTTAGAACAAAGGAAATTTATGATAATGTATACAATACTGTATTCAATCATGAAAATGGTAAAATTTTAACAGCTGAGGAATATGGATTATAAAGAAATTATCAATAAAGGTAAGCTCGTTTATGCTTCACGTTCCACAGATTCTAATTTCCGTTTGTGGAGATTGAACAAAACGGCCTGTTATATTACCTACTACAAAACAATAGAACTGACCAAGTTGGATAAGGTTCTTCTGATGACCATAAAATACAATGGTGGTTCTATTTATGAGAACAAGTTAGCTGGTATTCTTGGATTCAACGTTCAGAATGACTTTGACGTGACCCCCAAAAGATACAAAGATGTCGGTGAGGTGTCTATCTTTAGCGGAATCCTTTCTGAACTAACAAAGTATGCATTGATCTGCAATGTCGATCACAAGGTATCTGTAACACCGTTAGGAGAATTGTCTCTTAAAAAAGGGGTTAAATACGAATTCTATTCAGGAGCACAGCTATTGAACGAATGCTTTGACTTGGCTCAAAAGAAAGAAAAGGAATTTCTGTATTTCCCTTTCAGAGACTCACTTGGTATCGTGTCAAAAATACAAGGAATTAGATTATTGCCTTATGATGATTTTAATAACAATACAATAGAAGAAGAGTTGTATGACGCTCCTGAGGAACTTGTGGCGCGTCTGTTATTGCAGTCAGATGATAGTACATCAGTTTTTAGAGCAGAAGTATCAACTGATACACGAATGGGTGAAACTTATGTTGATTTCAGATTATATGAATATAATGGTCAAAAGTACCCAATAGTCTTCTATCAAGATGAAGTCTCGTTGAAAGCTAACAACTTGTTGTTCAATAACTGTAATGCACAATACGTTCGTGCCAAAATTCATGTAGGAGAATACCTGTACCTTGTTAGAGAAAGTGGTATAAGATTGACTTACCAGTCTCTGTACCCTTATATGGATGTATGGTCATTAGATGATTTCCTTGAAAGTGAGTATTTAGACTGGAACGACAAGAGACTGTTTGATAGCATTGCAAAAGTTGCAAATGGAGCCCAATGGTCTAAAATTTCGTCGGTATGTCCGACAGAATCATTAAAGCCGCACCTTAAACAACATGAGGAATCATTAGATTGGATTATCATTTCGGAAAGATTTGATGATGACTTTATTGTTGAGAATGCCACAAAGTACCCATGGGACTTTGAATCTCTGTCTGCAAATCGTAGTATAGATTTTGTCAAGAGAATTATTGTCATTCCAGAACTCCACAATGATACTGTTGATTGGGACTGGGAGACATTAATGCCTCAGATGGAAGACGAGTTTGTTCTTCAGTATATTGACACCATTCCGTTTGTTATGTATTCGCAAACGGAAAAATACTTATCTTTACATCCCGAATCTATATGCATTTATCCAGAACGCAAGTGGGACTGGAAATTCCTGTCGTTAAATGCTGAACTTGGATTCATCCTAAACAATATATCTGCATTAGGCAAATATATTTATGTTGAGGATGTGATGCCTCGTGCATTCTCTGATAACAATTGGATTCATCCATATTGTGAATCCTGTGCGTTCGCTTTTGCTGTCATTGATTGTAAAGAACGTCTTTCTACAAACTATAATGCAAACAAGGCTGATTATCAATGGTCAATAGAATTGATTGATTGGCATGAGAAAATGGGGTTCATCACATGGAAATCTACCAATTATGCAGTTGGTCTTGAATGTAATCCTAATATCGTATGGAACTCTGAGTTCTTTGAACATTATAAAGACAAGGATTTTAGCGTTAAGGGGCTAAATCATATTTCTGCTTCGGTTACAGAGTGTTATATCATTGATTCAAATATTGATTTCAAATGGTCGTGGTCGCAATTGTCTCGCAGAGATATTGTCCTGAACGATATTGAATTCATCAAAAAACACATAACATATCTTGCTCTTGACGTGGTACTCGCCAACTTAAGAGAAGAATATGTAGACCAATTGTATGTGGATTCATCTTTCAAAACGATTGTATCCGCAAAGGAACTATGGTCATTGGTAACAGAAAAGGTTTCTGAAGGTATAATTCGTAGGAACTTTTATGATGAGAAATGGGACTGGAAGGTCCTGACAAAACGATTCTGTGATAGTATGCATATCACTCAGTTAGGTGATGCACGCTGGGTGGACAAACTGGATTGGGACTATTTGTCAGAACATCTTGATATAGTAAAGATCCAAGATAATCTGTCATTGTATGTTGACAGATGGAATTGGAAATATATAACATCACGAGCTGAACATGATTTCCTGTTATCGAACCTTCCTGAGTATTATGATTCCTGGGACTGGGAGTCTCTACTGCAAACTATTCTTACAGACGAAGATTTTGCCGATAAAAACATAAGAATTCAGATTGCCGTCATTCTATCTCAATTTGAGGACAATACGCAATTGTGGTCATTGTTCACAAAACGTTACTCAACAAAAGACATAATAGCTTTGCAGAGCTATCTGTCTTTGAGGTCTATTAGATTTGATTGGAATTATAGCGATGTATATAATCGTTCAGATTTTGAGATTGAGCCATATCTACATAATTATCAGGAGAATGGAATATATGTAGATTGGGATGCACTATCTTCTTCAAAAGCTCTTGATAGAATTCTAAGATGGGACAAAAATATAACTAAAGACTTCTATAATTGGGAAGATTTGGTTGTTTCCATTCTTGAAAATGAATATTACAACTGGAATTTTAAGTATCTTTCTACCCTCACTTCTATTAACTGGTGTGACAATATTCTAAAAATTCGAACAGAAGAGTGGGACTGGGACTACCTTTCTGAAAACAGCAAATGTTTCAGCTATAATTCTAAACGTCCAAAGGATCTCATTAAGCATATCGAAAAGTTTGAAGATTGGCTGAATTTTGCAATATTGTCTAAGAGAAAAGATGTAAAATTGGATATTGAAAATATCTCGACTCATCTATCCTACCCTTGGGATTGGAATGCTATTTCGCAAAACAAGTCGTTTGCTCTTACCGCGGACTTCGTAATGGAGCATAAGGATTTTTCTTGGGAATGGTCAGCACTTTCATCTCGTAATGACTGTATTTTTACAGCAGAATTCATTAAGGAAAACAAGGACAAAGACTGGAATTGGGCAATACTGTCAAAGAGAAAAGAAATTGCCCTTAATACGGATACCCTGATTGCATTAGTGACAAAAGAATGGGACTGGAATGAACTGATACGACGTAATGATATAAAGTTTACTCCTGAATTGTTACGCTTGGTGATAGATAAAGACCTTAATTGGAAAGCTATATCTCAACGTGATGATTTTTATCCAACAATGGAAGTTCTCAATATCCTAAAAGACAAGAATCTTGATTGGGTTAAGATTTCACATAGTGAACAATTAGCAGCAAATGTCATATTTGTCTTTAAGGACAAATTAGACTGGATGGTATTGTCTCACAGCTCTCACATTAACATATCTGACGCAAAAGTTCTTGATAGGTACAAATCATATCTTGACTGGAATTTCGTTTCTAATAGTCCTAATCTATCATTGACAGAAGAGCTTCTTGAAAAATTCAAGGATTACTTTAATTGGGGTGTTATATGCCGAAGAACTGATTTCATTATTACTCCAGAAATCCTTGAAAAGTTTGAAACAAAACTTGATTGGTCAAGTATATCAAGAGCTGGCAATATAAAGTTTACTCAAGAAATAGTTGACAAATACAGAAATCGGTGGGACTGGGTGGCATTATCCGAAAATCCAGCATTCAGAGCATCAGGTATAGAAAGCTCGTTTAAAAAAGAACTCAACCTAATGGAATTCTATAACGAGTTAAAGTCCAACAGTCATGGAAAACCTTACGTGTACCATTTTACTCATATGTTTAATGCAATAGAGGTAATACGAACTCGTAAGATACTAAGTCGAAATAGAGCGAATGAGCTGGGGCTTTTGAGATATGATGCTGCAGGTTCTGTTGTTCATCGATCATCAAAAGCGCATCCTTATGCAAGATTTTACTATAGAACTGGCACACAAACTCAGTTCTATAATGAATGCTTAGGCAAGCAGAAAAATACGAAATATTATAAGAGCGCATTAGGTAATGGCTTGCCAATGTGTCCGATGCCTGTATTCTTTAAATTCGATTTGCAGGAAATCTTGTCCAAACGTGCAAATTTATGCTACTATAGCACAGGTAATCTTCAGACGAATTGGGCTAATGTATATAAAGTGCTTGATGACCCATATAATATTGATGCTGTGCATTTATATAGCCATAACAATTATGACAATGTTGTTAGAAATAAAAAGCAGCAGGAGTTTTTAGTCAAGAATGAGTTCGACTTCTCTGATATAAATAATTATCAGATTATCTGCTATGATAGAGAAGAAACTGAGATACTACGTTCAATATTTATGAATGACCCTGTATGTGAACATATTTTCTCTATCTATGAAGCAGAAGATGTATTTGAACATGAAAATCCTCAACTGTTATTTAATATTGATGATAACAAACTTTCTATTAATACAAGATATAACGGGGATTACATTTTCCAAATAGAAAGTAATAATATTACAAAAGTTAAAGTTTACAACACCAAAGATATAAAAGCCGAAAAGAAGAATATTATTCAATTGTATGAAGCCGTTTCTGTTGAACTTGGTGATACTCCTTTTGAAATTTTTTATGTCAATATGAGTCCTGCTGCTCGCTCTCCAAGATGGTTGGTGTATAAACATGAACCTGTTGCTCATGAAGCAAGATACACATGTACTGAAGACATAGAGAAATATCTTGGTATAAGTTTTGATGACAATGAGTTTGATCCAGAAGAACTCATAACAGCTATTGAAATCGTAATGCCAAAACTTGAAAAGTTGTATAATTCGAAGGTACGTCATTACGTGATCAAGCAACATACACTACTTGTCTGTCGACAATTTGAAAAGTATGCATTTGAACTGAACACTAAAGTGATGAATATAGACTTGATGCGTTTAGTTCTAGCAATGCATGATATAGGAAAGGCTATAGATAGAGCAACACAACATATATATACTCTATCTTTGATCAGAGAATTATGGTCAGAGTCTCCATTTACAGACTATGAGTTGAAGCTCGTTGAAGCACTATTGAAGGATGATCATTTGGGCAAATTCTTTCAAGGAAAATATGATTGTAATATGCTTCAAGAAGAAATCAAGAAAGATGCTGAAGGACTTCAAATTGATGCATCATGTTTGCTACAACTAAAAATGGTTTTGTATCAATGTGACATTGCCTCATACACAAAAGATGCGGGTGGTCTTAGATACTTGGAACACATGTTTGTATATGAGAATAATAAAAAAACATTTAATGAAGGAAACGGACTATTAGCTATGTCTGCTGATTATTGGAGTCGTTATAAACAATTGAAATCTTTAATATATGAGTAATATAACATTTAAGAAAGGGAATATTTTTTCGTCAGACAAGCAAACTATTGTTAATACAATAAATTGTGTAGGGGTAATGGGCAAAGGGGTCGCTCTTGGCTTTAGACTTAGATACCCAGAGATGTATGAGAAATACAAAGAATTCTGTAAAAACAAACAGATTACAATAGGCAAGCTTTGGCTATATAAGCGACCTCAAGAAGATTCGAAATGGGTGCTGAATTTTCCAACAAAATTCCATTGGAAATATCCGAGCAAGATGGAATACTTAGAAGCTGGTCTTCAAAAGTTTGTCGAAACATATCAAGAAAAAGGTATAACTTCGATAGCCTTTCCTTTACTAGGAACGCATAATGGTGGTCTTGACAAAATTGATGTTTTGAATATTATGCATTTTTATCTAGATAAGTGTTCTATACCTATAGAAATATACGAGTACGACTCCAAAGCTCCCGACGAATTATACAAGCAATTTAAGGACAAATGGATGTCAATGTCTATATACGATAAGAAGAATTTGGGCATTCGAGCAAATCAAATAGTTGTGATTGAAAAAATATTAAATGACATAAATAATAGCTCAATGACATCTTTGTCTGAATGTAATGGAATAGGTATTGTTACTTTGCAAAAGTGCTTTAATCTCATCTTAAATTATAAGGAACAACCAATGCTTGATTGGAAATAAGAGCCATCTGAAACGAATAATAAAATCAAATTGACATGAATATAGCAGAAAAAATACGTTTGAAACTCCAATTGAAGGAGAACTCCGAAGTGGAATTTAAGTCAGCTGCGGGTGGTTTCCCTAAAGCTGAATTTTGGCGTTCTTTCTCAGCATTGGCTAACACCAATGGGGGAACGATTGTCTTGGGAGTGAAAGAGAAGAATCATAAATTCACGCCAGATGGTCTTTCTGAAGAACTTGTAGCAAAATACAGAAAACAGTTTTGGGATGACGCACACAATAGGTCGTGTGTGAACATTCCATTGTTGGTAGAGAGTGACATCGAAGAAATAAAGACTGACGGAGGGCAATATCTACTTGCCTTTAGAATTCCTCGTGCACAATATGACTTGCGCCCCATCCACCTTACACTTACCCCGTTTGGACATACTTATAAGCGCAGGGATGAGGGTGACTATCTCTGCAGTGATGATGAAATAAAGCAAATGTACTCGGATGCCAATAACATGAGGGCGTCGGCAGACTCCCGAATTTTAAGAGGCTATTCCTTTGATGACATTGACATACCTACTCTGCACCAATATCGTCGTGCGTACGATATTAAGCATGAAAACCATCCTTGGACAGAGCTTGATGACAAGAAGTTTTTGGAAATCATAGGTGCCTATCGTAAAGATAGAGCCACATCAACGGAAGGATTCACAGTTGCTGGTATGCTGATGTTTGGCAAGACTAACAGTATTACAGACCCAGAGTGCTGCCAAGAATTTTTTCCAGACTATCGTGAGCATTTGAGTGACGACCTCCAGGTACGTTGGACAAATCGTATATATCCCGATGGGACATGGGAAGCCAACCTTTATCAGTTTTTCACTCGTGTCTTACCTTTATTGCAACATGCTTTGCCTGTGCCTTTCAGTCTTGACAACAATCAGATGAGGAATAATACAACCACGGCTCATGTAGCTTTGCGTGAGGCTTTTGCCAACAGTTTGATTCATGCAGCATATACGGTAAGGGGCAATATTGTTATTGACAGATACTTCGACCGTATTGTTTTGTCAAATCCTGGTACAATGCTTATCAGCATGGAAGAATACTACGAAGGAGGACATAGTGTATGCAGAAACCCTGTAATCCAAAAGATGTTTGTATTCTTGGGAATTGGTGAGAAAGGAGGAACTGGCGCTGATGTTATTGCAAAAGGATGGAAGGATAATGGTTGGAGCATACCAACAGTTGAAGAAAAGAGTAATCCTGATAGAATAGAAACTTGCCTAAAACTGGAGGGAAATATTAATGGAACTACGGGAACATCCTATGTAACTACGGAAATTCCTGCTGATACTACGGAAATAACTACGGAAACTCCCTCTGTAACTACGGAAACTCCTGCTGATACTACGGAAATAACTACGGAAACTCTCTCTGCAACTACGGAAACTTCTGCCGATACTACGGAAATAACTACGGAAACTCTCTCTGCAACTACGGAAACTTCTGCCGATACTACGGAAACTATTCTTAAAATAATCAGTAATAATCCTAAAGTCACGGCAAAAGAGATAGCATCTGTATGCGGCATAACTGAAGACGGAGTTGCTTATCATATAAAAAAATTGAAGCAACGTGGAAGGATTATTCGTATTGGGGGATCACGTAATGGAGGCGAATGGAAGGTCGTAGAATAATTCTTTCCAGCGGATTACAGTAAAACTCAATAATAACAAAGAATATGTTATTCGGAAACAAGATAAGGGCTCTTAGAGACGAGCAAGGTG
>ERZ1026888.373-NODE-373-length-25699-cov-16.281469_pt1 | contig 25699 bp, 21 predicted proteins | sample MGYA00380174_ERZ1026888 | MGnify/ENA primary metagenome ERZ1026888 (study PRJEB33269, sample SAMEA4719810) | human gut metagenome | biome: human-associated habitat; feature: organic feature; material: feces | place: Cameroon | collected 2013-10 ...
TTTCTCAGATTATGTCTCTGGTTTCTCGTTATGACTTCCAGAAATGTGTTGACCGTTACAGGCAATGTATATAGATTTCTCACAAACAACTTAACCATTGATTCTCTGACTGTTGCAGAACTTTACAGAGAAAGATGGAGTGTCGAATTGTTCTTTCGCTGGATTAAGCAACATCTACATATTAAGAAGTTTTATGGCACTACAGAGAATGCCGTTTATCTTCAGTTGTGGATTGCTGTTTGCGATTATCTGCTACTTATCATAGCAAAGAAGCACTTCAATATTCCACAGTCACTTCACACTATATCCAAGTCTATTGGTCCGCTTCTGTTTAAGCAAGATGATATCCATTCCATATTCAAAGTAACTAAAGAATTAAGTATTAATAGTCTGGAGTCTCAATATAGTGGGTTACCTCTACTGAGATTTTATCCGGGCACTAGTAAAAAAGTCAATGTCAAATCAAACATCAGATAATAATAAAAGAATAGCGAAGAATACGATACTTTTGTATTTCCGTATGATATTCATGATGGCCGTACAACTTTATACAAGTCGAGTTGTCTTGAATACATTGGGAGTAGAAGATTATGGTATTTATAATGTAGTTGGTGGTGTTGTTGCTATGTTTAGCTTTCTCAATAGTGCGATGACAGCTTCCACTCAACGATATATTACTTTTGAACTGGGAAAAGGAAATGCTAATAGATTGAAGCAGATTTTTTCAACGAGTGTTAATATTCATGTTCTGATATCTATTCTTGTTGTCATTTTGGGTGAAACTATCGGTTTGTGGTTCCTCAACCATAAGTTGGTAATACCTGAGGAACGTATGACAGCAGCTTTTATAGTTTATCAAGCAAGTATTCTAACAACAGTATTTGCTATTATGAGTTATCCATTTAATGCAGATATTGTTGCGCATGAAAAAATGTCAGCTTTTGCCTATATCTCTATTTTGGAGGCATCCTTAAAACTGGCAGTTGTCTTTCTGCTCGTACTAGGCAATTTTGATAAGCTGATATTATATGCCTATTTGATAGTCGCAGTACAGTTATGTATATGCCTTTGTTATATTTTATATTGTAGGTGTAATTTTTCAGAATCGAGGTATCATTTTTGTTTTGATAAACCTTTGTTTAAGGAAATGCTAAACTTTGCTGGTTGGAACTTGTGGGGCAACTTGGCTGCGATATTGATGACACAAGGTGTTAACTTGTTATTAAACATGTTCTTCGGTCCAGCAGTTAATGCGGCAAGGGCTGTAAGTGTACAAGTGCAAAGTGCTATCAATCAGTTCTCTTCGAATTTTCAGATGGCTTTAAATCCTCAAATTACTAAGACGTATGCTTCTGGTAAGTTAGGAGAAATGCATAAACTCATCTATAGAAGTAGTAAGTTTACTTTCTTCTTGTTATTTACTTTGTGCCTTCCTGTATTTTTTGAGGCTCCATTAATCTTAAAGATATGGCTGAAAATCGTACCAGATTATACTGTTATATTCTTAAGGTTCATGATATTGATATTATTGATAGATTCAACGGCTAACCCTTTGATGGTTTCTGCATCAGCAACAGGTAAAGTTAAGGTTTATCAGTCCGTAATTGGTGGTATGCTCTTACTTATTCTTCCTTTTTCTTATATTGCTTTGAAGTTGGGAGGACAACCATGGATTGTTTTTGCAGTACATTTATCAATCTGCATTATCGCATTTATAACTAGATTGTTTATCATACGTCCGTTAATTAATTTGAATTTAAGAGATTTTGTGAAACAAGTGATATTTAGATGTTCTTTTGTCGCAGTTGTTTCTTTAATAGTTCCAGCTGTTGTTTACATCTTGTTAGATGATAATTATTTTAGTTTCATATTAGTTGTTTGTGCAAGCATATTAAGTTCTTCTATTATGAGTTTCTATCTTGGATTAGATGCTCATGAAAGATATGTAGTGGTGCAGAAAATACAAACATATAGTAACAAATTTAAAAGAAGTAAAGTGTAATGAAGGCTTTTGTTATAACTAAAGATGAAAGTAATATGATAAAAGGAATTGCTATAATCTTAATGATGATTCATCATTTTTGGAGTAGCATGCAACCAATTCCTGTTAAGATAGTTGTTATGGGGGGGCAAATTTCGAATATTGAACTAATGATAGGATCTATGTGTAAAATTTGCGTAAGCTTATTTGCTTTTTTGACAGGATGGGTTCTTTATTTGAATCCAAAATTTAAGTCTTATTCATATAATTTTAGGAAAGCCAAGAGTTTTATTCTCAACTATTGGATAGCCGAATTGATATTCATCATAGTTGGTTTCATGTTCTGCTTGAAACTACCCTCATTCTCTATTCTATTGGCTAACTTGTTTGGCTTTGAAACAGGAGCATATGAAATAATGGGGTATGACTATGTTAATGTTACGTTTGCCTGGTATGTACGGTTCTATTTATTTTTGTTACTTTCGTTTCCCATTCTTCTTCGCTGTTTGAATTTAGCAAGTAAGATACGCCCGTTACTATCTTTTATTGGCTTCATATTGTTCTTTGGTATAATGTGCTATTTATGTAGAATGAGTGATAATTATTTTGTTAGGAAGTTACTGGCTGTATATTTTGAATGGATACCATGTGTAGTAGTTGGGTATTATTTCAACCGATATGGTTGGTTTCGATACTTTGAAAGAATAAATACAAAGTTATTATGCATATTTTTTATATTGTACCTTTTGTTATGCTACAAGTTTTCTGTTGGCTATAATTCTGATTGGTTTAGCGCTATAATTCTTGTTTGGTTATGTATGAAGGCTATTCATCGTATACATACCAAAGTTCTTGTTCGTTTGGGAAAAGCCAGTATGTTTATATGGTTTATACATGGATTGTTTTTCTTACCAATAAAGCCATTAGAACCGCTAATTCTAATTAATGGTAATACTATAGCATTGTTGCTTTTAGGTGTTTTTTGGAGTATTATATTTTCTTTTATGGTTTTATATTTGAAAGATGTTACTTTAAAATTATTTAGTAGAATATGAATAATATTTCGAAATTAGACAAAGATCTTTGTACTGGATGTTCTGCATGTCAACAGACGTGTCCAAAAGGTTGTATTGAAATGATACCAGGGGACAATGGTTTTCTGTATCCTTCAATTGATACCAATATTTGTATTGATTGTGGTAAATGTTTGAAAGTTTGCCCTGCTTATAATAAGATGGAACCTCGTACGCCACTTCACTGTTATGCTGCTTATAACAAAGATGAAGATTTGAGACTTAAAAGTTCATCAGGTGGTGTGTTTATTGAAATAGCTAAGTATGTTATCAATCTTGGGGGAGTAGTTTTTGGAGCTGTTTTTGATGATACATGGAATGTGCATCATGTTGCAGCACAAACTATAGAGGAAGTTTATCCTATGATGGGTAGTAAGTATGTACAAAGTAGGATTGAAAATACTTTTATAGAGGCTAGGAAGTTTTTAAAAGAAGGTAGATATGTACTTTTTTCAGGAACACCTTGTCAGATAGCAGGATTAAATAGATTCTTAGTTAAGGATTATTCAAATCTAATAACAATTGATTTGGTTTGTCATGGTGTTCCAGGAATTAAGCAATGGAATGACTATATAAAAGATATTCGAAATGTGAATAACAATAGTTCTATAGAGTATATCTCCTTTAGGGATAAGAGAGAAAGTTGGCAGAAGTATCATATATCATTTAAATTCTTAAATAATAATGGCGAATCTAAAATATACACAGAACGTGCAGGGGACAATTCGTTTATGAGAGGTTTTTTAAATGATTTGTATCTTAGAGAATCATGCTACGTTTGCCCTTCTAAGATGTTTGCTTCAATGAGTGATTTTACTTTTGGTGATTTATGGGGATATAAGACATTAGGATATGCTGATGACGTGGCTAAAAATGGAATTGCTCTTCTTGTGGTAAATACAATTAAAGCAAATAAAATTATATCTGATATATCTTCAATCTTTAGAAAGGAAATTTCATATAATGAAGCTTTGCTGAGTAACCCCAATCTTATTGAGCAAACTAAGAAAGATTCATATAAGATAGGAAGATATAAAAAGTTTTGCAAACGATATTCTTTTAATGTGTCAATAGATAAAACTCTAGTATTTCCTTTATGGAAGAGAATAATCAATAAAATTAAAATATTATGTATAAAATAGGAATTCAAACACCTCATTATGCTCCAAATTATGGAGCACAGTTACAAGCTTTTGCTTTGGGAGCTGCAATAAAGCAGATGGGGTATCAAATAGAATATATTAATAGGAGACCTAATTTTGAGAAAAAAGAGAACTTTCTAGCAAAGTTCCTTTTTTATCTTGAGAAGAAAACCAAACTGAAAGGTTTTGGTGAATTTGAAAAGAAATATCTCCAGCCTCAAACTTTTCCGTTTTATTCTAATGATGATTACTCAAAAATAGATGTTAATAGTTATTATGCCTTTGTCGTAGGAAGTGATCAGATTTGGCGCGATGACTATTTTCATTCTTCTTTTGAATATGCTCCGTATCTTTATTATGTTCCAAAAGGTGGAGCTAGAAAGATAGCATATGCAGCTTCTTTTGGTAAGGAGAATTGTATTTATCCATTAGAAAGAAATGAAAAGATTCGTAATTTGATGTCAGATTTTAAAGCAATTTCAGTAAGAGAAAAATCTGGTATTGACATTTTAAAAGACTCCTTTGGCATAAATGATGGTACTTGGGTTGCAGATCCGACTTTACTTCATGAAGGTAATTTTTATGTTACAACTTTCCAATTGACAGAAAAACCGTCTTCAGTTCTTGTAACTTATATCCTTGGACGTGACATAAATAAAATGAATAAAGTTAAGCAAATAGCAGATAACTTAAATATTAAGGTGTCAAATATTTACCAGCTTGATAATTTTGCCTTCTTGGGACAAAGGTTGAGTGGAATACTAAACAGACTAATCAAGGTTCCTTCTGTTACAAAATGGTTAGAATTAATCCTAAATGCAGAGTATGTAATAACCGATTCCTTTCATGGAATGGTCTTTTGTATCTTGTTTCACAAACAATTTGTTGTGCTTAATAACACAAAAGGAGGAACTGAGAGATATACGTCACTTTTGGGCAAGTTAGGTATTATAGATAGACTATTAAACTGGAACGTTGGTGAGCAAGAGATACAGAAGAAACTTCGAGAACCAATTAATTATTCCATAGTAGATAGAAAAATAAAAGATTTTAGAGAATTCTCTAGACTATTTCTAAAAGAAGCATTAGATTGATATGATACAAATAGCATTACTCTTTTTGCTCTGTTGTAACTTTTTTGGAGTAATAGAAATACCGCATGCCCTAAAAGCTGTAGTTTTGATTATTATTGCCTCATGGGGTATTAAGAAAAAGACACCATATAAGACAGCATTTATATTTATATTTGTTGGTTTAGCATGTTCTTTTATATCAAGTTATATTAATAGAGGGCAAACTTTTTTAGAGTCATTTATGGCTATACCATATTATCTTGGTATTTTATTCTATTTTTATTTAAAATATAAAAATAAAAGTTATCAAGAAATGGAGCAGTTGCTTGTTAAATTTATTCTGGTGTATGATTTGATGTTTATATGTCAGCATTTTTTGTATAGTGTTGGCATTAATTTTATGCATATTCCAAAATGGTCTGAAGGTGAGCAGTTGCGTATGAGAGCTATAGCTAGTGGCTTTTATAGTTTAGGTTTATTTCTTGGGCTTGTAAAACTTGAATGCAAGTGTTATAACAAACGACTCAAATGGCAATACCTTGCAATGGCAATAATGGGCCTTTTTTGCATGATATTAACAGCTTATAGGCAACTATTGGTGAGCTTTGCTTTAACATTTTGTTTGTACTTATTTATAAAATATAAAGGTCTAAGTAAAAAAATGTTTTTTACGATTTTGGGTGGTCTATTTCTTTTGCTAATATTATGGCAATTACCAGTAGTCCAAGAACAGATAGAAGGTATATTTGATCGCCAAGATTCAGGTGCAACCCTTGATAATAAAGATTATATTCGTGTTGTACAATGGGAATTTTATATGAATGGATATTTTTTTAAAAATGGTTGGGAACAATTTTTTGGTGCTGGGTTGCCATATTTGGGTAATGCCTATGGACATTATATGATTAAAGAATTAGCTCCTCAAGGACTGTTGTATGTTGATTGGGGATTAGTAGGACAAGCATGGGTTCTTGGAGTTCTTACAGTTGTTGGTTATATTTTGTTTTCATTAAAAGCATGTTTTATGAAAGTTTCTTCCGAAAAAGTGTATATTAGATTATGGTATATCTTTTTGTTGATTTCAGTAACAAATGGAGAGTTTACTCGAGATGGTAATTTCTTAATTCATGCGTATGTAATATATATGGCAGAAATAGCTGCTAAAGAATATAAAATAAAGAAGGCGTTGTTATGTCAAAGAAAGTAGCTTTTTATTTTGATAATTCTCGTATATCACAAGTTGATTGTAGTGATATAGAATCAGGTAATCCTGGTATAGGAGGTACTGAATATCTTTTTTTACTTATATCTACTTTATTAACAAAAAGTGATAATGATATAGATATTGCAGTATTTAATACATCTAAAGGATGTGTACCTGAATGTTTGGAAGTACAAATATTTAATAGTATAAACGATGCTTATGTATATGCAGATAATCATGGCTATGATTATTTTGTATTTAGACCTCAAATAGGTGAAACATTTGAAGAAAAGTTGAAATCTTCGTCTTTTTATGGAAAGACTAAATTGATTCCGTGGTGTCATAATTTTCTGACGTATAAACAATTGTCTTTGTATTCCAAGTCAGATATGATTGCTAGGATAATATGTGTAGGACGTGAACAGATGGATTTATATATGGATTTACCTGCATACAATAAATCTGACTATATATATAATTGTTTTGATATAGATGAAGATACTATAGCTGCGGTTAGAAATAATTCTTTTTCTGATCGAAAGAATATAGTGACCTATATAGGTAGCATTGTTCCTGCTAAAGGTTTTCATATCTTGGCAAAAGCATGGCCTGAGATAGAAAAAAGTATTCCTGACGCTCAATTATATATTATAGGTTCAGGTCAACTCTATGATAGAGATGCCGTAATGGGATCTTTTAATATTGCTGAGAATACTTATGAGTCCATGTTTATGCGTTATCTGACAAATGGTGGAAAAATTAAAGATAACGTACATTTTATGGGTATTATGGGTAAGGAAAAAGAGTCTATATTATTAAAAACAAAAGTTGGCGTACCAAATCCTTCTGGTAATACAGAAACATTTGGTTTAACGGCATTAGAATTTCAAAGCAACGGAGCAAAAGTTATAACGAAAAAGTGTGCTGGCTATATGGATACGGTCTTCAATGGCAACCTTTATTCTGACGAAAAGAATATTGCAAAATTAATTATCAACGCATTAAAGAGTAAAGATTTGGATTACAAGAGTTTTGTGAAAAAGAATGATGCGTTTTTTTCTAAAGATATGGTAATTAAGCAATGGGAAAAATTGTTCAAAGATGGTTATGTATTGGAGCCTAAAGATAGGTCTTTCTCACAGATTCCAAATAAGAAATTCCGACTGAAATGGCTTAAATATTTATTTCATAAGTTTTCTTATGGTTTATTTTTAGAAGGATTTCTCCCTCCAATTGATAGATTAGTTGTTCTTTATAATAAATGCATAAATAGTAGGTTTACTTAAGGCAAGTTTTCTATTTGTATGTTAAAGAAAACTATTAGCTTAACATGAACAATAAATAGAAAAGTTGCTATTCATTTAGGTAATAGCCTTCTGTTTTAAATAACAGGTAACAAGTTGCTCGATTTTAATAGTTTTCGTAGGCCAAAATTCAGATAAACTTAGTGACTATAATTTTAAAGTATATATGATTTCTGTAATTATACCCCTATATAATAAGGAAAAAACGATACTTTCTACATTAAACTCAATTAGAAATCAAACGTTGAGAAATTGGGAATGTATCGTAGTTGATGATGGCTCTAGAGATAATTCTTGCAAAATTATTGAAGAATTGCACGATGAGCGTATTAGACTTCTAAAAAAAGAAAATGGCGGACCTTCGTCTGCCAGAAACTTTGGATTGCAATTTGCCAAGGGTGAATGGATCTTATTTATGGATGCAGATGACGTTTTTTTTGAAAATGCATTTGAGATTTTTGAAGACTTGATTAAGACCCATTCTTCTATAAAGTGTTTTTGTGCCAATTTTAAATTATTGGTAGGTAAAAGACATAGATTGTACTCCAGAAATACTATAGATGGTTTAGTTGACAATCCATTTAAACGTTTCTTGTTTCAAGAAATTTCTCCTCGAGCTGGTACATTGATTTTGCATAGATCGATTGCAGAGAAGTATAAGTTTCCTGTGCATATGAGAAGGAATGAGGATGTTAAATATATTTTTGATGTGTTTAAGAATGAAAAAGTTTTTTCTTCTTCTAGATACGTCATGTTATATAATCAAAACACATTAGCAGCGAGTGCTAGATTGAATGATATCAAAAAAGATTATTTAGGTTATTTGCCCCATTATTCAGCTGATAAATGGGAGGCTGTAGCCTATTATAATTTATATAAAAAAGCATATCGAAATTATATGCATGAAGCTTATAGTCTTTATTCAGAAAATGTCTTCGCAACTCCATCTACTAAATTTCGTTCTGAGATTCTTTATATTGTTTTGCTGATTAGGCGCATTATAGATAAGTTTTTATTTACTATACATTTATGATATATTCTGTATTTATTGCTATGTTTCTCCTTCTTATGGGGATAATTTTGTTATATGCACATAAAATTGAAATTAAATGTCTTTTGAAGGTGTTTGTTATCCGTTTTCTCAATCGTGGTAAGGGTGTAAAAGTTGCATATTCTGCTGATGTCAATATAAAAGTAGATGCTGAAGGTATGTGTATGTTGCATCCTCATAGTACTTTTAGGGGGCACATTGGTATAGGTTCCTATGTGGGACCTTATTCTGAATTGAGCGCCTATATAGGTCGTTTTTGCAGCATTGCGCCATTCGTAAGGTCAAACTCTGGGCGTCATCCTTATAAAGAGCCATTTGTAACGACATCTCCATGTTTCTTTTCTCTGAATCCTTATAAAGAGCAGTGTGGTACCACGTTTGCTAAAGAGCAAATGTTTGCCGAAAACCGCATGTCTGCTAAAAATGAAAACTACCCTTTATGGATAGGAAATGATGTGTGGATTGGAGAGGGGGCATTTTTGGCTGGTGGCATAACGGTAGGTGATGGCGCTGTAATTTTAGCTCGTGCTGTAGTTGTACAAGATGTTCCACCATATGCTATAGTTGGTGGTGTACCTGCCAAAGTCATTAGTTTTCGCTATGACGAGGATACTATTAATTGGTTGCTAGATATTCAATGGTGGAATCTTGATATCAATTGGCTAAAAGAAAATTGGAAACTTCTGTGTGATATAGACAAGATGAAAGATTATTTTAAGGATTATCCTATAGATGTTTAATAATAAAGATATCATATGAATTTAAATAAGTTGTTGTTAAGACGTAAATTACGTCATTATTATAGCCATTATTACAATGTCAATTATATAATGAAGGAGTAAGATGTTATGTTCTGGCTGTTATGAAAGATTGTTATGGTGATTTGTTGAATAGCCGTTTTCTGACGGCATTTCGAAATTATTTATCTTCATACGAGAATTAACTCGTTATATAGGATGTTACTTTGCAAAATAATATAAGTTATGAATTTTTATATACGAAAAATTTTCGAGCATTTATATTTGCTTTTTTTTAGCTATATTTCCATATATTATATGAGACTGAAATTGTCTTTTTGGAATGTTAGATATGGATTAAATTGTCGAATTATTGGTCCTCTGCGTTTACGAATGACTCATGATGCAAAAATAATAGTTGGTCATCATTTGACAGCAATCGCAGGATATAAATCAACTATAGTTTCTAGTAAAAAGAATGTATGGTCTGTTGAGGGGGGCAATCTTGTAATTCACGATTATGTTGGTATGACTTCGACAAGCATTTATTGTAATAATAAGATTGAAATCGGAAATCATGTTCTTATTGGTGCTGAAACCCTTATCATGGATACAAATTTTCATTCGTTGGATTATTCTATTCGTGGAACATCTAAAGAAGGTTATCAGTATAAAGGAACCATCAATACTGCACCTGTTGTTATTGGTGACAATGTCTTTATAGGAACTCGTTGCATTATTAATAAAGGTGTAAACATAGGAGAAGGGGCTATTATAGCAGCAGGTAGCGTGGTTGTTACTGATATCCCAGCTTGGGAAGTTTGGGGTGGTAATCCTGCAAAGTTTATAAAAAGAATCAAATAGAATACAATATGTCAAATATTAAAATTTCAATCATCATTGCTACATTTAACTCTGCAAAAACGCTGAGAGTAGCATTAAATAGTGTCATGCTTCAAACATTTCAAGACTGGGAATGTATAGTTGTTGATGGTTTGTCTAACGACAATACATTAGAAATCGTTAAAGAGTTTGAGGCAAAAGATGTACGTTTTCATCATATATCAGAAGCAGATAAAGGTATCTATGATGCTTTCAATAAAGGCTGGAAGTTAGCTAAAGGTGAATGGATATATTATTTGGGAAGCGACGATCAGGTGACAAAAAATGGTTTAACTGACCTTATGGATGTTTCTACATCAGAAGCATCTGTATTATATGGTGATATGTATGCTATATTTGAAGATGGAAGTGAACGGTATGTGAAAGCTCATCCTGCTAAGCAAATGACCTACCTTATGGCTCCGTCGCATCAAGGAATGGTAACACGCAGAACCTTGATAGAGGCAGAGAATGGTTTTGATCTTCAGTTTAGGGTTAGAGCCGACTTTGATCTTACACAAAGAATTTATCTTAAATATGGTAACTTTATATATACACCAAAGGCAATAACAAAGTGTCTGCAAACAGGATTGTCCAATCAGTTTAATTTCAAGCATCACTTGGAGCGATTAACACTAATGAGAAAAAATAATTCCGTTCGTTTTCCACTACTTATGTTTTGGTATGTAGAATGGAAAGTATTAGTCAGACATTGGATTTTGAAGCCTTTACATTTGAGAAAATAAAAAATTAATTAGATATGGAAGTAGATAACGAATTATTTAAAAGTAAACTTAAAGTAATTCTTAAAGAAGTTGTTCGAGTATGCGAGAAGAATAACTTGCGTTACTTTATGTGTGGTGGCACTTGCTTGGGAGCGGTTCGTCATGGTGACATAATACCTTGGGACGATGATATAGATGTTTTTCTTCTTCGTCCAGATTATGAAAAATTTCTAAAAATAGCAAGTAAGGAACTAAAAACACCTTTTGAATTGGTCAATTACAATACTCATAAAGGGTATACTTGTGCTTTTGCAAAAGTTGTTGACTTCTCAACCACACTAATTCAGCATAGATATCCTTTCTTTGCAATGGGACTGTATGTTGACATTTTCCCTTTAGATGGTGTCAATAATAACAAGGTAATAGACATGTTGCATTATGCTTTTCACAAAGCTATTCATTATCTTTTTATGCCAATAGAGTCTTATCGAGTTGATAACGGATGTTCATTAGCTGTTAAATGTGGCTATTATGTGAAAAGACTTCTCTCACCTCTACGAAATACGATGTTTGAGCTAAGAGAATCGATTCTCCGCAGACGCACAATTGACGATAAAAAGTATGTCAGATCCTATAACAGTCAGTGGGGATTACGCCATACTGCGCTTCGAAAAGACTTTGATGATTTTATTATGATGCAGTTTGGAGACATGAAAGTCCGTGTCCCTATAGGTTATGACGATTATCTTACTCATCTCTATAAAGACTATATGAAATTACCTCCAAAAGAGAAACAAGTAACACATCATCATTTCGCTTATCTTGATATGAATAGACGATTAAGTGATGAAGAAATTGAAAAGATTCGTATTTCTATTAATGGTGAATATGCATAAACTGTTTGTTTTATGAAAAAATATAAGATAGGTTATACAACAGGTGTCTATGATATGTTTCATATTGGACACTTAAATATCCTTCGTCGTGCGAAGGAACAGTGTGAAACTCTAATCGTTGGTGTAACTACTGACGAACTTTGCTACAAGCGTAAACATAAGTATCCAATCATTAATGAAAAGGATCGAATGGCTATAGTCGAGGCTATACGCTATGTAGATAAAGTGGTTCCTCAGTCTGATATGGAAAAGATTAGAGCCGTTAAGAAAATAGGAGCAGATGTCGTTTTCGTTGGGTCCGATTGGAAAGGAACAGAGACTTGGAATCAATACGAAAAGGATTTTGCGGAAGTTGGTTGTTCTGTGGTCTACTTAGATCATACAGATGGCATCAGTTCTACTATATTACGAGATATATTATCAAAGCAGTAATGGAGCAACCTTTAATTTCCGTCATAGTTCCTATCTACAAAGTCGAGAACTATCTGGATAAGTGTGTAGAAAGTATTCTTGCACAAACCTACACCAACATAGAGGTTTTATTAGTGAACGATGGTTCACCTGATGGTTGTGGTCTGAAATGCGATAAATGGGCAAAAAAAGATTCTCGCATTAAGGTTATTCATAAGGAGAACGGTGGTGTGAGTGATGCTCGCAATGTGGCATTAGACGTAATGAATGGAGATTATGTCTCATTTGTTGATGGTGACGATACAGTAACTTCTGATTATATAGAATGTATGTATAATTTAGTCGTTAAGTATGACTGTGATATGGCTATGTGTAGTTTTGTGTTTGACTATGATGGAAAAGAACGCAAATATGACAATGCACCATATAAAGAAACTGTATATACAGCACAAGAAGCAGTTTGCGAATTGTTCTATCAGCACAAGTTCGATGACTATCCATGGTGTAAACTTTATCGTAAATCTTTATTTGAAGATATTAGGTTTCCAAAAGGTATTATTTTCGAGGATACATGTGTGGCATATTTATTAATGTTTAAGTGCAAAAAATTGGCATATTGTAATAAACAAACTTTAAATTATTTAATTCGTAAAGATAGTTATGAAGGTGCGCCATTTAGTAACTTAAAAATGAAAAGTGCTTTACAGGTATTCCAATCATTGGGTAATGAACATTGGGACTTGATAAAACTTGTTGAAAAAGCGTATAAATGCAGAATGCTGAGTTTTGCATGTCATCTTCTATTGAAAATGCCAAAACATTATAATGAAAAGTATGTTTTTTGGGATAAAATCAAAGAATATCGAATGACAGTATTGTTTGATACACATGCAAGAAGACAGGCACGAATTGCTGCATTTATATCATTCTTTGGACTAAATGCAATGCAGTTAGCCTTTAAAATTGTAGACAAAAGAATGTAAAACAATTATGATTAAAGTAGCAGTTATAGGTGGTCCTATCTTGTCTGGCGGTAAGAAGAATCTCATTATGGAGTACTTCCGTCATATAGATAAGACCCAAGTACAGATGGACATCGTATGCAACGATGACTCTAATGCCATTCCACAGGAGGAGATTGAAGCATTGGGTGGTCGCGTGTTTATCGTGCCATCTTTCAAGAAACTCAAGGGGCATACTGATGCCTTGTATGAACTCTTCAAGAAAGAAAAGTATGATGTGGTTCATGCTTACAACAGCATGATGAATTTCTTCCCAATGTATGCAGCCAAGAAAGCTGGCGTAAAGGTTCGTATCTCCGAGTCTTTATCAATGGCAGCTCCTGGTGAGTGGAAGACATACGTAAAGTATATGCTTCGTCCGCTTTCTCATCTCTATGCAACCCATTATATGGCATGTGGAGAGGACTGTGGTATCTTCCAGTTCGGTAAGAAAGCATTTGATGCTGGTAAGATCGCTATCTTCAAAACGGCTATCAATACTGAATTTAATTCTTATCAGCCAGAACTTCGTAACGAGACCCGCAAGAAGTTTGGTTGGGAGGATAAGGTGGTATATGGCTTTATCGGAAGATTTGAGCATCAGAAGAATCCTCTGTTCCTGATAGATGTAATGAGTGAAATCTATAAGCGTCAGAAAAGCGCTCAGTTTGTTATCATTGGTGCTGGCATCTTAGAGGAGAAGATGAAAGAGCGTATCAAGGAAACTGGTATTGAACCTGCAATGTCCTGGCTTGGAAGAAGAGAGGATATCCAGCAGTTCTATAACGCTTTCGATGCCTTCCTGTTGCCTTCCCGCTATGAGGGATTGCCTGTTGTGGGATTGGAAAGCCAAAGTTGTGGCTTGCCTATGTTCTTTTCAACGGCTGTAACTCCAGAAGCTAGTGCTTGCGAACTGGGACATTTTATCAATTTGGATGATGGTGCAGCAGCGTGGGCAGAGAAGATTATCCCTATTGTTGAGAAGAATATTCCTGTTCGCAGAAGTCATGCCAAGGAAGTGGCTGATGCTGGATTTGATTCAAAGACTGAAGCCGAAAAAATGCTTCAATATTACTTGAATGCATTAAAGGGTTAGAGTTCTTTCTGACCGGTTATACGAAAATATATGGAGAGAATAAAGGCAAGAGACTTCGCAAACACATCTTGGATGTGTTCGGATAAGTTCTTCTTTATGTCTTTGTTTTGCTTCATATTTGATAAACGCAATATCTTTCAAAATATTGTATTCACGTGCAATTTGTAAATAACATTAAATTTTATAAGTTATGATTCCATTTAATAAACCCTATTTCTCTGGAAGAGAATTGAAGTATTTGGAGGAAGTTTGTCATTCAACAACCATGAGTGGCAATGGTGATTTTACTAAGAAGTGTCATACCTTCTTTGAGCAGAAGTATGGCTTCAAGAAGTGTCTTCTGGCTACATCTGGTACTGATGCCTTGGAGATGTGCGCTATGCTTTGTAACTTGAAGCCAGGCGATGAGGTGATTGTACCTTCTTATACATTCGTATCAACAGCATTGGCATTCCTTCGTGAAGGTGCAAAGGTTGTATTTGCAGATAGCTCTGATGAAAATCCTAATATGGAGGTTGAGCAGATTGAGCCATTGATCAATGAAAAGACCAAGGTGATTGCTGTGGTTCACTATGCTGGTGTTGCTTGTGACATGGATGCTATTATGGCTCTTGCTGAGAAGCATAATTTGCTGGTTGTTGAGGATGCTGCTCATTGCATCGATTCATTCTACAAAGGTCGTCCATTGGGTAGCATCGGTCATTTGGGTGCTTTCTCTTTCCATGAGACCAAAAACATCAGTAGTGGTGAAGGTGGTATGTGCGTTATCAATGACGAGCGCTTTGTTCGTCGTGCAGAGATTATCTGGGAGAAGGGTACCAACCGTGCCGAGTTCTATCGTGGAATGGTCAACAAGTATGGTTGGGTAGATATGGGTTCTTCATTCTTGCCATCAGAGTTCAATGCTGCATATCTTTGGGCTCAGTTGGAGCAGCTTGATGATATTCAGGGTAAGCGTAAGCATATCTGGAATCGTTATTTCGAGGGCTTGAATGGTAAGATTGGCAATGAAGTGAAGCTGCCTTATATCCCTGAGTATGCTACTAACAATGCTCATATGTTCTATCTGCTCTGTCCAAGTTTAGAGTATCGTACAGCCTTGATGAAGTTCTTGAAGGAGAATGATGTACAGACCACATTCCATTACCTGCCATTGCATAGCAGCAAGTTCTATGAGAACAAGCATGATGGTCGAGAGTTGCCAAATTGTGACAGATATGGTGATACCTTGGTAAGATTGCCATTGTTCTATGAATTGTCTGATATGGAAATCGACAAGATTGTAAAGCTGATTGTTGAATTCTGTAATAAGTAAAAAATAATCGGGTGAGCCAAGTGGCTCACCTATATAATATTCAAGTTTCGCAAGCTCAGAAGTTAAAGGAGTTATCGCTCCCTACGGTCGCTGAGGAGTTAAGACAACAGTCTTTTTGGCGTAGTTTTTTAAGCAGCAAGACATACGTCTTAACTCCTTAACTTCCTTAACTCCTTTAACTTCCTAATATGCGAAAGTTCAGTATAATATTATTATGTCAAATAAAATAATAAGGGGGGGGACTCTGAGAGCATCACGATGTTACGATTCCCTCTCGCTATACTTGTAGTTTTTGTGCATGGTTTTGGATCTGATATCAACATATCCGAACTTCATGCTTATGGTATGACAGGAATGGCTGTCTATGATTATGTCAGGCTCTTCTTTTCAGTTGTGATAGCTAGGAGTGCTGTGCCAATCTTCTTTATTATTTCAGGTTATTTGTTATTCTTGAAGATTGAAGATTATTCAAAGTCTGTTTACCTGGCGAAGTTGCGGAAACGCTGGCATAGTTTAGTGGTTCCTTATTTCTCATGGATCGTTTTGTTTATCTTTTGGACATTGATGTTTAAGATTGGGGGAATTCTGTTATATGAAAAATCATGGATGGGAATTTTTGATTTCTTTCAAGAAAATGGCTATCTACACATGTTATGGGATAGTAGCGTTTGGGGTGAAAGAATCACTTGGTTAGGTACTGAGACACATAATAGTGGACCTGTACTTCTTCCATTCTGGTATATGAGAGACTTGATCTTAATGGTTATTCTTTCACCTATTATCTATTGGTTTATTAAGAAGATAAAAATAATATTCATAATATTGCTAGTTGTAATATACGCTTTTGACTTCAGAGTTTCATGGATTAGCGGTACATTTGCTTCTGGAGGTTTATTTTTTAGTATAGGGGCCTATTTTGCTATTAAGAAGCAAGAATTCACGGATGTATTATGGAAATGGAGATATTTAATTTGTTGCATTGCGATATTGTTAATGGTGTATCAAACTTATTCTGGTTCAGCAATAGGTGATATAGTTTCTAGAATGATTCACCCATGGTTAGTAATCTTTCAAAGTTTTGCTCTTATTATTATTGCATCAAAATCATGTATGTATCCACAGTTTTATGAAGCTAATAAAAAGTTAGCAAATACATCATTCTTCATATATGCCCTACATCCTTTCATCTTAGGGTATATAATATCGATTATAAATAAGGTGATGCCAATGGGTGATGCTTGGTATGTGATGACTTTAGGGTATCTAGTTTCTCCCTTGGTTTGTGTTTGTGTATGTGTGTTATTATATCGGGGAACACAAAAAATTATACCAGAAGTGCTAAGTGTAATAATGGGAAGAAAAAAATAAAAAGATTTATACTTTTTGAATATTGGAATAATAACATTAACTCTTAATGTAAACTATGAAGGAATATTACAAGCTTATGCTTTACAGACAGCATTAAAAAAGATGGGACATAAGGTTGAAATGACGTTGTGATATAGCATAGATAATTTAATAAAGATTAATAGCTTAATGAATGATATAACTGCTTTTTTCGCTTTTCTGAAGTATTGTCTTGGAAATAAGGGGAATAATATGAGTAGGGTGGTGATTGGTATGGACTGGCAGATGCTGTATTCCTTTGCCTCTAAGCAGGCTTTGTTGGGGCTTTGCTTTGAAGGTATTGAACGATTGGGAGAGAAGTATCCTGAAGAAATGAGGCTGAATCCTATTGGGAGGGAGTTGCTGATGGCTTGGATGGGTAAGGCGCAACAAATTCGCAGACAGAATATGGAGGTGAATACTGTGGTAGGCAAGCTCTTCTCAATGCTGAGGGAGGATGGGCTGAGGTGCTGCATTCTGAAAGGACAAGGGAATGCCTTGATGTATTCAAATCCTTATTCCCGTACACCTGGAGATATTGATGTATGGGTGAATGCCAGTAGGGAAAGGATTATGGAGTATGCTCGAAAGAAGTATGAACTGGAGAATGATATCAGACTACAGCATCTGGAGACTTCGTTAAATGGTGTGCCTGTAGAGTTGCATTTCTTTCCTTGTTCAATTAATAATCCTATTTATCATGCTAGACTACAGAAATGGTTTCGGAGAAATGCGGATCTGCAATGCTCAAATGTTGTTAGCCTGCCAGATGGTATAGGAGAAATCGCTATACCAACGATGGCTTTCAATGTGATTTATCAACTGACGCATCTGTATCACCATTTCTTCGACGAAGGAATTGGAATGAGGCAAATCATTGATTACTACTATGTAGTGAATAATGAAGAGTTATTGGCGATTAAGGATACTTTGCAGAAGGAATTGAAACATCTTGGATTGCGGAAGTTTGCAGGGGCGGTGATGTATGTACAGCATGAGACATTGGGATTATCAGAGGAAAAGATGATAGCTCCGATGGATGAAAAACGAGGAAAATTGTTGCTGGCAGAGATACTGAATGGTGGCAACTTCGGACAGCACTTCACCAAGTATGGTGGGTTTACGCATCAGAGCATGGGGAAGAAGTATTTCCTTAAGATATGGAGGAACATGCATTTTGTAAGGTGTTATCCTGCTGAGGCTTTAAGTGAGCCAATCTTCAGAACTTGGCACTTCTTCTGGAGGCTTAAACACAGGAGGCAGTCACTCGGAGTCTTTTCTTGAAGCCCTATGCGGGCTGGGTTTAAGGTTTCGCAGATGACGCAGATTTCTTCTTTACTTTTTCATGTTCCACAGATTGCACGGATTTACACAGATTTTTCCTATTCGGGATTGAGAGCGCCTGGTATCTCTGAACCACGTTGCAAAGATACGGAAATGGTGAGGGGCAATTCACAGTTGCTCATACTTGCTCATGGTTGCTCATACTTTCTCATAGATTTTCTTTGTTCTGGTATCTGTAAGCCAGTGGATTATGCGGCGTAAGTCCCTGACTTTTGCATCGTAAGTCTTTGAGTTTTGATTCGGAAGTAACCGGCTTCTGGTGACAGGGTGACACTTATGACAGTGATTTCTGAAGATTTACTCTCGCGCGGGCAGGCAGGAAAAAACAAGCCGAAAGTTCCTGCCTGCCCGCGTGCGAGGCGAAAAGTTGAAAAACTAGTGTCACCGTGTCATCGTGTCATCGTGAACTGAGCAGAGGATGCTCTGCATCGCTCTCTGGCTATGGACACGAACTCCCCTGTCTCCGCCTCCGTTGGCTTTCGGAAGTAGAGATCTACAAATTACTGTTTCTGTCACGGCGCCTCTAAAGTAGGTAATAAGGTTCTATATCTGTGTCACACGGTGCAAAGATAGAAAAAATAAAATAAAAGAGAGTTCCCATATACGGGAACTCGTAAACGATAATTATTAATTTTTAGAATCTTTTAAATGGTGAAGGCTGAAAAATATATTCGATTCTCGCAAGTTACTGAAGGATTTTGGGGGCATCTCTCCAGTTTGAGAAGGGTATTGAGAAAACAGTGATGTGGTATCTCTTTTCGAAAACCTACCTTCAATAGTCTTTACGACCCTTTCGGTTCCCCTTGCAGGGGACAGAAACCTTCCTTACCGTTAAGGAAGGCTCCACCTCTCATCTCGGTCTTCTCCCCTCAGGGAAGAAGAGGAAAACCGCCCTACTCGGTGCTCGGAACCGCTACGCTCTAAGGTTGGCGGGGCATCAAAGCCCTCGCCAGATTGTGCGGGATGGGACCGCCTGGGGTTGACGGGGATTCTGAACGTGACGATAACGGTGTATTGGTACCAGGCGTAGCAGTGCAATCGGTACCAAGGTTTTATGTGATTCACGATTGTTTCAAGAAGATTCCGAAACTATTATTCGGATGATTGAGGTATGTGTGTTAAGACAAAACTTTATGAAACAGGAAAGTAAACAAGCTATATATGAGATAATAAAGCGCATTGATGACCAACTTCGGTATGAACATGATGTGCTTAACTTGATATCCTCTTTGTGGAAAATTTATCAGAGACCTTCTACTGGTGAAGACTCTCGGTATAATATTCTTGGAGATGAGATAGATAAGCACTATTTCATGAATGATGATTGGACACAAGATAAGCTCTATTTATCTGTGCTCCATATACTTGATGATGAGTATAAACTATTGCGTTTTGTGGAAGGTCTCATTAATATTATATCTGATAAAGCTATCATTGATGATTTGCAGGAGATTCTCGAAACAGAAAACTACCAGATAATTAATGATGAAGGTAGGCTTGCTATTCAAACGATTGGTGAAGGTATTACGCCTGAAGTGGATAATCGGATACCTTTCATTAGATGTAAGTCTGTTATTACAAATTATTTCCGTTTTGAAGAGAAAGAAATGGAAGTTCCCGATGAGAAAGAATGCTTTATGCTGACTTTCAATAATGATTGGAATGATTATGGATACCAGACTTGGTTTAGGCTATACTATAAGAAAAATAAACAGATAGAGTTTCTCGGCAGAGTCAAGATAATGAAGCTATCTGAGCATGATACAAGTACTGTTTTACCAGAGCGCTTTTATAGACTTGATGATAATTATTGCTCCTTGGGAGATAATTTGGACTATTATGATAATATGTTTAAGTTGTTTGCTGAGAGGGCATATATTTACTTGGGTGAGTTAAAGGACGCTGCTTTATATAGTAAAATTCATGAAAAGTTTGCTGATACGATTGCTTTCAAATCATCTTTGTTGAGAGATAACTCAGCAGAACGAGCTTTAAGAGAAGGTCGTTATTGGGTCTTCGGCAGAGATATGAGACTGTCTTATGCTTTTACCTATCGTTATGAACCGAAATATGGTGGGGGAAATGTAACACCGGTTGATATTGATTTCGACTTTGCTTATAATTGTGAACCTTATCATCGAATGATAGGTCTTATAGGAGAAAATGGTGTAGGTAAATCTACTCTGTTAAACAACATTGTTGAGTCTTTAATAGGAAAGAACAAAAGTGCATTTGTAGGTTTGCCACCAATCATGAGTAAAATCATAGTGATGTCTTACTCTCCATTCGACAAGTTCCCTCTTGTCTCAACAGATTATACAGTAGAATATCATTATTGTGGTCTGTTGAAGAATCAAACTGAGTTGTTTTCACAGCAAGACCAAATTGCTATTTTCAAGGGAAATCTAAAGAAGATTTTATACAGAGGCTCTTCTAATCAACTTCTAAGGAGATGGAGACACATTATGAAAGCCGTTATCGATAAAGATATCATAGCCGGTTTTTATGAAGAAGACGAGAAAGGAGACTATAGGCTGGTAGAAGATAATATAAATGAGATTTGCCAAAATATGAGTTCTGGAGAATCTATCTATGTTTATTCATTGACTGAAATTATGGCAAATATTCGATATGATACTCTCCTCTTGTTTGATGAGCCCGAACAGCACTTGCATCCACATGCAATTACAGTACTGATGAAAGCCATCTGTGATGTCTTGGAAGAATTTGAATCATACGCTATCATTGCCACCCACTCTCCATTGATTGTTAGGGAAATGGTTTCTGACAATGTATATACTCTAGAAAGAATAGGTAATATTTTGAGTGTTGCAAAAATTGGTATAGAGTGTTTTGGTGAAGATGTATCGATATTAAGTGATGTGATATTCAAGAACATGTCTGATGAAAAGAAATATGAACACTTTGTGGAATCAGTAGCCAAGAAGTGTCATTATGATTATGCTGCAATAGTTGATAGGCTAAAAGGTGCGCATAACAAACTGGGCATGAATATGAGATTGCTTATACGATCGGTAATAGACAAACATAACTATGAGGAAGCTTAAACCTGTGGGCATTGATGATATTGAATTCATCAAAGGTGTCATTGACTCTACCAATAAAAGAAGGGGTGAAGAGCATTTGTCAAAGGAAGAAACCTTTAAAGGGCGATGCCATGAAAGAGTTGAAACTCATAAAGATTATATCCAATCTTATGATACGGCTTTTGGCGCAAACAAACTTCAATCTTTGGAAGGAACGCATCCTATATTGGAGGCTTCTGACAAGGAGGAGATGAGGAGTCTGTATTCATATACTCGAACACGAATTGCCAATCTGCGGAAGGAAGTATTAAATGATGATGGTTATGAGAATAACTTTTGTCCGCTATGTGAAATCAACTTGGTTAATACTATGGATCATTTTATTCCTCAAAATGATTATCCTTTGTTTGCGGTACATCCCAGGAACTTAATACCGTCGTGTATGTTGTGTAATGGACATAAGTCTGATAATATTACAGATGGTAAGGGAAATAGAAAATACTGGAATGTTTATCTGGATTCACCACCCAAAGAAAACTATCTCTACTGTAAGGTTGAAGAAGAAGAAGGCTTGCCTCATATCCGATTTTATATTCAACAGGGAAGTATTGATGATGCGACTTTTAGACTTATAAAGAACACTATGGATGATGAGGGACAGAAAATGTTCCAAATCTATGATAATGCATGTGGAAAAATTATCATTTCCCTAAAGAATAAACTTGTGAACTATGTAAGGAAAAATGGTGGTCGTAAAACTCTTGTTGAATGCTTTCAGGCAATCAAGATGGATATTGATGATAATTTCGAGCCGAATAAGTGTGAAGATGTGGTTAAAAAGGCATTGATAGACTCACCTGTCTTTCAGAAATGTGTGGAAGAAGAGTTGAAGAAATTGGAGATAAAATACAAAGTGTAGTTTTGGGTTATGAAATCGATATTGTTAAATACTGAGCAGACACAAAATGAAAAACAAGCGAAATAGAATTATCTTTAATGGAACAGACTTGTTGTCAACATTGTTCTTGCGGGAAAATATTATAGATATATTTGTTTCCATAGGATTACTTTTGCTGTTACTTGAAAATTTAGAAATAGTGCAAGCTTTTATTTTTAGATATTCAAGTAACTACTTTTATGCCATTGAGAATCAATTGTATGGAAGCAATATGCTGAATGTTTGGTTTACTGTTATTCTCATTTATGGTGGAATAAATGTCTGCTATAAATTAAGAGAAAATCAACATGTTTCTTTATTTAGATTGGTGTGCTATTTGATAGGATTCATTTTGCTGTTTTATAGAAATAAATTCTGTTTTATAGATAGTGCAATTCCTTTGGTTAGTTATAGCTTTTTGTGTGGAATGTTCTTGTTGCTATTTTTTGGTTTAGACGTGAGCAAGTGTTATGTACCAAATACAGCGAAAATACCTTATCAAAAGGGATTTGTAAATACAGAAACGCCTATTGATGATTTGAATCCAATTAGAGAAGCGTATGCAAAAAGTTTGGTTAGTCAACTACTGAATGTAGATACCACCAAAGAAGCTTTCTCTGTTTCTATCTGTGGTAAATGGGGCTCTGGTAAAACAACATTTTTACATAATTTACGTAACGCTATTGGTGAAACTGCTTATTATGTGGAATTTAATCCATGGAATTGCCAAACGCCCAATCAGATTATAAGTGATTTTTTCGAAGAGTTGAATGATAGCCTTGCGCCTTTCTATGGTCCTATCGAAAAACGTCTTGCTAACTATGTTCGGGAGTTGATGGATGGAACGAACATGGTGAGTGATTTTGTGTTTAAAAAGATATTTAGAATAGATGGCTCCTTAGAAAAATTAAAAAATGACATCAGTAATGAACTGTTGCATTTGAAGAAAAAGGTTTTCGTTGTAATTGATGATGTGGATAGATTGGATAAAGATGAGATCTTTGAAGTCTTGAGGCTAGTCCGAAATACGGCTAAGTTTTGCAATATCATATTTGTAGTATCTATGGATGAAAAGTATGTTATCGAGCAACTTGGGAAAAAGGGCATTTTAGATGGAAAATTATATTTAGAAAAGATTTTCCCCTTGGTCGTAAAACTTCCTAAGATAGATTCTTTTGAACTTTTGGATAGCTTCAAGCATGATTTGCGTTTAATGGGGTATCCTGTGAAAGATATTAATTCAATGTTTTCTAAGTTGAATAGACAGGAATACAAAGTCTTGGAGGATGCTATTGTTACATTTAGAAAGGGAAAAATGTTTGCTCGTCAATTAGCTGCATCCATGACTTTCTTGAATAATTCTTTGGGAATCCATCAATATGCCTTAAAAGATTTGATGTTCATTGAACTTTTGAAGTTTATTGATGATGAGAAGTATCAACAAATTGCAAACTCTCCAACTGCAATTCTTAGAATAGAGTCTTTGAAGTCTAATTGGCAAAAGGTATATCGCTATGATGGAGACTGTAAATCTTTATCGGATAAAATTCTGGTAATCTTGTTCGGCAGTATTAATGAATATTGGGTAAAGAGAGGGTCAATACAGGCTTGTGATTCTTTTCTGAATTATTTTTGCTATGGTAATATTGCGGAACAAGTGTCTCGTTTGGAATTTTCGGTAATGTTGAAGTCTTCCCTAAATGAATTTGCTTTAGATGGGCTGAAGAAGATAATGTCTAGTTGGTGTAAGAGTAACAAATGTAGGAAAAATAGTAATAGCATATATGATAAATTTGTTAGTTACGATATTTTTTCATGCCAAGATAACAATACCATTAGAGCATATTTTTATGCATTGCAGTATTGGGTAGAATATGACGAAGCTTGTCCTGATTTACATTTGAAAATCTTACGTTATCTTTTAGATAAGGATGTTCATTATTCTGTAGATGAAGGTTATTTACGGAAATTGGCTTATAATAGATTTAAAATTTGGGTAAGCAGAGGCGGTAAACTTGCTGTAAGAATGGCTAAAATACTAGCTCAATTATATGTACCAGAATTTGGAAATCATCTTATTATTCAAAACAAAGAAATAAAACTGTTTATGGAGAAAAATATAGAATTCCTATTAAATCAAAAAGACTGGGATGCCCTTAATGTAGTACAAGAAGATGGAAATTTATTGAATATGGTGTTGAAATCTTCTTTAGTAAATCATGGAAGTGTTACTGTAAGTTATGTAAATTCTTTAGTGATAGAATACTTCTCGGAACAAAGTCGGATGAGTAAGAATTATCAGCGATTAAAAGTATTATTGTTAGATACACTGAATGATAAAACTTTGACTTCTGATTCCTCAAAGTTACAAACTGCTCATAGAATTATTTATAATGTCTTTGGCTCTGTATCTCAAGGAATGGAAGATTTTAGAAATTATTGTGATAAATGTTTTGTAAGATGAAGAATGATGGGACTACTAAAAGAATCTCTAAGGTCCGATTTACAGAATTGTTTTCAACAGATAAGATGAAGGGAAAAAATAATAAGAATGATTTGGTAGAAATAAAAAAAGCAATTTGTTCTTATGAGAATGTTTCCATGAAGTTGTTGAAACGTTTTGGACTGATATAACTAGGAGATTTATTGTGATTTTCTTGGGAGAAGGAGTATACTTAGCATTCTTTTCTACCTCTCCGTCTCTCCTAAAAGGAGAGCTCCACCTCTAACCAAGCCTTCCTCCTCAGAAGGAAGGATGTAACCGCCCTCCGGTGCTCAGAACCGCTACGCTCTAAGGTTGGCGGGGCATCAAAGCCCTTCGCCATGTTGTGCGGGCTGGGACCGCCGGGAGAGGGAAGTTTACGATTTATAGTTTACAATTTATAATTTACAATTAATAGTTTATAGATTGCTGGTTACAATTTATAGTTTACGAATTTCAATTAATAATTTTCAATTAACATATTATGGTTTACGGTTAGCAGGGTGATGTTAACTGTAAACCATTAACTTTTCATAAAGTTTATGGCAAAAAAAGTTTTTGTGAGCGGGTGTTACGACCTGCTGCATTCCGGTCATGTGGAGTTTTTCCAGC
>ERZ1026888.374-NODE-374-length-25688-cov-22.002497_pt1 | contig 25688 bp, 22 predicted proteins | sample MGYA00380174_ERZ1026888 | MGnify/ENA primary metagenome ERZ1026888 (study PRJEB33269, sample SAMEA4719810) | human gut metagenome | biome: human-associated habitat; feature: organic feature; material: feces | place: Cameroon | collected 2013-10 ...
GCAGCGTCAGATGTGTATAAGAGACAGCTATCTATATATTTATTGAGAATACAAATAGCTTCTGCTTTTATACTTTTGTCGGTTGCATATTGGTACAAATGTAAATCAATAAAAAAAATAATAATACCTTTGATTATTGCTTGTGGTTTCCATTTTTCAGGTTATTTTGCCTTAATCCCTTATTTGGCTTATTTGGTGGTCTTTAAAGGGAATCATTTAACTGGGCATGTAAATAAGATATTATTGATAATGGTAGTTGTTTTTTTATTGTGTCTATCTCGTTTCTTCTTCCCTTTATTAGGCGAACTGATGGCTGTTTCTGAGTCTTTTGCTAAGTTTCACAAATATGATGATAATGTTGGCACAACTAGTACAGGTTTGTTTTATTTGTTTCAATATGTTCCTATATTTTTATGCTTATTGTTTGCTAAACGTGAAATCACCGATAAAGGCTTGTTAGTTTTGATTTTAATATGGGCGACTTTAGGTTATTCTGTGACTAACCTCCAATTGGGAATTTTTGTTAGGTTAGTTTTTATAATGAGTCCAATATTCGTCTTTTATGTACCATTAATGTCTAGCTATTTGAAGAAAAGGTATATTGTAAGATTTCCATTATCTGTTAATATGTTTAATATTTTGTTTGTGGCTTACTTCTTGGTAATATTTTTTGCTACTAGTTGTCAATATTTAAATAAAGGTAATGAGGCAGAATTAGATAGATATCATTTTGTATTCCCGACACAATTTTTCTTAATGTAATGTATTCATATACGCATATTATCGATTTTAGCTATATCTTACAGCTTCATGGCAATTATTGCTTTTAGGTAATATATATATTAATTATAAATTATATACAATGAAAATAATACAATTAGTAACGTCCTTGGATGATGGTGGGGCAGAAACACTAGTCAAAGACTATTCGATTAAACTTGAGGAAAAAAAACAGGAAGTTTTGGTCGTAGTTGTTTTTAATTACACTAAATCTTCAAATTATCGATTACTTAGGAATGCTAATATAAATTATCTTCCTTTAGTAAAAAAGTATAATATTCTATCTCGTCTTTTTTTACGATTATTTGGTAAGTGGTATATTCCGTATCGTTTAAAGAAATGTTTTAAAGTAGAGAAACCGGATGTAGTTCACATTCACTTGGAATTGCTTAAATATGTTGCAAAAATTGCTAATCATTTCCCTGCGACAAAATTCTTCTTTACTTGTCATAATGAACCTAGTAGAAAATTAGGACCTCAATATCCAGGTGAGCTTGAAGCTGCCAAAGAAATGTGTGCTGCAAATAGACTACAAGTCATAGCATTACATAATGATATGCGTATGAAATTGAACCAAATGCTAGGTATTGATAATACTAAGGTTTTGTATAACTGTATTTCTGTTAAGCATTTTTCTAATTGCAATGTTGGCAAGAATGAGGTTAGAGCAAAAATCTTAGTTCCTAAAGATGCAATTCTTATAGGTCATGTTGGGCGTTTTTCTGAACCTAAAAATCATGAGTTTATTATAAAAGTGTTCAATGAAGTATTGAATCGGAATAACAAAGCAATATTATTATTAGTAGGTGATGGAAATTTGCTTCAGTCAGTAAAAAATCAAGTACACCAATTAGGGATAGAAAAGAAAGTTATATTTCTTTCTCATAGATCAGATGTACCTGAGTTGATGAAGGCTATGGATTTATTCTTGTTCCCTTCTTTTGTAGAAGGATTTCCTGTTACCTTGATTGAGGCTCAGGCTGCAGGATTGCCTTGCCTGATTTCAAATACAATTACACCGGAAGTCTGTATTTCAAAAAATGTTGTTTCTATGGACTTAGATCAAAGTGCTGCTGAATGGGCATCTCAATTATTGTCCATGTATGGTATGATTACATATGACAAAAGAATAGAGAACTTTGACTGGGATAATGTGATAGATAAATTAATAAATTTATATAAACAATGAGTAAAATTTTAACAAAAAGCGATCTTAAGAGATATCTAGAGATTGAAAGTCAATTATATTCTCGCTCGCGAATTAGCGAGTTCTTATTTCCTTCATGTATAGGTCAATTATTGTCTGCCTTGCGTCATTTAGAATATTATACCAATCGGACGGGCGTGCTTTCATCAATTATGAAAATATTTTATCATATTAGATATAGAAAACTTCGATTGTTAACTGGGTTGACAATCCCGCCAAATACTTGTGCAGAAGGTTTAACCATTTATCATACAGGTTCAGTCGTTATAAACTCAGCTACGAAAATTGGGCGTAATTGTTGTATAATGAATAATGTCAATATTGGTGCTAATGGAGGAAGCCATAAGGCACCTAAAATTGGAGATAATGTATACATTGGCCCTGGGGCTGTTATCTTTGGAGATATTGAGATTGCTGATGGCTGTTATGTTGGTGCAAATGCAGTAGTAAATAAATCTTTTTTAGAACCAAATTCTGTTATAGTAGGAATTCCTGCAAAAGTTGTTAAGAAAGATAATGTTTGTTGGTGGGAAAAAAATCATTTAAAAAGACATAAATAATTATTTGTTATTTTGTATTGATATGATTAAATTAATATTTATAACTGACTCAATGAGTTCTGGAGGAGCTGAAAGAGTTATTTCTGTATTAGCGAATCATTTTGCAGAAAAATGGCCAGTTGAGATTATTTGTTTGAGTGGCAATGGATCTTTTTATCCCCTTCATGATAAGGTTCGTTTAACCTGTCTTGAACCTCTTTATGGTAAAAATCTTGTTCGTAAATTCATTTGGTTACACACAAATGTAAAGTCAGATTCTTTGGTTATAGCCTTTATGGTAAATGTTTATTTATTTACATTGGCCGCTTTGTTTTTTAAATCTGTTAAAATTATCGTATCAGAAAGAAATGATCCAACGGCGCATAAATTTCCTATACGCTTATTACGCAAGATGTTGATATGGAGAGCCCAAAGAATAGTTGTTCAAACAGAAGATATTGCGGCCTATTTTCCACGTTTCTTGCGTAATAAAATAAATATAATTTATAATCCTATTTCTGATAAGTATATTTGGAAATCTGGTTTAAGTGCAGTTAAAGAAAAAACGATCGTTACAATTGGACGTTTATCACCTCAAAAAAATCATAAAATGATGATTGATGCTTTTGCAAAAGTGGTTAAACAGTTTCCTGATTATCAACTTCATATCTATGGAGAGGGAGAAATTCGAAATGAAACAGAGGCTTTCATTAAGTCTAAAGGGCTTGAGAATAAAGTCTTTCTTAGAGGAAGATGTAATAATCTTAGTGCCGTTTTACCTCATGCTGAAATATTTGTGATGTCTTCTGATTATGAAGGAATGTCGAATGCTCTTATAGAAGCAATGTATGTTGGCATTCCTGTTGTAACAACTGCAGTTTCAGGAACTAAAGAACTTATCAAAGATGGGGTTAACGGATTTGTTGTTCCAATAAAGGATGAGAAGGCGTTTGCTGAAGCAATTTTAAAATTATTAAATGACAAAGATAAACGTGAACTTTTCTCAGCAGAAGAAGTTAATATAATCAGTAAAGTTAAACCAAGTATTATATTTAAAAATTGGGAAAAAGTGATAGAAAAAGTATGGAGAAAGTAGCTGTAATTTTACCCGTATATAAGAACGATAAGGTTCCTTATATTAAATTGTCCTTTGATAGTATTTTGAATCAAACTTATGGGAATATCCACCTTTATGTTGGGGTGGATGGTCCTGTTGGGGAGGATTTAAAGGCTTGTTTGCAAGAGTATGAAAAGGATGAACGTATAAGTGTAGAATGGTTTAAGGAAAATCGTGGTCTCGCAATAGTTCTAAATGATTTGTTGGATATTTGCTTTAAGGCAGGATATGAGTTTGTTGCCCGTATGGATGCGGATGATATTTCCATGCCACACCGTATAGAGAAACAAATGGCATTTTTGCAAGCAAATCCAAATATTGATGTTGTCGGTGGAGCTATTGAGGAGATAGATGAGAATAGTAATAGCAGAGGAAAGACTATTGTTTATCCGGAAGGACCGAAGGAATGCTATGATTTCTTCTCCCGTAGAAATCCTCATGCTCATCCTGCAGTTCTGTTTAGAAAAAGCTTCTTTGAGAAAGCTGGTTGTAAATATCGTCCAGAATATCGCCAGAACCAAGATACTATGCTTTGGTTGGATGGCATGAGTAAAGGTACTAAGCATGCCAACTTGCAGGATGTTGTTTTGAGATTCCGCTTTACCAATTCTCTTTTCAAAAAGAGACGTAATGGTTGGGTGTTTGCAAAGAAGCAGTTGCATGATCGTAAGATTATCAACAAGACTCTGGGTTATGGCTTAAGAGCAACTGTATTTGGTTACATGATGTTCTGTATGTTGGTTTCACCACCATGGGTGAAGAAATTTGCTTATAAGGTGTTTAGATAAGAATTACATGTTTTTTAAAAGATTATTTGATATAGTAGCATCCCTTTGTGGTTTGCTTTTGATATGGTGGATATTTCCGCTTGTGGCTTTTCTTATTCATAAGAAGATGCCGGGGGGGTCGGCTTTCTTTGTTCAGAAGAGAGTGGGAAAGGGTGGCAAGTTGTTTAAATGCCATAAGTTCCGCTCGATGGTGGTGAGTCATAATGGTTCGTCGGTATCGGTAGCGGGGGATAGTAGAATCACTCCGTTTGGTGCGAAGCTCCGCCATTATAAGATTGATGAGTTGCCGGAACTTTGGGACGTGTTGATTGGTAACATGAGTTTTGTGGGACCTCGTCCTGATGTTCCTGGATATGCTGATAAGTTGGAGGGTGATGATAGGGATGTGCTGAAGCTTCGTCCTGGCATCACTGGCCCTGCTACCTTGAAATATCGCCTGGAGGACGAAATGATTTCTGAGTATGTGGCAAAGAAACAGGCAGAAGGTGATACTCGCCCTATGCAGGAGATAGCTACTGAGTATAATGACAAGGTGATATATCCAGATAAGGTTCGCCTTAACTGCTATTACTATCGCCATTACTCCTTCTGGAAGGATATCGAAATGATATTCGCTACCGTGCTTGGTAGAAAAGTGATGTTTGCAGGGGAAAAAGTATAGATATTTTGTTATGCAATATAAGGAGTTTATAAATCTGATTATCAATAGCAAATGTGTTAATGTTAAGCCTTTTTCTGGAAGGTTTAATGCTGCTGATTTAGAACTGTTAAAAGAAAAAGTTCAAAAAGGTGGTAAACAAGAAGAAGGTTTTGATGAATTGTATGAGGCTTTTGTCAGAGTCAGTAAAATGATGAATGCAGCATATAATGAACTCTATGCAGAACAAAGAGAAATCATATCTGAAATGAAGACTCCTGCATTCGATATCATTTCTCATCTGGTAGCACTAGTCAATTGTAATTTTTGTGGTGTATTTACGTTCTTAAATGCGAAATTAGCAGAAAGAGCAAACAGCATACAACGCTTTTCTGTTCTTTCAGCTGCAAAAGTACAGTCAGTTGATAGTGAGGTTGGTGAACTTCCTTTGGATGGAGCCTTGGAATTTCAGATAGACATGTTGTCTATGTTGATTAACTATGTTCGCTATTTTAGAACAGAAAAATATGATTCTCCTTCTTTAACGGGTAAGAAGTATTGGGATTCCTTGAAAAAACTTCTTTGGAATGCAAATGTATTGTGTGCTCTAAAAGATGATTATGATAACAGTGTTTTTACAGATGGTTTTATTCGATTGGATCAGAAAAAAAGAACCATAACTTTTGATTATTTCAATCATGAAAATCTTAAGTTGCTCTTGGCTGGTTCTAATATTCTAAACCAAAAGACATTACATGAGAATAGAAAGAACTGTATGCCAGACTTTTTCGGAATGTTTTTCCAGAAAAAGCGTATTCGGAAAATGACGGTTATCAATGGCTTCATTAATTTAAAGTTTGAAAAAGGAAGAAATGAGTTCCTTGACGATAAAGCTCGTGAATTTAGTGCTGCAATTGTTAGTTATTATGATTATCTGAAGGATGAACCTCTTCCTGGGCTGTTAAATGCGACACTACTGGAAGTTTTGAGTATATGGGTGATATTGCAAGGTCTGGCAGACTATATATTACATAATTTCCAGTATGATTTTGCACTTGATACAAAAGAAAGATTTGGTAAAGTTCCTTGTAGGATATCTAAGAAGAATTTGCTCCATGATATCAATGTAATGTCCATTCTTTCTCGTGATAAGATAAGGAGAATTCTTGATGTATTCGTTTCTACTCCGAATTCTTTTTGTGATATGTGGAATGCTCCATTATATGATTGTGGTGAATATTATACTTTTCCGATATTCTCTATTTCTCAAGGTATGAGTTATAATATTATTGATTACATTATGATTAAAGGAGGACTTGACTTACAGAAAAGAGGACCGCTCTTCGAAAAATATGTTGCGGATGAAATAAAAAAAGAACATATGCATGGTTATATGCGGAATGTTTTCGGGTCGAGAAAGTATGAGCGAAACAAGGGGGATTTTCAAGAGATTGATTGCATCGTTGAGTTAAGAGATATTGTTGTTGTCGCAGAGCTTAAATGCATTCAATATCCAATGACACCACAGAACCATCATGATTGTAGAAAACGATTACGACAGGGGTGTGAGCAGGCTTTGATAAAAGCAAAGTATGTAAGAGATAACCCAAAACTATTCTATAGGGTTTCTACTACTCTTCCTGGTAAACGTATTATTCCTGTTGTTGTTACAAACTATCCGAATTTTACAGGTTTTTCTCATCTGGGTGTATATGTAGTTGATTCCCATTCTTTCGTAAGCTATATGAACACTGGAAGAATTACCGTAAATCTGGCATCTAAAGAGCATGGTAATCAAGTAGTAGATCAATCCTTCATATATCAAAATGAAGCAGAGTTCTCATCTAACTTCGAGGCTTTCCAACAACAGAATCCTATGGTTGAAATGTTGAAAAAGGACATTGTTATAAAGGAGATGGCAAGACCTAATGTTGAAGGTTATAAAATGAGTATAGTATATGCTACTCCAAATTTGCCTGAAACTATAGTTATAGGGAACGAAATATAAATAGTGTTCATATTATGAGAAGAAAATGTTTAAATCAAGGTATCATTGAGCGTATAAGCAAAGAATTGGGAGATACGTATGATGGACTTACTGGTACAGAAATACAATATTTTCTGAAACTTAGTGACATACAGGATGTTAGTCCAGGTATTACAAAATGGAAACGTTTATATGATGCATTCGTTACCAGTCAAAATGAATTGGGCTGTTCAAATAAAATACTTAGATTTATTGGAAATGTATTGGAGCCTTCTCGTTATCCAAGCCAAGAGGCTTTTGAGAACAAGCGTAGAATTATTAATGAAGCCTTAGCATATGTCGGTTATCATTTGAAATCTAATGGTCAATTTAAGGAAGTTGAACAAGCTTCAACGATAAATGAAGCTCAACGGAGGGCTAATAGTTTATTGGAACAATTGAAAATACGAAATATTCATCCTGAAATCTTTAAGTATTGTACGGCGGAACTCTTGGATAGTAATTATTTCCATGCAGTTTTTGAAGCATGTAAAGGGTTATTTACTAGAATAAGATTACTCTCATGTGTGAATACAGATGGGGTACAGCTTGTCCAATACGTCTTTAATCATCCTGTTCTTGTAATCAATAAATATCATACACGTCAAGAAAAGGATGAACAAAAGGGTTTTGAAGCCAAATTGGAGGGTATTTGTAATATGTTCAGGAACCCAGAAGCTCATCAGCCTAAAATAGAGTGGCCAATTGAAGAACAGGATGCTATTGAAATTTTATCTTTATTGTCTTATTGTCATAGAAGGTTAGATTAGGCTGAAAGATGGTGTGAATAATTTTATTCAAACATGGATGAATTTTATGAATGGCTGAATCCTCGGATTCCTGTAGAGTATGTGCTCATCTCCTTTCTTGTGCTTTCTGTTGCAATTGTGATTGGAATGCTGGTGATGAAAGGGAGTAGGGCGAAGAGATTCGTGCTTGGGGCTTTGCTTGCGGAATATTACTTCCTGGTGCTTTGCTCTACTGTGATTTGTAGAGCAAGTCATGGGGAACGGCATATTGAGTTGGTTCCATTTTGGAACTATCTTGATATTTGGAATCGGGTGGATTATCCTGCAGACTTGATAGAAGTGTTGTTGAATATGGCTCTCTTCGTGCCAATAGGATTGCTGCTTGGAGGAATTGGTTTTAAAACCAAGAAGGTTCTCTTGTCGGGAATCTGCTTATCGGGGATTATTGAGGTTTCACAATTTGCCTTTTGCAAAGGGCTTTGTGAAACGGATGATGTCATACATAATAGTGTGGGGGCATTCCTAGGGTATCTGGGATTCCTAGGAATTCTTAAAGGGAAAAGAATGGTGTTTTCTAGTAAAACGACATAATATTTTTTCGAAAACCTACCCGTCCTTCCTTACCGTTAAGGAAGGCTCCACCTTTCTCACCAAGCCTCTCTTCCCTCAGGGACGAGAGGATGTAACCGCCCTCCGGTGCTCAGAACCGCTGCGCTTTATGGTTGGCGGACCATCAAAGGTCTTCGCCATATTGTGCGGGCTGGGACCGCCTGGGGTGAAGGGGGACTTTATGGGGGCTACCGCAAGGGATAAGGGGCTGATTGTGGGTGCTGATTGGGCTGATAGTTAATGAATAAACTTTAAATACAATATACAAATGGAAGAAAGAAAGACAATTTATCTTTGTCTGGCTCACATGAGCGAGACTGGTGAGGAACAGAAATACGTGAAGGAGGCTTTTGATACCAACTGGGTAGTGCCTCTGGGTCCTAACGTGAATGGTTTTGAGGATGATCTCAAGGCTTTCGTTTCTAAGAATAGCGATGGCTCTGAGTTGTCTCGTGAGGTGGTGGCGCTGAGCGCTGGTACTGCTGCCGTTCACTTGGGTTTGCTGGCTAGTGGCGTTGGCCCTGGTGATGAGGTTTGCGTGCAGAGCTTTACTTTCTGTGCTTCTTCTCATCCTATTACTTATCTTGGTGCTACTCCTGTGTTCATCGATTCTGAGCCTGATTCATGGAATATGGATCCGGAGTTGCTGGAGAAGGCGATTATCGATCGTAAGGAGAAGACGGGTAAGTATCCTAAGGCGATTGTTCCTGTTGCTCTCTATGGTATGCCTTATGATTGCGATAAGATTATGGCGATTTCTGAAAAGTATGGTATCCCTGTAGTGGAGGATGCTGCTGAGGGCTGTGGTTCCAGATGGAAAGGTCAGGTGCTGGGTACATTCGGTAAGTTTGGCGTGTTGTCATTCAATGGTAACAAGATGATTACTACTTCTGGTGGTGGTGCCTTGATTTGTCAGGATGCCGAGAGCAAGAACAACGTGATGTGGTATGCTACCCAGGCTCGTGATGCTTATCCTTACTATCAGCATACTGCTATCGGCTACAACTACCGTATGAGTAATGTGTGTGCGGGTATCGGTCGTGGTCAGATGACTGTGTTGGAGGATCATATCGCTCATCATAAGCATGTACAGAAGTTGTATAAGGAGCTCTTGAAGGATGTTGAGGGTGTAACCTTGCATGAGGCACCTAATGCCGACTATGATTCCAACTACTGGCTCTGTACTGTAACTCTTGATCCGAAGTTGAAGATTCAGGGTCAGGAAAATGCGTATAAGGAGGTTGTGAAGACTGCCGTAGGTGGTGCTGCTGGTGTGATTCACATGGTGGATTCTCCTACTACTGACTGTCAGCCAAATGAGAATGTGGAGGCATTGCGTATCTTCATGTTGAGCAAGAAGATTGAGGCAAGACCAGTGTGGAAGCCTATGCATAAGCAGCCTGTTTATCAGAATGCTCCTGCATACGTGAATGGTGTTAGTGAGGCCATCTTCAAGGTTGGTGTCTGCTTGCCAGCGGGTCCGATGGTAACGGATGATGATGTTCGTTACATCGTAGAAAGTATTAAAGAGGCGATAGTTTAATCGCCTCATTTATTACTTTCTGAGTAAGGTGGAGTTTTTGCTACATCTTTGGCTCTTTCATCTGGGAGAAGTGTTTTTTCGAAAACCTACCCGTCCTTCCTTACCCTTAAGGAAGGCTCCACCTTTCTCACCAAGCCTCTCTTCCCTCAGGGACGAGAGAATGTAACCGCCCTCCGGTGCTCGGAACCGCTACGCTCTAAGGTTGGCGGGGCATCAAAGCCCTCGCCATGTTGTACGGGATGGGACCGCATGGATATAGAAGGGGCTGCCTAAGGAACTTCCTGTAAGTGTCCGTATTCTGGGTCTCTATGATACGAGTGGCTGGTACATAAGTAAATTATTATATTATGGCTATGGAAGAGAAAATTCTTAATTTGCATTTCTATCAAGGTAAATCTAACTATCTTGTTGAAAACAATATAAAAGAAAAAGAATACAAGCAAGCCGTCAAGGCAAAAATCGCAGAGTTCTTTAATATGAAGAACGTTTGCTTCCTCTTTGGTGCTGGTACAAGTTGTCCTGCCATTCCCAACATGAAAGAGCTTTATGATAAAGTAGTGGAGGCATTGAAAGATACAAGATTTGAAGAACGTTTCATAAAGATAGCAGATGCTTGTAATAATAAACTTGAAGAGATTCTTTCTGTTTTGTATTCAGGAAGAGCTTATTATCAAGGGTTTGGTGATTCTCATAAAGATAGGGCTGGAAAGTGTTCAGAACTTATCAAAGTTATCGAAAAGGTAATTTTTGAAAATATCAATATAAAACTTGATAAAGGACTAGCGCTGGATGTTCTTGAAACATATAAAGCTTTCTATCAGAAGATAGCTTTTCGTAATAAGGATTTTTCAAGAATATGTGTTTTTACAACCAATAATGATCTCTTTAATGAGACAGCTATGGATAATCTGAATATCCATTATGTGAACGGGTTTAGTGGGGGAATCAAGAGACATTTCAATCCTGCCATGTTCAATTACACCTATTCAAAGCGTATGGATGTCAGTATTGACAAGTATGAGCCTGTGGAGAATATGGTGTACTTCTACAAGATTCATGGTTCTGTGAATTGGATTGATGATGATAAGGATGACTCTAACTTCTTTAGTATCATGGAGGATACAAATCCTAAATGGAAAGAAGATAAGAACATTCTGATTTATCCTACGCCAACCAAGCAGAACAAAAGTCTTGGTGCTCCATATGTTGATCTGTTTAGAGAGTTTCAGCATCGCTTATTGGAGCCTAATACCGTTCTCTTTGTGATGGGGTATGGCTTTAACGACGAGCATGTGAACGATGTTATTTATCGAGCATTGGCTACCAATACGACTTTCAATCTTGTGGTAATCGACCATATTGCAGAGGAAAAGCCAATATGCAAGATTGATGATAAACGTATATTCCGACTTTGGGGTGAAGTGGAAAATCCGGATCCAGGAAAAGATAATATTCAAATGCATTATTTTGATTACACCGTAAGAGAATGGATGCCAAACTTGAATGCTTTTGCTCAGGAAGAGAAGATAGTCAAGGACTTTGTCAAAGGTCTCAAAGAAATGAGCAAGAAGGTTTGAATACTCTAGTTTGTAACCGTTAAAGAAAGAAGCTATGAAGATCGGAAAAATTGTGTCTGTAGAATATGATAAGTTTAGGGTTCGGTTGTTTGCTACAACCAAGCATTCTACAGTATCTATTAATGGACTGGTTTACTACTTTGGTAACATTGGTAGTTACTTGAAGACGAGCAATGCTACAGGTGACCAAATCTTGTGTGAGGTCAGTGCTATCTTGGATTACAATCAGGAGGGGAAAATGTTTTCTTCATTTAATCTGGATAGCTCTCGTGAGTTCATCGTCAAACCAATAGGAACGATAACAACTTCTGGGAAGTTTGCTATGGGTGTAGGAATATTCCCTTCCTTATATAATGATGTGGAGATTGTTACGTTCCATGATCTGCAGCAAATTCTGACTTCTCAGATTGAAGAAGAAGATGATGATAAAATCCATCATTCGATAGATATTGGCTATAGCAAGAGTTTGATAAACTATAAAATATCGTTAAGTATCAATAGACTTTTCAATATTCATACTGCCGTTTTAGGTAATAGTGGTAGCGGAAAATCTAATACAATTGCTCGCATTTTGCAGGAGGTCTTCCGTAAAGAGAATAACCATGCATGTGGCTCCAAGGTTATCTTGTTTGATTCCAATGGCGAATACCCAAAGGCTTTTAACAGAGAATTGAACGATGATATTCATGCGATATTCTATAAGCCTAATGCGGGTGAAGTCGATAAAGGTATGGTTAAGTTTACTCTGCCATATTATCTGATGAATCTTGATGAATGGTTGGCATTTTTGATGGCTTCAGAACGAACTCAAAAGCCTTTTTGGGATAACGTTCTGCAAGAGTGTTATAAGTTCTATCGAATGTTCAACAGCAAGGAAGAGAATGTGGTTAAGCAATTTGCTAATTACATTAAATGGAAGACTTGGAAGATATTATCTGAAATTATAGCAAAAGCAGATTCTGATAGTTCAAAGATGACTATTGCTAAGGGGGCAATTCAGAAGATGAAAGATATTTATTCGTTGGTTCCTAAGGATGAAGTGCCTGACCAAGTAGTTGATGATTTGAACAACTTCTTTTCTGTATGTATAAAATTGTGTGTTGTATATTATGGTAATAACAATAATTCCCTTTCTGAAGCTTTGCCTAAATTCATAAAGGATGGAAAAAATGCTCGGTATGTCAGTGTCGATTTTCAAGCTGGGGCTAATGCTCACTATGTGACATCAACTCATCGTGAGAATGTTGGTGACGCTTTCGAGCAAATAGATGAAAGTTCTGCCATGAAGATAGACGAAGAAAAATTGAACTCCGGAGATTACTTCGATTACCGTTTTTTGAAAACTGCAGCCGAATTGGTTTTGTTGGAAGAGGAGGCTAAGGGCAATCTGCGTGTCAGAGAGTTCACTTCTACATTAATGACGCGTTTGGATGTTTTTCTCTACAACTCAGAATGTAAGTTTATGAAAGAAACGAATTGTCGTTATGAAAATGAAGATGACTATTTGGCTAAGGTCTTCGGAATTTCAGAAGAATCAAATGAAACTCAACTTATATGCATAGATTCAAGTGAAGTTGGAACAGATGTTCTTGAATTGATGACAAGTGTGGTAAGTCGTATTCTTTTTGATTATCGAAAGAAGCAAAAGGGAGAAAAACGTAGAAAACATCCTGTTCATTTGATATTGGATGAAGCTCATAGGTATATTAGAAAGGATACGGAATATATCATGAGAGAGAACATTTTTGAGAAGATTGCCAGAGAGGGAAGAAAGTATTCTTTGTTCTTGATGATTTCATCTCAACGACCATCTGAGTTATCGCAGACTGTTTTATCACAATGTGGAAATTATATTGTGCATAGAATACAGAATGAAATAGACATGAATTATATTTATTCGGTTCTTCCGTATTTCTCCTCTGATTATGTCAATAAGATAAAACAGGCTGTGCCTGGTGAAGCTTTGATATTTGGCAACTGTGTACCCATGCCTTTAATGGTAAAAGTAGAGCAAGCTTCGCCTGATCCGAATAGTGAGAATTGTAAAGTGGATGAGGAATGGTTTACAGTACCACATTATTAAACGATAAAAATTGAATATTATGATAAATGAAATAGATGCTTCTGCAATTATAGCACATCTTGTTACTAAAAGTGAGGAAACTGTGGTTATAATTAAAAAAGATAGAGTGATAGAAATTGGAGGTCAGATAGAAAAGAACCACCCGTCAGTTGTTATAGATACTGACAGATATGCTTTTCATGCTTTCCAAAGTTTTTGTAATGACGACATTTCAAATTCTGGTGTTAATATTGTTGTGAATAAGAATGATTCATTAATGTTGAAACGTTTGCAGCGTATGTTGCCTTCTTTGAAAGTTCGTAAATATATTGATGATATTGTAGGTTGATGTTATATGAAAAATATTCTAGATACAGTTCATGGACATATTCTTTTGCGTGAAGAATATCTTGAAAAAATAATAGATACTCCTGAATTCCAACGCCTTCGTCGTATAGAACAATCGCCGATACGATCGGTTTATCCAAGTGCTAGACACGATCGATTCATACATTCGTTAGGAGTCTATCATATAGGACAATTGATTGTGAATCAATTGTCCTCAGAGAAGGATGAATGGAGAATAGATGTTGATTTTGAGTCAATAGCGCAATCTTATTTATTGGCATGTTTGTTACATGATGTTGGTCATGCTCCTTTTTCTCATACTTTAGAAAGGTATTATGGAAATAAAATGCAATTAGCAAAGGCGTTAGCTGCTGCTGTGGATAGTGATGAATTCTATAATGATTTGCAAGGTAAGGAACAAGAAGCTAACTTCCATGAATATGTAAGTGCTTGGGTTGCTATGCGACGCTTTGCACCAGAAATTAGTAGTATGGGAGGTCGTCCGGAGTTTGTTGCAAGAATGATAATTGGTCTGTTTTATCAAGATAAGGATAAACATCAGATTGACAACTGTATGATTTCATTGCTTCATGGTGAAGTCATTGATGCTGATAGATTGGATTATACATGCCGTGATGTTTGGGCCTCAGGGTATCATACGTCAAGTTATGATTTGAAGCGATTAATCTCGGCATTGCACATTCGTAAGAAAGTTGAAGATAATGATTATGTAGTCTGCTTTGATAGTAACGTTGTTAATGAAATAGATAATGTAATGACAGTTAAAGACTTTCAAATGAAATATGTCTTTAACCATCATACGGTAATTTATGACCAATATTTGCTGACTTCAGCAGTGGAAAATACTGCTTTTAATTTGTTTGGAAGCAAGTTTAAGAATGTGTACAAAGAAGAATGTGATATTGTTGCGGCATCGACAAATGAATTATGTAGTATTGACTCTATGTTGTCTCCTTTACAGGTTGGGAACATGAAATTGATCAATCCATCAGATGGTGATTTTATCTGTTTAATGAAACAAGATGAAGATAATGAATGTTTTAAAGAATGGTATAGTCGAAGATATACACGTTTTGCTATTTGGAAGACTCCTGATGAGTTTGCTGGCTTCTTTCAAATAAAAAGAAATCAATCAATAGAACATCCTGATTTTGAAACAGAGGTTCTTGCTGCTCTGAAGAATTATGGATTAGCTGCTGATGATGTTTTGATTAAAAAAGCAACATACAAGCCTAAGGTCTTATTGAAGAGTTTATACATCTTGGTGCATAAGGAATTAAAAAGATTTACTGAGATATATCCTGATGAAAATTCCACAGAAGACATTGTGTTTTACTATGTTTATGTGAAGAAACCGAACGATAATTCTGAGGAGATAGAAATATTAAGGAAAAAACTTATTGGAGTATTAGAGCCTGTTATGCATCGATTGTATACTGAATTTGATATTCAAAAGAACTAGTGCCAACACATTTCTGGAAGTCATAACGAGAAATCAGTGACATAATATCTTAGAATACATATTCCGGATTTTATCCGGATAGTAGTGAATATAATCATGGAAATATATAATGCTATTTCAAAGAACCTTTATGTGCTCAGAATGAATGCTGAAGGAAATGATGTCTTTATTGAAGAATATGAACTTGGTAAGTTTCCAAAATTAGAGGCATGGTTCAATAACCCCCAAAGATATAGCCCTAATAATGGTATATTGGAAATGGAATTGGTTGGAAAATGTGTGAGTAAAGAAAGAATAGTCAACTACAATACAAAGAAGTTTGTTTTAGAGCAGGAACTGAATGATATGAAGCAGAGCTTGAATGATTATACTGAAAGTGTATTGAAAGTTGAAAAGGCTCTAGACAACATGGGACTGAAGGATTTCAGACATGGCAAAAGTATGGAGAAAATTGACTTGTGTAGTTTCTCTGATATGTTCTATATATGTGGCAAGCCATTCTTGAAACTTGAATACCGATTAGGACATTGTTTTAGAACAGATTCACGTATAATGGGATATGATATACCTTGCTGGAAGATAGAATTTCTGCATCGAGGTCGTCTATCTGTATATAAGGGAGATGATTTACTGAAAGAAGAAAAAACGTTCGATGAATGGATGCAAGTGGTGTTTCAGATGCCAGAAGATGTCGATTTGAAAAAGAAGAAGATACTTGAACAGATTCATTCTATATATGGTTTTGATATTCCAATAACAGGTATTTTATATGATCCAGCATCAGTATGCTTCATCTTGAAGGAAGAAGAAGAGCTAAAGATGTTGGAAAATATTAAGCCTGAAAGAGCTACAGAGCCTGATAGAATAGCCAAATATACCACTTTGGATACGCTTGTTAATGTGTTGAAGTCGAGGAAAATACGAATGAATAGTATTGTGTCGATGAATGACAAGACAGAGACAGGTTTCTTAGAGGAATATATTAGAAACTACGAGGAAGACTTTGATGAAGAATGTGATAAGTATCTGTTTGCAGATAAGGAATTCATCACTTCGTTTACTACCCGTATTGATGACCTTGATATGTGGAGGTTATATGGTGATAATGCTCGTGGCGTATGCATGGTGTTTGAACGTGTAAACAAGGACAGTGATGACCTTTATAAAATTAGTTACATCGATGAAGATTCTGGTACTTTAGAGAAAATTGCAAAATTACAAGATGCATTAAAGGATAATTCTATCAGATTTCGCATGAACCTCTTGAAGAAATACCAGCATTTCTTGAAACTATCTGATTATTCTTCTGAGAAGGAATATCGATTGTTGGTAAATAGTGAGAAAACTGACGGATGGTTTATTAACCGTGATAACGGAATTCTGACACCTTTTATAGAGAGGAAGATTAAGAGAGAAGGCGAAGGAGATAGAATGTATCCGTTCCGCTTAAGTGGAATTATTCTTGGACCTGCTTCTCAAGAACAAACGGCTAATATGATGCAAGTTCTCTATATGGCGGCTCAATATCATTATTCGCTATTTGTGCAATTGAGTAAAATAACGAGTTATAGGTGAAAAAAATAATTGAGATATGGGTGAATGATTCCCTATTTCCTTTTTCTTTGAGTGAATTGGGATGGGGGATTAGTTGCCCTTTTTATAACCAAAATGACATAACCTATGGAAGAAAGAGATAAACAGAAGAATTGGGAGTGTCTGCCCAAGTTGCCGACTGGTATTCGGGGACTTGATAAGGTGTTGTATGGTGGAATAGATGTGAATGTCTTGAATCCATTATACATAGGTGATGATGTGGTGACAAGAACTCCCTTGGTTATCGTCATTAAGGGTAGTGAGGACGATAACGACAAGAGTGTACTTGCCATGCAGATGCTGTACGGTATCGCCCAGTCTATAGAAAAGATAAAGGATGAATATCAGGCGTTTGATGCAGGTTGGAATAATCAGCCTGCCATGTATTCTACTTATTACCAGACGCATAAGTTGGATGACATGTTCCTGGACTACTTTATTTCTTCCTCTCTTCAAGAGATTCTGAGAAAGAAAGCTTCGAAAGATGCCTCTGTCAATCTTAGCTCCAATATCTTTACTCATCTCTTGTTCGACTGTTCACGAATCATTTGCCAGGAATTCTCTACCAATGCCAATATTCCATACGCTGCCGTGACCAGCAAGACTGATGCCATGATAGGGGATGGTATCGTCTATTATAACCGACGAACCAACTCGCTTCATGTTAAGGCTGATCTGACTTCGGATGACAACAAGTATAATCAGGTATATCTGAGACAGGCTGATTCCATTAATGTTTATAGCCAAAAGTATGGTCATAGACAGCAGGATGCGTTGTTCTATAAATACACGGGATTGCATTTCTTGCCATTCTCAATGACAGGAAATCTTACTTATGGTCAGTTAACTGCCGGTATTACCACGCCAAGGGATTTGGTTGCCGTTGATTTATCTGCCTATAAGAATTTGGCAGAAACCAAGATGAACGGTTTGTTGAATCAGTTGCATGAGTCTAAAATTGTAATCTTGGTTGCTGATTCCACTGCGGAGATTCCAGAGAATCGGGTGAATCTGATGATTGAACTAACTCAAAAGATAGATCATAAGTTTGTGTTGAAGTATCTTCAGGTTATCAAGAGTGACAGTCAGGACTTTGCTCCAGGATTGCACCAATATAAAAAACGAGATTATGGCATTGAGGTATATCCCCGTAAGGAATTGTATCTTTATGAACGGAGATACCTGCAGCGTGCGTTGGTTTATACCCATGCTGATGCGTTGACAGAAACTTATCAGCAATACATGAAACTCCAGAAGTATTATATTGATACTCCTACCACGACATACGAAGATTATGAGGCGGATATCGTATCGGAGGAAAACAAGCCGTTCTATGCCATCTATCCCAAGAACTATATGGAACAGATGTCCATCGACTTGCTCAACAGGGTGTTTATTCCAATCAATCCGCTTCGCAACTTGCTGCATAAATCCAAGAATGAAGCGGAGTTTATCGAGAATGAGTATATGTATGGCAATGCTGGCTTCGTGACGGCAGTTATAGGAAAGGCCAATACTTATAAACGTTTCCTTACTTTCGGCGGTATCTTTGGTTCTGCCTGTGCGGAAGACCATACCCTGATTATCATGATGAATAAGGAAGAGTCGGTGACAAGGAGACGGTTGATATGTCCTGCCCATCCTTTGTATGGTGACAGGGATAAGGCTTGCCGCAGCTGCTATCATTTTATCCACTTCATGAATATCTGTATGGGTAATATTACGCCTGAGGAGTTCCTGTATTATCTGGAAAGGCAGATAGAAGTGACATACGATGGTGACCGCAAGAAACATATCAGAAGAATCGTGATAGACGATTTGCAGATATTGGATTTCTGTTTTCCGAGATTGGGTGATGGTCTGTTCTTGGCTGCTTTGGCAGAACTGTGCCATGAGCACGATATCATCTTATATATATTATGTGATTTGTCTGGAAAGATGCTTCCTACGCTCCGTTCCTTGGCAGACAATGTGATTTTCACTCAGAAAGACCAGAAGGATGGACATCTGTTGGTGTTTGTAGAGAAGTTTGCTGGATATACCAATACTCCGAGCAAGATGTATTGTGGAAAGGTGAAGAATGTGAACAGACTTTTCAGATGTGTGGAGAAAGACGGCATCAATGCCTTTGAGCTTCAGACAAACATCGTGGAGTTTGAAGATATTGATGAAAACAAATTTATGAACTGACATAATATGATGACCTATGTTGGATACTAAAGATTTCTCTTTGAAGAGTTTATTGAAGGAAGATAGGGCTACTTTCATAGGAACGGCCTTGTGTCCTATTATCACCTTGGCGGGTACTGTCTTGTCTTTCTCCGTCAAGTCTATCAAGAGTTTTTTGGGCCTGTCTATCGACAATTGTATATCATGGCTATATTTCCTCCAAGCCTTGTTTGTGGCGGTTTCTTTCCTGTTTATCTGGCAGCATAGGGATACCATTCTGAGAAAGCTGGTTCAGAAGGAAGGTCTGCTGAAGAACTATCTGCAAAAGGAATGTCATCTGCGTAATGAGGAAAAATTTACCGTTGAAGATAGATTTGCTGTCATTAAGGACACGGTTGAAAAGTTCTATCAATGGTGGATGGTAATATGGGTGATATGGCTTGTATATTATGGGATACTGTTCTTGGACAGTTTGGCTGAATATAAGGATGGGTGTGCCTTTCTGAACACCTATTCTTTGTTCTGGGTGAGATGTATCGTGGATTTTTCGACCAGTATTCTCTTGTTTATGATTTATCTTACCTTGAACAATGTGACAGTACCCAAAAGGTTTCGCCAGGATTATCAGTCGTCTGATTTTAAGATAGGAACGATATTTCTGTTTGTTACCATAGCCATTATTGGGGCATTGCTGATCAAGTGTGCTTCGATGATAAGTCCTCAGAATACATTTATGCCGATGTTGATGGTGAGCGTGGTTCTTGGCATCTTTTCTACATTCACCTTTGTGTTGATGTTGGGAAAGTTGAACAGCTTTTATCTCCAGATTCCGATTATCTTGAATATCATGGTGTATCTGTATGCGATAGCTCAGATATTTACGCCGTTAAGCTTGTTGGCTACGGGATGGGAAAACTTGCGGGGTAATTTTGTGATTACCACCATGCCTTTTGAGGTTCATGGGAAAGAGGTTGACTATAGGATATTTGATGTGGTGGTTTCTTCTCCCTGTATAAGTGAGGTGATTCAGGCAGGCTTGGATAAGATTCATATTTTCTTCCTCTGTCTCACGCTCATCGGAAAGATGTGTCTTGCCTACGTTATTTATTGGACGGTGTATAAGTCACGTTTTATTTACTTCGTGGTAACGAAGAGCATGGCATTGACTGAGACAACCGAGAAAATGATGGTGTTCTGGAAGTATATAGGGAAAGAGGAAGAGTGAAGGGGGACTGTTCAAGAGGTTTGATTTAAAGATTGCTAAAAAATAGGATACTTTCTTGGAAATAATTAGATTTTATCGTATATTTGCAGAAATATAAATATAGTAAGGTATGACAGCAAAAGAAGATAAGGAAAAAGAAAAGACTCGCAGAGAAAATCTGAGCAAGTTTATATATCAGCTTGCTAACACCTGCTTTACTGCAATGGTAGTTGTAGCTGCTGTTGGTCTTGTACTAGGTGTAGAGGACGCTAAACCCTATGCTTTGCTGTTAGGTGTGGGATTATTTTCTACTATTTTCTTAGCGCTGTTTGCTGATAACATTTTAAAAAAGAAATAATTATGGAAGGAATGTACATAGTTTTGGGTGGTGTTGGAATCGTTGCATGCTGCCTTTATCTTTGGTCTGCTTTTACGAAAAGCGGTAAGAAATGGATTGAGAGTCTCTAGGGGAAGGATGTAATCGTCTTTCTGGGCTCGAAACCGGTTCGCGATTTAATCATGATTTGGAGTCTATACTCCATGTTTCGCAGTAGATACTGATTTGCAGATTCTCAATAGAGAATTTTCTTATTATCATAAAAAATGAGTAGTTATTCTAAAGGTAAAGAATTTGAATTGCGAACAAAAGCAATTTTAGAGGAAATATTGGATAAAAGTGAATTGGAACTAAAACTTCAAAATGAATCTGAAATGTGGGTAGTTCCTAGGGATTCTCGCATTTATCATCAAAAAAGTTATCAATACACTTTCGGTCCTTCAACCAAAACTGATGTCTCTATTGAAGATTCTTCAGACACCGAAAGCTCTCATTATTTGATAATAATAGAATGTAAGTGTTATACGCATAGTGTTGGCATCGATGAAATACAAGAGTTTACAACTCGTCTTCATGATTTAAATGCAACAAAAGGTATTTTCGTAACAACAAATTCTTTTCAAAGTGGAGCTATTGCTTGTGCTAAAGCACATAATATAGCACTTGTAAGAATTAACGACAAGAATGAGACGAGTTGGTATCTGCATCGTATTCAACACAATGGTGGATATACATATGATGAAGTTAACGACAGTTTCATTCAACCAGATTTTTCTTTTTCGAGCATAGTTGTTGATGGTTTCAACTTTTCGATATCATTAGTTGATTACCTTCTTGATTTGTTCTGTATAGATGAAGGCAAATTAAAGACTGTAATACCCTATTATAGTGATGATGAAATAAAGATGAAAGCTCAAGCTTTTTTAGGTAATTTGCCTTATGTCAGAGTTTCTAATAAAGTTTTGAAGTTTTATGCAATTAAGGAAAATATATTAGTTGATGATGAAAAAGATTGTTGTGGCTTTATGGGAAAATGCGATTTCATAAATCGTAAAGTTTCAATTGATGGATCTCTTTATGAGCAAGATGAAAATCGTTATCGTTTTACTTTGGCTCATGAATTGGGACATGCTTATCTACATCAGCCTTTATTAAAGCATTTAGTGGCTGATGCACATGATAATAATGTTTTTGATTTGAAAAATTGCTCTAAATGGGAAAAGAGACTTGAAATTCAAGCAAATCATTTTGCAGCTTTTTTGCTTATGCCTCAAATTCCTTTGATAAATATTTATATGGAAGTAAAAAACAAGTTGAATTATCATCCGCATGCACTTTTAAGAATGGATGATAATCCAACTAGTATCCATGATTGTAAGATTATGTTTTATGTCCTATCCCGTTATTTTGGTGTATCTAAACAGGTTGCAATGATTAGGTTAAGAGATGAAAACTTGTTAGATGAGGTAGCTAATAATCCATTTTCTGTATTTTAAACTATTGATGAGTATATAATGATACAATTCTATCCAAAATACAAACAATTCAAGGCTTTGGTGGATGCCAAGGACTATGAGAGTGTCGTGAGAAGTGAGAGGCATACGATGATTGCTGTCTTTGCTTCTTCGACCATATCCGTGAGGCTATCAACTTCCGATTGGCGGATGCTGATACTTATCTCGTTGATCTTGATAAGCAGATTAAACATCATACTTACGAGTACAAGAGATTGGTTAATGATGAGTATTTTGACCAGTTGAACTCTATGTTCCGATTTGAGGAGTTGGTATACCAATCATGTAATCGAAGAATTACGGATGCATCTGAGTTATGCCAAGTCGAAGAGCTATGGCTATATAATGGATGACATCAAGGGCATGTACACTTGTTGTGAGGTCTCCAGGAAACTCATCTTGGATTTTGTGAAGGAAATAGAATATAACTATGGCAATCGACCTGCATTAATGCGATTGCTGAGGAGCTGATTTCCTCTAAAATCATCCCGTCCTTCTTTACCAATAAAAAAGGCTTTATCGAAAACCTACCCGTCCTTCCTTACCCTTAAGGAAGGCTCCACCTCTCACCCCTGCCCTCTCTCCTCAGGAGCGAGGGAGAAAACCGCCCTCTGTTGCTCGGAACCGCTGCGCTATAAGGTTGGCGGACCAATCAAAGGTCTCGCCATGTTGTGCGGGCTGGGACCGCCGGGGAATAGCAGTTTACAGTTAATAGTTTATAGTTGATTTCGTGGTAATTTGCTGATAACTTGCAGATTTTTTGTGATTTTCTTGGTGGTTTCGAGGAAAAAGTGTATTTTTGCGACTGTAAGTTGAATATTTAATAATTGGAGGATTGGTTATGGTTGTATATGTAGCAAACCCACTTTATGATGCTGTATTCAAATACTTGATGGAGGATGATCGTATAGCGAAGACCATTCTTACGGCATTGTTGAAGAAGAAAGTTGTTGATGTGAAGATTCGCAGGAATGAATATGCGAATCTGACCCGTCGTGAGTCTATCTCTATGTTTCGCATCGATTTTGCTGCTACTGTTTTGGATGAAGACAACAAGCCGCACTTGATGTTGATTGAACTTCAAAAGACCTGGCTGCCAACTGAGACTCTGCGTTTTCGCCGTTATCTTGCACTGCAGTATAACAACGAGGAGAATATGTTGAAGGAAGATCATGAGAAGTATGCTATTCCTATGGTAGCTATCTATCTTTTGGGACATTGTGTCGGTAAGATAGAGGAGCCTGTTATATATGTCAACCATTATGCTTATAATTATGATGGCAAAAAAGTAGAGGAGGGTATTCCTGATCCTTTTGTTGAGAGTTTGCAGCATGATAGTATCATAGTGCAGATTCCTTTGTTGCATGGTAGGGTTAACAATCGCTTGGAGAAGGTTCTTTGCTTGTTTGACCAAACGAATGTAGCGGACAACAAAAAGGTGATTAAGGTTGATGATAAGCAGTTTGAGGGCGACAATGATATGGAGTACATTGTCCGTCGTCTTCAATCGGCAGCAGCCGACCCTGATATGAGGTATCAGATGAATGCAGAGGATGAATTCTTTAAAGAATTGGAAGCCCGAGATTCCCTCATTATGGAGAAGGATGGTCAATTGAAGGAGAAGGATGGTCAATTGAAGGAGAAGGATAAGATGCTTCGTAAGATGATTACGGGCATGCAGGAAAATGGCATGTCGCTTGATGATATTGCTAAGATGTTGAACAAGACTGTAGATGAAGTAAAACAAATCTTGTGATTTTCTTGGTGGTTTCAAGAAAAAACGTAATTTGGGCGGCAGGTTAATAATAGGAGATAATATTATGGCAATAGCTATTAAAACAATTCCTGTATTGACTGGTGATGTAAAGATTAAACTTCCTTATTAATAATATCTGGAAAACACAAAAGGATTAGATTTTAGATTTTTATTATATACGATAAGATGGGTTGAGCTTTGAATGAAAGCTCGGCTCATCTTGTTGGCTTATTTGCTTTTGAGTAACATGAAATCATCTGTTGTCTTATTGAACTTATTGCGAATTGCGCTTGGTAATTCTGCGGAATGGAAGGGGGAAGGAAGCGTGGACTGGAAGGAGGTGATTGGGCTGGCACGGAAGCAAGGGGTGCTGGCAATTGCCTTTGATGCCTTGGAAAAGGTACCGGTGGAACTTCGGCCTTCTAAGCATATTCTGCTGGAGTGGTTTGGCAGGGTGAACACCATGGAACGGGTATATGAGCTCTATGTCAATACAATCAAGGATTTGGGGCGACTTATCGGAAGTAATGGGCTTTATATGATGGTGATGAAGGGATATGGTTGTTCTCTTCACTATCCTAAACCGAATCACCGGCCTTGTGGGGATATTGATATCTTCCTGATGGATAAGGAGGGAAGACATAACGAGGAGATGGTGAAGGCTATCGATGACGTGGTTGCCAAAGAGACGGGTGTTCAGATTTCATACGATGATGAGCATCATTCTATCTTCGCTTTCGGGAAGTGTACCGTGGAGAATCATGCTACCATTCTTAATGTATCGCCATATAAGGTGAATATCTGGATTAATGATTTGTTGGAGGAACTCGCCAAGGATAGTACTGATGAGGCTGCTTTGGGATTGGTCTTGCCTTCTGCCAGATTTTATTCTATCCATCTGCTCCGACACATGGCTACTGATTTCGCCACGGAAAAGACGACGTTGAGGCATGTGCTGGATTGGGCTACGTTTGTGAAGTGCCATTCTGATGAGATTGACTGGGGCTTTGTGAGGGATGTTGCCCATCGGGCTAAGATGCATCTGTTTCTTGATGCCTTGAATGGGATTTGTGTGGAGTATCTGGGGTATCCCAAGGAGATGTTTCCTGTGGAAAAGGAGAATGTCAGACTGAGAGATAGGGTGTTGGGGGATATTCTCCATCCTGAATTTCAGGCTGAGGTGCCTCCTATGGAGAAGAGAATTGTGTATGGAATTGCCAAGACGAAGAGATTGTGGGTGAATAGGTGGAAACATAGAATGGTGTTTGATGAGAGTATCCTTTCTTCGTTCTGGCATTCTGCGATTTATAGGATGAAACACTAAATTTTTAAATAGCTGTTATCGTTTGATAGCTTTGAACTAACTATATTATTTTCAACAAATATGAATACATTTAAGAACATTAAAGTTGCCGTGGCCGGTACTGGCTACGTGGGACTGAGTATTGCCACTTTGCTGGCACAACATCATCAGGTGACTGCTGTGGATGTGGTACCTGAGAAGGTGGAGAAGCTGAATAACAAGATTTCTCCTATACAGGATGATTACATCGAGAAGTATCTGGCAGAGAAACCGCTGAATCTTATTGCTACCTTGGATGGCAAGGCGGCTTACAAGGATGCGGACTTCGTGGTGATTGCTGCTCCTAC
>ERZ1026888.377-NODE-377-length-25483-cov-21.978528_pt1 | contig 25483 bp, 14 predicted proteins | sample MGYA00380174_ERZ1026888 | MGnify/ENA primary metagenome ERZ1026888 (study PRJEB33269, sample SAMEA4719810) | human gut metagenome | biome: human-associated habitat; feature: organic feature; material: feces | place: Cameroon | collected 2013-10 ...
GTGATTTCGCTCACGAAATCTTCGGTGAGTTGGTTAAGTGGGCCGACAAGGCTTGTCCTGAGATGATCTTGGGCGCTGGTACAGTGGTTGACGCTGGTACAGCTTCTCTGTACCTCCAGTTGGGTGCAAACTTCATCGTAGGTCCTAACTTCAACCCAGAGATTGCTCCTGTCTGCAACCGTCGCCTGGTTCCATATTCTCCAGGTTGTGGTTCTGTTACAGAAATCAACAACGCACAGGCTGCTGGTTGCGATGTAACAAAGGTATTCCCAGCAGGTAACGTAGGTGGTCCTTCATTCGTCAAGAACGTAATGGCACCTTTGCGCTGGAGCAACATCATGGTAACTGGTGCTGTAGAGCCAACAGAAGAGAATCTTACTCCATGGATCAAGGCAGGTGTTCTCTGCGTAGGTATGGGTTCTAAGCTCTTCCCTAAGGAGACAGTTGCTGCCGGCGACTGGGCTGCTATCACAGCTAAGTGCCAGGAGGCTCTGGGTTATATCGCTAAGGCTCGCGCCTAAAACGCTGTAACCATCCCTATGTGATTCAAACATGTTTCATGAAAATAAACTTTATGCCTTTGCATAAATTATTTCATCATATTCATGGCATCGCCATCGTCGGCATGATGGTGGCGATGTTTGTTTTTTCAGCCTGTTCGCCGTCGCATAAGGGCGAAGTTGATAGGCTGAATAGCCTTTCTTATGCGTTTCACTATCGTAATATTGATTCTACTAAGGTGTTGGCAACGAGAGCGTTGGCTCTTGCTGACGACTATCCTGCGGGCTATGCAGAGGCTTGCAACAACCTGGCGTTTGTGGCGATTGCCAAGATGGATTATCGGGCTGCCAAGCAATGGCTGAAGAAGGTGGGAGACCGGAGCGACAACCAGATAGAACTCCTTGTTGCAGACGTTCAGAGCATGAGAATCTGTCAGCGTGAAGCCCGCAACAAGGACTTTTACACTTATCGCGAAAAGGCAATGCGCCGACTGCGCAGAATAGGCGAGGAGGCAAATAATCTGCCGCTCCGTGACCACCGCCGCACCATCTATGCCAAGAGCGAGTACGACATCGTGGAAGCCACCTATTTTTATTATATACAACAGGAACGCCCCATGCAGCGGGCACTTGCCAACCTGGATCCCGACGAACTGGAGCAGGACACGGCACAATATCTCAACTATCTCTATAACTACGGGTCGGGCGGCGCCATCACGCAGGGCACCGTCAATGAAATCAGTCAGACAGAGTTCGACTTTCTCATCCGCCTCTATATGATGGCGAGCGGAAGCAATCCGTATCCTTACTGGCAGGCTAATGCCCTGCAAGCCATCAGCGAGCATATTCAGGATGCCGAGCGCCGGGATTTCCTGGTGAAAAACAATCTCCCGGCTTTCCAGTATCTCAATGTGGAACAGATGCCAACAGAACTCCTGGCGGGTAACTTCGCCCAGAGAGCATTGAACCTCTTCTCGGAGTATGGAGACGTATATCAAACGGCTGGAGCCAACCGTACCCTGGCAGAATGCTATTGGCAAATCAAGGATTATAATTCTGCCGGAAATTGTCTGAACCAGGCGCTTACACAGAACAAGGCTATCAGTCAGGCACCCGACCTGGTAGCCTCCATCCGGGAACGCCTCTGCCTGGTGTATTCCGCCATCGACAACAAACCGCAAAGCGATTACAACCGAAATATCTACCTCGACTTGCAGGAGCAGGCGAGACAAGACAAGCAGTTGGAGGCACGTGCCGCCCAGTTGGATGCCAATGCCGTACAGCTGAACTCAATGATTGCGGCAGTTATCTTCGTCATCGTTCTGGTGGTCTTCCTGCTTTATCTCTTCGACCGCATGAAACGCAGAAAGGCAAAGAATCATTCGGTTGATGATTTGCTTCTTCCATTGCATGAATGGGAGACTAATAACAAGCAGACATTCGATGAATTAACAGAAAGATATGAAGAAGTGAATGAAGCCCGTGACATGGTGCAGTTTCATATCTCCGAGAACAGGCGCAGAAACCTGGAACAGCGAGCCAGGGTATCGCTTGTGAACAGTATCACGCCGTTTATCGACCGCATGATTCACGAGGTAGAACGATTGAAGGAAGGCGGGGAATCTGAAGAAATCCGACAGGAAAGATACCAGTATATCTCAGAATTGGCCGACCAGATTAATCAATACAATGCAGTGCTCACCGATTGGATTCAGATGCGCCAGGGAGCCATCAACCTCCGTATCGAGAGCTTCCCGCTGCAGCCACTCTTCGACATTGTGGCCAAAGGCAAGATGAGTTTCCAGATGCGCGGCGTGAACCTGAAGGTGCAATCTACCGATGCCGTGGTAAAGGCCGACCGCACCCTGACGCTCTTCATGATCAACACCATAGCCGATAACGCCCGCAAGTTTACACCTAGCGGTGGACAAGTGGAGGTTAGTGCCAAGATGGAGGATAAAGCCTTTGTTGAGATTTCCATAGCCGATACCGGCAAGGGCATGGACGAAACAACCCTGGGCCACGTCTTCGACCGCACCTATACGGGCGGTCATGGCTTCGGCCTGCTCAATTGCAAGGGCATCATCGATAAATACAAGAAGATGAGCTCTCTCTTCTCCGTCTGCGATATCCATGCAGAAAGCGAGGAGGGGAAAGGCAGCACATTCTCCTTCCGTCTGCCTTGCGGAATCCGCAGGATGCAGCTGGTGCTGATACTGGCATTGATGTTTTCCAAAGCGAGTGCAGGAACCATCAATCTGCTGGAACGGGCTGATGCCTATGCCGACAGTGCCTACTTCTGCAACATCAACGGAAAGTATGAGCGAACCCTGGATATGGCAGATTCCGCAAGAACCTATCTCAATCGCTATTATCTCTCCATCCATCCAGATGGCAAATATCTGATGGTGAGCCATCCCAAGACGGGAACGGCGGCAGAGATACAGTGGCTGCACGAGGGACTGCTTACCAATTACGATGTGATTCTCGATATCCGCAACGAAAGTGCCGTAGCTGCTTTGGCGCTGCATAAGTGGGAACTCTACGAAAGCAACAATAAGGTTTATACCCAGCTCTTCCGAGAGCGGAGTGCCGACAACTCGCTGGATGATTACGTGCGCACCATGCAGGTGTCAGAAAACTCCAAGGCGGTGGCCATCGTCCTGCTCATCCTCCTGCTGCTCCAGTTGCCGCTGGCATACTATTTGCTCTACTATCGTCATATCCTCCGCTATCGGTATGCGGTGGATAAAATCAACGGCATCAACAAGGTGCTGCTGAGCGATGAGAAGGAGGAAAAGAAGCTGCACCTCATCAGCCAGCTCTGGAATGCGCAGGATGCCGATAAAATGCGCAACTCCCAACTCTTCCCGCAACTCAATGAGGTGGTAGAGCAGATTCGGATGGCGCTGAGAAAAAGCATCGAGATGCGCCAGAGCGAGGCAGTGAACATCGAGATGGCAGATGATGACCTGCATCGTGCGGAATACGAGAACGATAAGTTGCACATCGCCAACTCGGTGCTCGACAACTGTCTCTCTACGCTCAAGCACGAGACGATGTACTATCCGTCGCGCATCCGTCAGCTCATTGATACCACTCCCGAAGATGTAACTTCGCTTCACGAACTGGTGGATTATTACAAGTCTATCTATAACATGCTGAGTGCGCAGGCGATGCAGCAGGTGGATGGCACCATCAAGTGCGACCGGGATTTGCTGAACTATCTCAAGACCCTGCTTGTGGGAGGCGTGAAGAACTATACCTGCAGTATCAAGGAAGATAGAAAGCCTATCTACGTTACCTGCCAATATATCCTGCAAGATGTGGTTTATGATGAGGAGAAACATCCGCATCTCTTCACGCCGCTCACCTGCGACATGAAGTATCTGGTGGCTCGCCAGATAGTAAGGGAAATAGGAGAGACCACCAACCTTCGTGGCTGCGGCATTCAGGCCAAGCCTTCGGAAGATGGCAAGCTGATGATAGATGTGGTATTGCCAAGAAAAATTATGGATATAGATAAAAACATATAAAATAGATATAAATCAAGAGATTATAAATAAAGAATGAAATAATGGAAAACTTTAAAGTAATCATAGTAGAAGACGTGCCGTTGGAATTGAAGGGCACGGAAGGAATCTTCAAGAACGACATTCCTGAAGCCGAGATTATCGGCACGGCGGATAGCGAAATAGCTTATTGGAAACTCATCAAGCAGCAGAAGCCAGACCTCGTACTCCTCGACCTGGGCTTGGGTGGTTCCACCACTGTGGGTGTTGAGATTTGCCGCAACACCAAGGAGCAGTATCCTGATGTGAAGGTACTTATCTTTACTGGAGAGATATTGAACGAGAAACTCTGGGTGGATGTGCTCGATGCAGGCTGCGACGGCATTATCCTGAAGAGTGGAGAACTGCTCACCCGTGGCGATGTGGCTTCGTGCATGGGCGGCAAGAAACTGGTGTTCAACCAGCCTATCCTCCAGAAGATTGTTGATAGATTCAAGAAGAGCGTGGGCAGCCAACTGATGCGCCAGGAGGCTTTGGTTAACTACGAGATAGATGAATATGACGAGCGTTTCCTGCGCCATCTGGCTTTGGGCTATACGAAGGAGCAGATTACCAATCTCCGCGGGATGCCTTTCGGCGTAAAGAGTCTGGAAAAAAGGCAGAACGAATTGGTACAGAAGCTCTTTCCTGAAGGCAACAATGGCATGAGCGTAAATGCCACCCGCCTTGTGGTTCGTGCCTGCGAGCTGAGAATCATCGATATCGATAATCTGCAGCCTGATGAAGAGTAAGATTTGCGCTTACGCCATGCTTCTGCTGGCTTTGGCGCAGGTGATATTGGTTTTGCTGTCGTGGCTCATCACGGCAGCAATGCCCGATGTTTTTCCCCGTTCGATGCTGAGCCCGGAAGGAATCCGCTGGTTTTTCGGCTCGTTCACAGATAATCTGGAGTCGCCCTGGCTAGTCTGGCTACTGCTGATAAGCATCGCTTGGGGAACACTTCAGGGAAGCGGTCTATTGCATTATGACAGAACTATTTACCGCCATCGCAATGCCTTGCGACTGGTTTCGGTAGAGTTCGTCTTGTTTCTATCAGTCATCCTTCTGCTCACCATCGTTCCTCATGCCATCTTGCTGAACGTGATGGGTGGGATAGAGGCAAGCAGTTTCAGCAGAAGCATTCTGCCATACATCTGTTTAGCCATTATAGTGATGAGTCTGAGTTTCGGGGTTGTAAGTAACAGATTTATGGGGGTAGAGGCCATAGGGGAGACCCTGTCGGATGGCATCCGACAGGCAGCGCCCTATTTTGTGATTTATATCCTAGTTAATCAGCTATATAGTTCTATCGAATATCTTTTTAGAATATAATAGCCTGATATAATAGCCTGCAGCTCAGCAGATGGCATAAGGATAAAATTAAAGGGACAATCCATATCTCATGGAATGTCCCTTCTTTTTTGGGTATATACTTTTGGTCTTAAATTGGAATTCTTTATCTTTCCAAGAACTATCTATTTCTAGGAGCATCAATTTCTAGGAGCATCAATTTCTAGGAATTATCTTCTGCCGCCAAAATGGCTTCCTCCGTTGTTTCCGCCATTGCTGCGAGTAGAACCGCCACCGAATGAACGGGCTCCATTGCTGCTTCCGCTTCCAAATGAGCTGCGAACACTGGTGTCAGAGCGGCTGCCGCCTCCGAATGAACCACCACGGTTTCCTCCGAATGAACCACTACGGTTTCCTCCGAATGAACCATTGCTCTGTGTAGTAGAACGAGGGGTAAAGCCACCATTGTTTGACCGGCTATTGGTAGAGCCGCTTCCAAAACCATTTCGGGTTGAGCCACCGAATGAACCATTGTTCTGGCGGTTGCTGTTACCGAATCCGCTACTGTTCTGGCGGTTGCTGTTACTGAATCCGCTACTGTTCTGACGGTTCACATTGCCAAACTGATGGTCGCGAGTCACTGTGGTGCGAGTGCTGCTCTGGCGATCCATATTTCCGAAAGTCTTGCCACGTCCGTAATCTCCACGGTTGAAACTGTCACGCATTCCGAAATGAGGTTCACGGCTTCCAGGGCGAGGAGCGGCATACTGGCGTCCATGATACCAACTTCTTCCGCCATTCATTCTCCAGCTATGTCCGCCGCAATATACAGTATAGAAATGTGGGCGACCGAAGAAGAAGTAGTCTCTACGAGGATAGCGTGCATAGATTCCGAAATGGAAATATCCTCCGTCCCAATAAAGAGGACGATAGAAATAGCTAGCCGCGCAGAAATTTCGATATTGCCAATCCAGGAGGATGTAACTTAAATCGAGGTTACGCTGGCGCCAGTAGAGTCCATAGAGATCATCGTAAGAATTGACGCCCATGAGGTAATCCAAGTTTATCTCGTAGGCAGCCTCATACTGATCGTCTGTCAGATTAAGTTCGTAAGCCATCTTGTCAGTAAGGAACAAAGCCTGCTGGCGAGCTTGCTCATAACTCATTGCCGAAGCTGTAGTAAATGTCATGCAGAACATTGCTACAAGTGCTATTATCAACTTCTTCATAATCGTATCTTTATTAAAAGTTTTACTTCTATTTTCTTTTTCTGCTGCAAAGGTACGACAAAAGTCTTAGCCACGATAAGGATTTTCCCTAAACCAGAAGGGGAATATCCCTAATCGTTATTCCAAGGAACTTGTAAAGGAAGCTATTGACAAATATAATGAAAGATAACTTCTATTTTATGCTGTTACTTTTTTTTCTTAAAACGATCAACTTTCTTATAGCCCCTTCCATAGCTTTTTCCTTTGACACCAATTAAACCACCTTCGAAGAAGTTGATAACATTGTCCTTATGAAGCTTTGAAAGCATGGTATTGAAGGTATCTTCTTTTGTAGAAGGTCTTAATTCCTGAACTTCTGAGAGGAGTTGTTCCCTTTCAAGCGGGAGAGAGCATCTGGTGAGTATAATTTCCACTGCTTTTGCAACAGTCAACTTTTGGGTAGATAGCTCCTTTTCTGTAAGAGTTACCTCTTTTGGAGTGGCTGCAATAAGTTCAACCTGTTTAGCCTGTTTGGAAAAAGACTCCATATCAACATCGAGCGTGAGTCCCAAAATGTCTGACATGATACATTTAAGAACATAGATAAACAGTTCGCTATCTTTACCTTTTAAAGAGGTTCCCTGTTTCCAGTAGCGTGCCTTGAATGCAAGGCTGGTAAGTTCTTCTATATCCTGTGGGGTTACTTCTTCTTTATTGAAGAGGCGATTATTGGCTACATTGAGGAATGATGCGTATGAAAATGTTGAGAATTGGCTTGGAACAAGATAGGTATATGTTTTAGCAGTTTCGTCAGTGGAAGACGGATTTTTAAGATTAATCATACTCATTCCCTTCACTAATGCGATGAGAAATACCATACTTGGGTAGGATAGGGAAGTTTGCTCATCCATGCAGATGCCTTGATAGTCCAGATTCATTTCTGAGATAAAACTCATTGTGAAAAGTCCATAACCTGTCCATTGGGTTGATTGGAGAAGAGACATGAGTGTCGCATCTTCCGGTAAGCCCAATCCTCTGTTAACACTATCCACATAACGGCGCATGGCTTCCACCTTATCCCAATTGGTTGGTGCGTCCTCAGTGGATGTTGAATTTCTTATTCCAGCAATAACTCCTAATCTGATTACATCCGGTGAGACAGACTCATTCAAGTAGGATACTAGCTTGGCAAATAAATTAGGACTCCAGTTGTATTCTTCAACTGGGAAATAATTCATATCATCCTGATAGATGTCATTATCGTAATATTCTTGATTCATATTTATTTTGAAGATTCTTGTTTGTTATAATGATAGTGCAAAAGTACTAAAAAAAAATGAAATCACCAAATTTTAAGATAAATATTTTGAATTATATGGCAGCTGAATGAATTCCATCCCGGAATCTGTAGTCTGTCACCGTCCTGTACAGGTTGCAACTTCCGATGTCTCAACTGCCGTTTCAGAACCCCTACTTTTATTTTCTAAGGCGTATTATGGTAAATAGAGTATTTATCCCTAAAGGTTGCCAGTACTCCTCTTGAGGGGTTGGCAACCTTATTGGGTAAGTTGAAGTTTATGGGTAAACTTAAGTTTTCACATCCGTCTGGTTACTACAATGTAGCGGATGCAAGATATTCTGCACACATTTCTGCACATCTTTCGCCATCTACACCAGCAGAAACAATGCCGCCTGCGTAACCGGCACCTTCGCCGCATGGGAACAGGCCCTGGATGCGCACGTGCTGCAGGGTGTCGCGGTCACGGACTATTCTTACCGGCGATGACGTTCTGGTCTCCATGGCTATCAATGTAGCTTCATTCGTGAGGAAGCCATGCGCATTTTTGCCAAAGGTCTTGAAACCTTCCTGCAAGCGCTTGGATACGAAACCTGGCATCCAGAAATGTAGCGGACTGCTGATGAGGCCTGGTGCATAACTGCTCTTAGGCAAGTCGTAACTCAGGCGGTTGTTCACAAAGTCGGCCATACGCTGAGCAGGTGCAGTCTGCTTCATGTTGCCCTGCTGCCAGCACTGTTTCTCCACAATCTGCTGGAAATACATCATCGTCAATGGGTCTTTCGCTAAATCCTCTGCGGTGAGCTGAGAGGCATCTGCCCTATCTGTCCCCGGAACACCATGGTCGATGACAAACTGGGCTACATCCTCAGGGTGTGTCTCTACCACCATGCCCGAATTGCTCCAAGCTGTGCCACGATTGCTCGGACTCATACCGTTTACCACCAGCTGCTCTGGCCCTGTTGCCGCTGGAATCACAAAGCCGCCAGGACACATGCAGAAACTATACACGCCACGGCCATCTACCTGGGTAACAAAGCTATACTCGGCTGCTGGCAGATATTTGCCCCTGCCGTTCTTGTTGTGATACTGTATCTGGTCGATGAGCAGAGACGGATGTTCCAGACGCACGCCCACAGCGATGCCCTTGGCTTCTATCTCGATTTTACTTGATGCCAAATAACGATAGACATCACGGGCACTGTGACCTGTGGCGAGAATCACCGGACCCCGATAGGTTTCCTCGGCACCCGTTACCAGGTTGATGGCCTCCACGCCTATCACCCGGTCGCCTTCCAGGATCAGCTGGGTCATCTTGGTCTGGAAATGCACTTCGCCGCCACAATTAATAATCGTATTGCGCATGTTCTCGATGACACGAGGCAACTTGTCGGTTCCGATATGCGGATGCGCATCGGCAAGGATATTCGTGTTGGCGCCATGCTGGCAGAACACGTTCAATATCTTATCCACGCTGCCACGCTTCTTGCTGCGCGTGTAAAGTTTGCCATCACTGTAAGCGCCGGCACCGCCCTCGCCAAAGCAATAGTTACTTTCGCCATCCACCTTCTGGGTTTTTGTGATGTTGGAAAGGTCTTTCTTGCGTTCACGCACATCCTTGCCTCGCTCCAATACGATAGGGCGAAGACCCAGCTCGATGAGGCGCAGGGAAGCGAAAAGACCGCCAGGGCCCTCTCCTACTACGATGACTCTTGGCTTGGCACTCACGTCCGGATATTCTGTATGCACAAACTGGTCGTCCTGCGGAAACTCGTTGATATAGGCGCGCACCTTCAGGTTAACGAAGATGGTACGCTGGCGGGCATCGATGCTGCGTTTCAGTACACGCACCTGATTCAAGGTTCTCACATCCAGTCCCTTCTCCTTGGCCAGATAGTGCTTGATGCCTTCCTCGTTGGCTGCCTGTTCTGGCAGAATTCTAATCTGATATTCCTGTATCATAAATTAAATTACTTTGAACTCTAAACTGTTAACTTTAAACTCAAAACTGTTAACTATCAACCATTAACTGTCTGCTATTTAAACTGTCATGGTAGCCAAAACCTCCAAGGTGTCAAGCTGATACATGGTAAACTTGCCATCTTCCAAGGTGGCGAAGGTTGGCGGATTGCCACCCTTAGGGAAGGTGATGCTACCTGTGTTCACGATGCCCTGATCCTTCTCGTTCTTTGACAACTCCCAGAGATGAGAATGACCGTAGATCATGCAGTCGTATGGTCCCTTAGGCATGTTCTCCTTATTATATACGTGACCATGAGTCAAGAGATAGCGCTTGCCGTTATCTACCAGCAGAGCATAGGTCTCCATGATAGGAAAATCGAGCAACATCTGATCTACCTCCGCATCACAGTTGCCACGAACGGCAACAATCTTATCGGCTAGGGCATTCAGACGCTCCACAATACCCTTAGGGTCGATGCCCTCTGGAATGCGGTTGCGGGGACCATAGTTGATGATGTCGCCCATGATGCACATCATGTCACACTTTTCCTGCTCGAAGAAATCGAGCACTTTTTCCAGGGCTGGCAAGCAGCCGTGAATATCTGAAAACAGTAAATATTTCATTCTTTATACCTTTATTCTTTAATATCTTAAATCGTTTTGATGCTATATGCTATTTGAAAACTATCCGCAAAATTACGGAAAATCTCTGAAATCTCCAAACTTTTCGGGATATTTTTGTTTATTTCCTACTTACATAACTTCATTTCTTATAATATAATAAGGTATAAGGGATGATACAGTGGGTGAAAAAACGAAAAAGAAGGTTTTTTATCTACAAATTGCCACTTTTTTGTTTGTTTCTTTGGCAGTTTGATAGAAATTTCGTACTTTTGCCCTCAAGTTTTGACATGGCCTCGGTCGTTTCGGGGGTGTCATTACATTACCAACGTAAAATTCAATAACGTATGAAAGTATTAAAATTTGGCGGAACATCAGTTGGTTCCGTAAAAAGTATCCTCAGCTTAAAACGTATCGTTGAAAATGAGGCTAAGAAACAGAGTGTAGTGGTTGTCGTGAGCGCGCTTGGCGGTATCACGGACAAACTCTTGCAAACCTCCCAGCTTGCCCTCAAGGGTGATGAACAGTGGAGAGTCGAATTCGACGCCATGGTTGATCGCCACCACAAGATGATAGATACGATCATCACCGACACAACAGACAGAGAAAATCTTTTTAAAGCAGTTGATGCCCTCTTCGAGCAGTTGAAGAGCATCTACTTCGGTGTGTATCTTATCCACGACCTCAGTGAGAAGACTCAGGATGCCATCGTGAGCTATGGAGAAAGACTCAGTTCGAAGATTGTTGCCACCCTGATTCGTGGTGCCAAATGGTTTGATTCACGCAATTTTATCAAGACCGAGCGCATCAACGGCAAGGGAAAGCACACTCTTGACAGTGAGCTGACCTGCAAGCTGGTAAAGGAAAACTTTGCCGAGCTTCCTCGCATATCTCTCGTACCGGGTTTCATTAGCCGCGACAAAAATACGGAGCGTACCACCAACCTGGGTCGTGGTGGTAGCGACTACACCGCAGCCATCATTGCTGCCGCTCTCGATGCCGCTGTGCTCGAAATCTGGACCGATGTGGATGGCTTTATGACTGCCGATCCACGCGTTATCAAATCAGCTTATACTATCAACGAACTGAGTTACGTTGAGGCGATGGAGCTTTGCAACTTTGGTGCAAAGGTCATCTACCCTCCTACCATCTACCCAGTTTGCGTCAAGAATATTCCTATCAGAGTGAAGAATACCTTCAATCCTGATGCTCCTGGTACCATCATCAAGAACAAGATTGATGCCGACCAGAAGCCTATCAAGGGTATTTCTTCCATCAACGGAACCGCCCTCATCACCGTCACCGGTCTTTCCATGGTGGGTGTGATTGGTGTGAACCGCCGTATCTTCACTGCTCTCGCCAACGAGGGCATCTCCGTGTTCATGGTTTCTCAGGCTTCTTCCGAGAACTCCACCTCTATCGGTGTACGTGAGCAGGATGTGGAAGAGGCTGTGAGCGTATTGAACAATGAGTTCAAGAACGAGATTGCCGATGGTGCCATGTTCCCAATGCACGCAGAGTGCGGACTGGCTACCATCGCCATCGTGGGCGAAAACATGAAGCATGCTGCCGGTATCGCCGGTAAGCTCTTCGGTACACTCGGCCGTAGCGGTATTTCCGTCATTGCCTGCGCCCAGGGTGCTTCTGAGACCAACATCTCTTTCGTAGTGAAGAGTGATTTCCTGAGAAAGTCGCTCAACGTGTTGCACGATAGCTTCTTCCTCTCAGAATATAAGGTGCTCAACCTCTTTATCTGCGGTGTTGGTACCGTGGGCGGTAAGCTCATCGAACAGATCAAGAATCAGTATGCCGACCTGATGGAGCGCAGCAAGTTGAAACTGAATGTGGTGGGCATTGCTTCTTCCAAGAATGCCATCTTCAACCGAGAGGGACTCAACCTGGAGACTTATCAGGAAGAACTGAAGCAATCGGCTCCTAGCAGTCCGGAGTTGCTCCGCGATACGATTCTTGCGATGAACATCTTCAACAGCGTGTTCGTGGATTGTACAGCCAGCAAGGATGTGGCCGCCCTCTATCAGAGTCTGCTGGAGAACAACGTGAGTGTTATTGCTGCCAACAAGATTGCGGCTTCCAGCGAATATGAGAATTACGAGAAGCTGAAGAAGACAGCCATCCAGCGTGGCGTAGTATTCCGCTTCGAGACCAACGTAGGTGCAGGTCTACCTATCATCGGAACCATCAACGACCTGCGTAACTCTGGAGATAAAATCCTTAAGATTGAGGCTGTTCTCTCGGGTACGCTCAACTTTATCTTTAACGCCATCTCGGGCGTGGTTCCATTCTCAGAAACCGTTAAGCTGGCCAAGGAGAAGGGCTACAGTGAGCCAGACCCACGTATCGACCTCAGTGGTATGGACGTGATTCGCAAGCTCGTTATCCTCTCCCGTGAGGCAGGCTATCGCGTAGAACAGGAAGATGTAGAGAAGAATCTCTTCGTGCCGGATGAGTTCTTCAAGGGAAGCCTTGACGAGTTCTGGAAGAAACTTCCTAAGCTCGATGCTGACTTTGAGGCCAAGCGTAAGGCACTCGACCTGGAGCACAAACGCTGGCGTTTCGTTGCCACTCTCGATGGAGGCAAGACTTCTGTAGGTCTGCAGGCTGTGGGGCCGGAGCATCCATTCTATAACCTGGAGGGCAGCAACAACATCGTATTGCTCACCACCGAGCGCTACAAGGAGTACCCTATGATGATTCAGGGCTACGGAGCCGGAGCCAGCGTAACTGCTGCCGGTGTATTCGCCAACATCATGAGTATCGCCAACGTATAATTCAGTCGTATCAATCAATAAAGGATAACAATTATGAAGCATATTATCATTTTAGGCGACGGCATGGCCGACCACCCAGTGGAAAGACTGGGTGGCAAGACCTTGCTTCAGTACGCCAACAAACCCTATATGGATATGCTTGCCAAGAAGGGCAAGACAGGAAGACTCGTTACCGTGCCAGATGGTTTCCATCCAGGTTCTGAGGTAGCCAACAGCTCAATCATGGGCTACGACCAGAACGAGGTTTACGAGGGACGCGGACCGCTGGAGGCTGCCAGCATCGGCTACGAGATGAGTCCGAACGATTTCGCCCTGCGCTGCAACATCATCAATGTAAACGACGGCATCATCGTAACCCACAACGGCGGCAACCTGGAGACGGAAGACGCTGATGTACTCATCAAATATCTGAACGAGAAGCTCGCCAGCCAATATCCGGGCATCGTGAAGTTTATCACGGGCATCCAGTATCGCCATCTGCTTATCATCAAGGGCGGTAACAAGTATGTGGATTGCGCACCTCCTCACGACCATCCGAACGAGGAATGGAAACCCCTGCTCGTGAAGCCGATGGAAGGCGTTGATGCGGCTCTGCTTGCCGGCAACAGCGACAAGACTCCTGCCGAGGATGTGGCTGAGAATGGCGGCACACTGAGCGATGACTATCGCATGAGTGCGCAGCAGACTGCCGACCTTCTGAACGAACTGATTCTGAAGAGTCAGGAGATTCTGGAGAACCATCCTTTCAACGTGGCACGCAAGGAGCGTGGCGAGCGCATGGCCAACATCATCTGGCCTTGGGGCGGCGGCTACCGTCCGCACATGCTCACCCTCTCGCAGATGTATCCGCAGATTAAGAAGGGTTCCGTGATTTCTGCAGTGGATCTGATTCGTGGAATCGGCCATTATGCGGGGCTTCGCAACATCATTGTTGAGGGTGCAACAGGTCTTGCCAACACCAACTACGAGGGCAAGGCGGCTGCGGCTATCCAGGCTTTGAAGGATGGCGATGATTTCGTATATGTTCACGTGGAGGCGAGCGACGAGGCGGGTCACGATGGTGACCTTGAGTTGAAGCTCAAAACCATTGAGTATCTCGACCAGCGCCTCATTAAGCCTATCTTCGACGAGGTAAGTACCTGGGATGAGCCAGTCTGCTTCGCCGTATTGCCCGACCACCCTACTCCTGTGGAGATTCGCACCCACGTAAAGGAGCCGGTGCCTTTCATTATCTATTATCCAGGCATCGAGCCGGATAGCGTAGAGAAATATGATGAGGAGAGTTGCGTGAGTGGCAGCTATGGTTTGCTGCAGTTGCAGGACTTCATGAACGCCTTTATGGCAATTAATTAAAATCAGAAACATAAATGATGGCCCCTCTCTCAATAAAAGGGGGCTAATCATAAAGTTCAATGTTCAAAATTCAAAGTTAAAGTAAAAAATGAAATATTATTCAACAAATAAGAAAGCACCAATCGCCGATTTGCACAAGGCGGTAGTTAAAGGTTTGGCAGAAGACCGTGGTCTCTATATGCCTGAAATCATCAAGAAGTTGCCACAGGACTTCTTCGACAACATCGAGAAGCTGAGCTTCCAGGAGATTGCCTATAAGGTAGCAGATGCCTTCTTCGGCGAGGATGTGGATGCTGATTCACTGAAAAAGATAGTTTATGATACTCTGGCGTTCGACTGCCCAGTGGTTGAGGTGGAGCCAAATATCTACTCTCTGGAGTTGTTCCATGGTCCTACTCTCGCCTTCAAGGATGTGGGTGCTCGTTTCATGGCCCGTCTGCTTCAGTACTTTGTTCGTCAGGAGGGTAAGGAAGAAGTGAACGTACTCGTGGCTACATCGGGTGATACAGGTTCTGCCGTTGCCAATGGCTTCCTCGGCGTGGAGGGAATCCATGTTTACGTGCTCTATCCAAAGGGCAAGGTGAGCAAGATTCAGGAGAGCCAGTTTACTACCCTGGGTCAGAACATCACGGCCCTTGAGGTGGATGGCGTATTCGACGACTGCCAAGCTCTGGTAAAGTCTGCATTCATGGATGAGGAGTTGAACAAGCACATGAAGTTGACTTCTGCCAACTCTATCAATGTGGCCCGTTTCCTGCCTCAGGCATTCTACTATTTCAATGCATACGCCCGCATGAAGGAGAAGGGCTTGGCAGACAAGTTGGTAATCTGTGTGCCTAGCGGTAACTTCGGTAATATCACAGCCGGTCTCTTCGGCCATGAGATGGGCCTGCCTATCCACCGCTTCATCGCAGCCAACAACGCCAACGACATCTTCTACGAGTATCTACAGACTGGCAAGTACAATCCTCAGCCTAGCAAGCAGACCATCGCCAACGCCATGGATGTGGGTGATCCATCTAACTTCGCCCGTATCTACGACCTCTACAAGGGCGACCACGATGCCATTGCTGCCTACATCAGCGGTGCAACCTATAAGGATGATCAGATTGCAGACACCATGAAGAAGTGCTACAATGAAACCAAGTATGTACTTGACCCTCATGGTGCTTGTGGCTATCAGGCGTTGAAGGAGCAGTTGAAGCCAGGTGAAGTAGGTGTATTCCTGGAGACTGCTCACCCAGCTAAGTTCAAGGAGAAGGTGGACAGCATTCTCGGTACAGACATTGAGATTCCAGCCCGCCTTGCTGAGTTCATGAAGGGCGAGAAGAAGAGCATCCAGATGACCAAGGACTTTGCTTCGTTCAAGAACTATCTGATGAATGAATAATATACAATTATGATGAAAATCGTAATTTTAGACGGATATGCAGCCAACCCAGGCGATTTGGATTACCATCGCCTGGAGCAGCTTGGCGAAGTAGTGGTTTATCCACGAACTTCTGACGAGGAAAAGGTGGAGCGTGCGAAGGATGCAGATATCATCTTATTGAATAAGGTGCAGATGGATGCAGAGACCCTGGCGCAGCTTCCAAACTTGAAGTATATCGGCATACAGGCCACGGGCTTTAATGTGGTGGATATTGAGGCGGCTAAGAAGCAGGGCATCATCGTAACCAATATTCCGGCTTACAGTACGGATAGTGTGGCGCAGATGACCTTTGCGCTGATTCTCGCCATTACCAACCGCGTGGAGCATTACACCCAGGAGAATCGCAACGAGCGCTGGGCATACAACAAGGATTTCTGTTATTGGGACACCCCATTGATGGAACTAGCCGGCAAGACATTGGGTATTATGGGATTGGGAAATATCGGTATGAAGGTGGCTAACATTGCCCACCAGTTTGGTATGGATGTGTGTGCCTGCACCAGCAAGCCATCCACTGTCCTGCCTGAGTGGATTCAGAAGGTGAGCAAGGAGGTATTGCTTTCTACAAGCGATATTCTTTCTTTGCATTGTCCTCTTTCTGATGATACTTATCATTTCATCAATGCCGAGGCCATTGAGAAGATGAAGGATACAGCTATTCTGATTAATACAGGTCGTGGTCCGCTGGTAGATGAGGAAGCCGTTGCAGCCGCCCTCCATGCCGGAACTCTTGGTGCCTACGGTGCAGACGTAATGGCCCAGGAGCCTCCATCGAAGGAGAATCCATTGTTTGCGGAACCAAATGCCTATCTTACTCCTCATATCGCCTGGGCCACCTTTGAGGCTCGCAAGCGACTGAACAAGCAAGTGGCAGAAAATGTGAAGGCTTTCATAGAAGGAAAGCCAATTAATGTTGTAAATCCATAGAATTCAAGTCGCCCTGTAAAGGCAAAAGCATTAATAATGAGATGCTTTTGCTCTTACAGGGCGACTTTTTTTGCATTATCTTTTCTTAATTAATACATAGATGATGACGGGGGCGCCGAAAAGCGGGGTTACGGCATTGAGAGGGATAATGCCTCCATCTGCCGGCAATGTGCAGAGCAGGTTGCAGAGCAGGGCTAATACGGAACCCATAAGCATGGTGACAGGAAGCAGGCGACGATGGTTCTCGGTGCCGATGACAAGACGGGCGATATGCGGAGTGGCAAGACCGATAAAGGCGATAGGACCGCAGAAGGCGGTGACCACTGCCGTGAGCAAACCTGTTATTAGCAATAAGGCGATGCGAAGCTTCTTGATAGAAAACCCCAGGTTTTCAGCGTATTGCTCGCCCAGAAGCATGGCATTGAGAGGCTTGATGAGCAGAAGTGCCGAAAGCAAACCGAGCATGGCAATGGGAACGAACCATCTCACCTCGCCCATCGATACATTGCCGAAACTTCCCATACCCCAAATCATATAAGATTTCACGCCTTCAGCCGTGCTGAAGAAATTCAGCAGCGAGATGGCGCTACTAGCAAGATAACCCACCATCAGACCGATGATGAGCAACACTGTGTTGCTACGAACAATGGTTGAAAAAAGGGTGATAAGTGCCAATACCAGCATGGCTCCAATAAATGCGGCAAGCAGAATGGAGAGGAAGTTTCCGCCAGAGGCAAGCATCACGATGGCTACTGCCAATCCCGCACCACTGCTGATACCGAAAATATCAGGTCCTGCCAGGGGATTTCGAAAAGCCGTCTGGAGCAGCAGACCACTTGTAGCCAGAGCTGCACCCGAAAGCAAAGCCATCATGGCTTGCGGAAGTCGGGATTCCATGACAATATAGCGGAAGGTTTCTGTATCAGGCGAAGGCTGGCACCCGAAGAAAGAGGTTAGCTGGTCTCTAAAGAAAGACGTGGTCTGTTCTCCGAAAAATATCGCCAGCAGTTCGCGGCATGGGATGCTCACGCTGCCCCATGCTAAGTTGGCAAAGAAGAGCAAGACTATTGCGCTCGCCAACCCGAATATATATAGTATTCCCTTATTCATGATTCTGTTTCAGCTTCATGATTCTTTTAGCTTCATGATTCGTTCGAAATAAAAAAAATGCTCCGAGAAAAGTCGTTTGACTCTTCCCGGAGCATATCTATCATATCAAAAAGAGTTCCACAATATTACTTGCTCTCCTCCTCAGCCTTCTTGGTCTCAGCTGCTGTTGGACCATAGTAGCCGTAATAAGCCTGGTAACGAGTATAACCCCAGTTAGCCTGTGACTTCTCTGGGTCGAGCTCCTTTGCCTTGTCAAGTACATTAATAGCCTCCTTGTAAACCACCTTGCGGCCGTTAGGATCCTGCAATGCACTAGCCTTGCTGTTGTAGCAAGCACCCAGGTAAACCATTACAGTTACGTTGTCTGGCTTAATATCAAGAGCCTTTTTCAAGTTCTTGATAGCGTTGTCGGCATCGTTCCTCTGGATGAACATCATACCTCTGTTAGCCAGTGCTACAAAGCTGTTAGGATTTCTAGCGAGTACTTCGTCCAAAAGTGCCTCCTGCTCCTTCTGCATTCTCATAGAAGAATACATAGAGTTCAAACCGTCGAGGATAACCTCGTTGTTTGCGTCCTTAGCATAGAGATCCTTGAGCTTGTTAATGTAAGACAAAGAGTCTGCATGAGTCTTCAAGCCATCCTTCAGTACATAGAGCTTGAGGTTGAGAGCGTCCTTAGCCTCCTTCTCGCTCTTCATGGCGATGTCGCAATACTTCTCGCAACGGGCTGCGTCCTTAGCCTGATAAGCATAGCGTGCAGCGAAGAGAGCTACCTGACCGATATACTCCTTCTCGCCATCCTTCTGCTTAGCGTCGATGCCGGCGAAGAGAGGCTCTGAATCTGTATCGAGGAAAGCACCCCAGTACTTCAAAACCTCATCAGCCTTGTTGTTCTGCGCTGCAGTCTGACCTGCATTGACGAGCTGAACACGAGCAGCCCAAACGCGGGCAGCGTTGCCACCGAACTTAGGAGCTACCTTACCCTTGGCATTAGGAAGCTGATCATACTTGTAGCACTCAATGGCATTCATCAGCGCATTGTAAGCGCCTTCGTTCATTGCATTCTCGTCGATAGGATCATTCTTCTTCATGATCTGGTTGGTCTGCATGATGCTCTGCTGGTCGTTGTAAGCCTTCATACTGAGGTCAACGAGCTTGTTGTAGGCCTTGGCCTTCTCTGCGTCGTTAGCCAACTGACCCAGGTTCTGCTTCAGCAATGCCTCTGCCTCAGCGTAAGTCTTAGCCTTCATGACAGCCTTAAGTGCATCACTGTCGCCTGCAAATGCTGATGTGGCACCTAGTACCAACATAGCAGCTACGATTAACTTTTTCATTTTCTCTTTAAAGTTTAAAAGTTGTTATTGATTTTTTACGCGTCTTCAATATTATGTGAACGAGTGTTCAGGATGTTACTCCTGAACGTTCTCGTCTTCATTATTCTCCAACTCAGCTTCTGCCTCGGCTGCCTCTTCGGCTGTCTTGGCACCCACCGTATCGTTCTCTATCTCCTCGCTCTTCTTGGCCCATGCCGAACGGCTCTCTTCTTCTACCGAAGCTTCGAGCTCTGAACTCATCACCTTGCATACGCTGGCAATGACATCGTTCTTCTTCGACAGGTTGATGAGGCGGACACCCTGGGTGGCACGGCCCATCACGCGGCAGTCGGCAACGGCAAGGCGAATCACGATGCCGCTCTGGTTGATAATCATCAGGTCGTTATCATCGGTAACGTTCTTGATGGCTACCAGGCGACCGGTCTTATCGGTGATGTTGAGGGTCTTCACACCCTTACCGCCACGGTTGGTTACTCGATAGTCGATTACGTCGGAACGCTTGCCGTAACCCTGCTCGCTCACTACCATCACGGTCTCGCGATCTGGGTCGTTGACAACAATCATACCTATCACAGCATCGTCGCCCTCGTCGAGTCGCATACCGCGAACACCGGTAGAGGTACGGCCCATGGTGCGGATCTGGTCCTCATTGAAGCGAACGGCACGGCCATTGCGGTTGGCGAGAATCAGCTCGTTGTGACCATTGGTGAGTCGAACATCTACTACCTCATCGCCCTCTACGATGTTGATGGCAATCACACCGTTGGCACGTGGACGGGAGTATGCTTCCAGGCTGGTCTTCTTCACCGTACCATTCTTGGTAGCAAATACTACGTAATGGCTGTTGATGAACTCAGCGTCGTTCAAGCCTCTGAGGCGGAGGAATGCATTCACCTGGTCATCGCTCTCGATGTTGAGGAGGTTCTGGATGGCACGACCCTTAGAGTTGCGGTCGCCCTCTGGAATCTCGTAACACTTCAGCCAGTAGCAGCGGCCCTTCTTGGTGAAGAACAGCATGGTCTGGTGCATGGTGGCTGGATAGATATACTCGGTGAAGTCCTTGTCGCGAGTGCGGGCACCCTTGGCACCAACGCCGCCACGAGCCTGCTCACGGAATTCAGACAATGGAGTACGCTTGATGTAACCCAAGTGACTCACGGTGATAACCACTGGATCGTTTGGATAGAAATCCTCTGGGTTGAACTCGTGGTCGTCTGGCTTGATCATGGTGCGGCGAGCGTCACCATACTTCTCCTTCACCTCGTTGAGCTCGTCCTTCATCACCTTCTTGCAAAGCTCTGGGTCGTTGAGAATCTGATTCAGGTAGTCGATGGTCTTCATCAATTCGTTGAACTCGTTGTGCAACTGTTCCAGGCGCAGGCCGGTCAACTGGCTCAATCGCATATCCACGATAGCCTTACTCTGCAGTTCATCCAGCTCGAATCGCTTCTCCAGGTTGCGCTGGGCATCGGATGGAGTCTTGCTGGCACGGATGATGTGAACCACCTCGTCGATGTTGTCGCAGGCGATGATCAGTCCTTCGAGGATATGAGCACGCTCCTGCGCCTTCTTCAGTTCAAACTGGGTGCGGCGGATAGTTACGTCGTGACGATGGTCTACGAAGTACTTCACGCATTCCTTCAGGGACAAGAGACGTGGACGGCCATTGACCAGGGCAATGCAATTCACTGAGAATGAGCTTTGCAGGGCGGTCAGCTTGAAGAGTTTGTTCAAGAGAACGTTGGCATTTGCATCACGCTTTACGTCTACCACGATGCGCATACCCTGACGGCCAGACTCATCGTTTACGTTGGCAATGCCGTCAACCTTGCCTTCCTTGGCAAGGTCGGCAATCGCCATAACGAGCTGCTCCTTGTTTACACCGTAAGGAATCTCGGTGATTACAATCTTGTCGTGGTTCTCGCCAGTCTCGATTTCGGCAGTGGCGCGCACCACGATTCTTCCTCTACCCGTATCATAAGCGTCCTTCACGCCCTGGATGCCGTAGATGGTGGCACCTGTAGGGAAGTCAGGAGCTGGGATATACTGCATCAATCCGTCGGTATCGATGTCAGGGTTGTCGATGTAGGCGCAGCATCCGTCAATCACCTCGCCCAGGTTGTGGGTAGGGATATTGGTAGCCATACCTACTGCAATACCGTTACCGCCGTTTACCAGCAGGTTAGGAATCTTGGTAGGCATCACGGAAGGCTCCTGGAGGGTGTCGTCGAAGTTGTTCATCATATCCACGGTCTCCTTGTCGAGGTCGTCCATGATGTGCTCACCCATCTTCGAGAGTCGGCACTCCGTGTAACGCATCGCCGCAGGAGAGTCACCATCCACAGAACCGAAGTTACCCTGTCCGTCGATGAGGGTGTAACGCATGTTCCACTCCTGACCCATACGAACCAAGGCACCATATACAGAAGAGTCGCCGTGAGGGTGGTACTTACCGAGCACCTCACCTACCACGCGCGCACATTTCTTATAAGGTTTGTCACTGGTGTTTCCAATACCGAGCATACCGTAAAGAATACGGCGATGCACAGGCTTGAAACCATCGCGCACATCAGGGAGGGCACGAGCCACAATCACCGACATAGAATAGTCGATGTAGCTAGACTTCATCTCCTCCTCAATGTTGATCTTCATGATTCTATCATGATCCATTGTCTGATTTTCGTCCATTTCTTATATTATAATGTTTATACCTTAATATATTTAGTGAAAGAGATTGTATAGCCCTCGCATCCCCCGGAGAGGATGATTCCGTCGGCGTTTCACCACCCGCCTTCCCAAAGCGAAAAATCGCGTTTAAGGGCATTTTTTTGCGTTCTAAGCCGTTTCCGGCTTTTAAAACCATCGGCAAAGGTACAAAAAAATACCGAAATAAAATGCCTAAAACCGCAAAAAAATGATATTTTAGCATTTATTGTGCATTAAATGAGTAAAAAAGTTGCCGAAACTCTTGCATAATACCAAAAATATGTGTACTTTTGCAACGTAATTTAAACATATAGACATGCAAAATCCATTTCAACATATCAACGACGTACTTAGCTTTAGCGGCGAGGAAGCTCACCGTACGCTGAGGAATCAGGTGAACACTGAGCACCTGATGTTGGGAATACTGCACGCTAACAACAGGCAGGTGAACGATATTTTTGACCACTTCGGAATCAATGCAGACGTTTTACGTTCTACACTCTATGACTCACAGGAGAAGGACATGGAGAATCTATCAGAGAAACGAAAAGAACAGCAGGATGTTAATGTGACCAAGCGTATCACCCCGATGAAGTACAACAAGGAGACATCGGCGGTAATCAGCGATTCGCTTATCGAGGCTCGCCTCTGCGATGGTTACACGGCCATGGTGGAACCTATCCACCTGCTGCTTGCTATCCTGAAAAACGAGCAGTGTGATCCAGCCAAACTGCTCATCACCCAAGGATTAACATATAAGAGACTTTTCGACTATATTTCCGGTTATGGCAATGAGATTGAAGACAGACTCAACAAGCTGAACCAGGAAGTGGAAAACTATAAGCGAACCCAAAAAACCGAAGAAAGCACCGAAGATAATCCGGAAGATAATCTGGATGGTAACTTTAAAGGTGACGTGGATGGTGATTTTGAAGGCAATCTTCAAGATGAAGAAAATATTGAAGATAACGAAGATAATCATGATGCCGGCATGATTGCTGAAGGCGAATTAGACTTCCAGGACCAGGCAGGCGACTTGATGGACCCGGACGAGGAACCGCTCGACTTCAGCGATGAACACCCGAACGGCAATGCTAACGCTAACAACGGGGGCAACGGCTCGAACGCCATGGGCAACACCAAGCCTAACGTGATTGGTACCGGTGGCACAAAGAGCACAAAGTCGAATACACCATTCCTTGACAAGTTTGGCTACGACCTGACCAAGGCTGCCAAAGACGGCAAGCTCGACCCTGTGGTGGGAAGAGACCAGGAAATCTGCCGAGTGATGGAAATCCTGGGCAGACGCAAGAAGAACAATCCTGTTCTGATTGGTGAACCTGGCGTAGGTAAGAGTGCCATCATCGAAGGTCTTGCCCAGATGCTTAGCAAGCAGGGCGGCGACCACTGCTCGCTCTTCTTCAACAAGCGTATCGTGAGTCTCGATCTGGCAGGACTCGTTGCCGGAACCAAGTTCAGAGGTCAGTTTGAGGAGCGCATCAAGGGCGTAATCAAGGAATTGGAGAAGAACCAAGACATCATCCTCTTCATTGATGAGATTCATACGATGATAGGAGCTGGAAGCGCTGAGGGTACGATGGATGCTGCCAATATTCTGAAACCAGCCCTGGCACGTGGCACCCTGCAGTGCATCGGAGCCACCACTCTTAACGAGTACCGCAAGAGTATTGAGAAGGATGGTGCCCTGGAGAGACGATTCCAGAAGGTAATCGTTGAACCAACTACGGCAGAAGCCACCCTGCAGATTCTGCATAATATCAAGGAACAATACGAGGAGCATCATAACGTATATTTCACCGACGAGGCTTTGGAGGCATGCGTGAAGTTGAGCGACAGATACATCAACGACCGCAACTTCCCAGACAAGGCTATCGACGTGATGGACGAAGTGGGTTCTCACATCCATATCAATTCTGCCACCGTTCCAGACGAACTGGTTAAGGCTGAAAAATGTCTCAACGATATCATCGAGAGAAAGCAGACGGCTGTGTCTTACCAGAATTTCGAGATGGCAGCTACCCTACGCGACCTTCAGACCCATCAGGAGAAGAAAATCGAAAAGATTCGTAAGAAGTGGGAACATGGAGACCCTAGTCATCGCATCGTGGTAGAGGAATATCATATTGCTGATGTGATCAGCCGAATGACGGGCATCCCGGCTCAGCGCATGGCGGAATCTGAAAGCAAGCGACTCAAGAGTATGGCTGATACGCTCAAGGCAGAAGTCATCGCCCAGGACGATGCAATAGACAAGGTGGTGAAAGCCATCCAGCGCAACCGCATGGGCCTCCGCGACCCGAACCACCCTATCGGTGTGTTCATGTTCCTGGGTCCTACGGGTGTAGGAAAAACCTATCTTGCCAAGAAGCTTGCCGAGGAGGTGTTCGGTTCTGCCGATGCCCTCTTCCGTATCGACATGAGTGAGTATGCTGAAGGCTACAACACGGCCCGACTCATCGGTGCACCTCCGGGATACGTAGGCTACGACGAGGGCGGACAGCTGACTGAGAAAGTACGCCGCAAGCCATACTGCATCGTATTGCTCGACGAGATTGAGAAAGCCAGTAGCCAGGTGTTTAACCTGCTGCTCCAGGTGCTCGACGAAGGAAGACTGACCGATGGTAACGGTCGTCTCATCGACTTCAAGAACACCATCATCATCATGACTTCTAACGCAGGAACCCGCCAGCTCAAGGAATTTGGTCGTGGCGTGGGATTCAACGCAGGTGGTTTGAGCGGAGAAGGTACGCTCATTGCCGATAAGGATAAGGAATATGCAAGAAGCGTGGTTCAGAAGAGCCTGTCAAAGCAGTTTGCGCCAGAGTTCCTGAACCGTTTCGATGAAATCATCACCTTCGACCAGCTCGACATCCAAGCCATCAAGCGCATTGTGGATTTGGAGCTGAAGACATTGGTAAAACGTGTGGAGGAAAAGGGTTACCACTTCCAGATAACCGAGAAAGCGAAGGAATTTGTGGCAACCAAGGGTTACGACGTACAGTTTGGTGCCCGTCCGCTGAAGCGCGCCATCCAGAATTACGTAGAAGACGGACTTTGTTCACTCCTGATGGAAGGAAACCTTCTGCCAGGTGACACCATCACCATCGGAAAGAGTACGAAGAAGGGCGAGCTTACATTCAAGAGTAATAGGAAATGAAAATATCAGTTCCTCTTGTATTGAGGACATTTTTTTATGCGGCTTCAGAGGAAGCCATTATTAATTCATCCATATGAGCCGGCCAGTGGTGGTCGGCTCATTTTTGTTAATGATAGTTAATGGCAGAAAACTTTTCGCAAATAATTTCATTAATTAGAAATAATTCATTACCTTTGCATCCGCTAAAAGAGAAAAGCCATGATGGCTCAGTTGGTAGAGCAACGC
>ERZ1026888.381-NODE-381-length-25314-cov-5.370403_pt1 | contig 25314 bp, 44 predicted proteins | sample MGYA00380174_ERZ1026888 | MGnify/ENA primary metagenome ERZ1026888 (study PRJEB33269, sample SAMEA4719810) | human gut metagenome | biome: human-associated habitat; feature: organic feature; material: feces | place: Cameroon | collected 2013-10 ...
CACATATAGATTCTTAGAGTCAAAATTAAAAAGTTACAATAAATAATTAATACATCTGCCTTAAACAAAAGATGTGCGAGAGGCGGTTTCGAACCGCAGTGACACAAGACTGTGTACCCCATCAAGGCTCTCGCGTGCGTACCTATCTATCCCAGACAGGACACGGTTTTTAACTGAAAATCATAAAATACATTTATGCAAAACACCTTTTACAACTTAACTTTCTAAATCATTATAGTAAAATGGGGAGACGGTGCCGGAATCGAACCGACATCTTGCCTGTGATAAGAAAGGTATCTTTGGTTACAGACTGCGCTACCATTTACGCCAACCGCCTCTTTGTCTTTATTGTGCGAATATGAATTAAAGTCATTCACATTGGTTTTCCGAGCTTTCCCTGCTCACCAGACTGCAACATTTTCATGAGTGCTTACATCGACAATTCTTCGTTCCGATGTAGTTCATCTTATTACTTGATGCAGAATAACTGGATTTCCGTATGTCGTGCGTCCTTTCGCCAGGTCACGGCGCTCATTGCGCTCTCCGGTTACTTCTTTTCCACGCATACGATTCTGTGCTTGATCAATATGTCAAAGAACACAACCGTTTTCAAAAACCCTTACTGATGCAAGATTGTGGATGCCCGGGCCACCTACTTTATAAGATTAAAGGACTTACCTTTGCACCATTTAGGGAAATTGGCTGAAACGATTTAAAACGTTGTGGACTGGACAGGAATCGAACCTGTGTCTTATCTTTAGGAGAGATACGCTCTATCCGTTGAGCTACCAGTCCGTGCAGACGGAGTTTTCTCTTTCTCCGTCTGTTACCCATCGCTATGGGAGAAACAAACAAGAATATTCATTTCAATTCATCCATGTTATGAAGCTAAATACTACCCGTCACGGGCAAACAATAACCAAAAATTTAACTATGTAATGTAGTCGTAATTACTATATCTTTACTTATACTATATTATTTTCAAGCCCTATGCCTCTCGATCATCTTCTTAACATCAGATACCTTATAAAATATAGTGTTTCGCACCTTATAGTAAGGCAGAATACCCGATTCTCTCAAATCTTTTATGTATTCCTTGCTAACACCGCCAAGGTATGCCAGAATTGTCTTGTTGGTCAGGAATTCCTGGTCTACTTCCTTCAACGTTATGACTTTCTCTACGATGTCGATACCTACTTTTGTGCGAAATCTGTCTGACATAATCGTTATTTTTTAGTTTGCATATCAAGAATCTTCTCGAAAAGAGAAACGCAATTTTGTAGAGTGGATATCGTTTCGTTCTTCATCTCCAATATTTCTCTCAGAAAATCATTCTCCTGCTTGAGAAAATCATCTTGAACAACCGTAACATTTCTATGCTCTTCGTTCTGGTCATATATATTGCCTTCTCCGCTTACGAGCCAATCTTTTCTAATACCCAACGAATTACATATTTTAAATATGTCTTGGTTTGTGAACGGCGTTTCGCCTTTCATTTTGCGGCTAAAATTCGACGAACCTATACCAATAACCATTGAGAAATGATTTCTCGACTTAAAGCCAAGCTTATCAATAAGAAAAGAAACTCTTTCTATAATTTCCTTACTGTTCATTATTTAATTACATTTTATTCTTGTTCGCGTTAACTACCTTGGATACAATATCGAATATCTTACCAAGAAATCCGTGCTCTTCTGCTACGTCAAGATAGCTTTGCCCTTTTTTCCTATTATAACGAGTGATACTTATGTTGTAAGCATAAAGAAGATTGTCGTAGACAACATGCCAAATGTCTCTCTGTGACGTATTGGTTGCAGCTGCGTACTGATTAACCAGCCTGCGAATCTTGTTACGCATCGAAATCTCTGGAACTTTGTTGTCAGATACTTCTGCTTCAAGGAGTAATTTTCCGTTCTCAATACGCTCTTGCTTCATTTCGGCAATCACCTTCTTTGCCTCTGCAACATCACGTTCAACACTTGACAGACGATGTTCCTGTTCTACGAGTTGATTGATGGACATCTGGAGGATTTCAAGCTGAGACTTTGGCTTTTGAGATGCCTTGATCTGCGCTTCCATACTATTGAAAGCCTTGATGTATTCGAGCTTGAATTGCATTGCCTTCTTGCCAGTAAATCCCATCACCAACAATGTAAACCCGTCACGATTCATCAAGAACATAGGATAAGACTGCTTATTCTGCTCGTTCACGTAAGTTGTTTCCTCAAACATTGGGGTCTCATCATTTTTGAGGATACCCCCTTGTAGAAGACTTCTAATATCCCTAAGAACATTATCATGAGACTTCCCAAACTTTTCAGCAATCAACAAGCTACTCGTCACAGCTTGATTGTTTGTACCACGAAATACGATTTCATTCATATCTTGCATATTTAAGTTTGTTATTCAACAAGGAACAGCCTCAACAATAAGCGTCTTCTCTCGAAAGTTTGCTTGCGTCTTGTAGCCTTTAACTCCGTCAGGTGGTTCGATGTAACCTAACTGGTAAGCATAGGACCTTGCGGAAGCTACTGCCTTTGCAGTTTCGAACACAAAAGCCCTTGATTTTCCTGGCTTTATGCTCAATATATCCGGTTTCGTCAACTTTTTCATGTTACTTACTTTAATTTTAACTAAAAATATTTGGAGGGGACGCAAAAAAGTGTTATATTTGCACTGTGATAGTAGATACGACACTTTCGGGTGCATCCCACTCCCGTTTGTGAAGGTCTTACTTGTTTAGTTGAACCATCAACAAGTGCAAAGGTACATGAAATCCATGTAATTACCAAACAATTTACATGAATTTCTTGCACCTTTAACACATATTAGCACTTTTGGTGATTTTAGTTGCATATTTAAAACTATATGTTATGGCATTAACGGAAAATCATGTAGCTGGACTACAAACGAGAATGGGAGAAGTCATAAAGTGCGAAAGAATGAGTAAGGAGCAATTTATGAAGATTACCGGTATTGCAAATATCGGTAGAAAGCTCTCCGGAAAGATTGCAATAACAAGAGCGGACATTTCTAAACTGAAACAAACATTGTTAATAAGCGATGACTGGATGATGTATGGAGAAGGTCCCATGTATTTGCCTGAAAAGTTAGAAAGGAAAGCCAACGAACTGAAGAGAATGTCAGGAGATAAGTTTTCTTGCTTTGACTTGAATGGCCTCAATATTGAATCAAGATTTAAAAACATGATTGACAATATGGGTAGCGGCCAATACCCTGCGGTATCATTTGCATCTGAGTATATGATGGCGCACGAACCGTCTCCTGTAGAAAACGGAACCACCAGGGCAGAAGAAAGAGAGTTGTCTTCTTTGATCGAGAAGAACAGACAGCTCGTTCAGATCATCAATGTGCAGAACGAAACAATCAAGTCTAAGGATGCAGAAATCAAGCTCCTTAGAAAGATATTAGCTGATAACGGAATAGAAGTCTAACATTAAAATATTACAATTATGAAAAAGTTCTTATTTATACTGCTTTCAGTAGTAGCGTTATTTTCATCTTGCAGCAAGGATGATGACGAAGCTTTGGTAATCAAGGGTTCTGATGTTTATGGCTTGTGGACTACCACAGAAGTAGAATCAAACGGAAAGTGGATTGATGTCACAAATCCTGAATACAAAGATTTAAGAGCGTCTGCCAGATTCTATAAAGATGGAACATACTGGGGATATGGCGCATTAGGTACAGGATACGGAACATGGTCTGTCGCTGGTAACATCATATCTACATTTGTGGATGGAGAAGATTACATTAAATATAAGGTATACTCGTTAGATGGAGATAATATGAGTGGTGTAATGTATGACAGCAAAAGCTCAATTAACTTCAAGGCAAAGAGAGAGGAAAAATAAACTCTCCTAAGAGCATGAAGCTTATTCTGCAAGTATATGCTGCAAGTAAGATACAAAAAGAGTCAAGTTATACATGAACAGAGCAATGTGCTTCGCAAGTAAGAAAAATTACTACTGCAAGCAATACGCAAGTAACAACAAACAATAATTTATAAATAATTGATAATCAGGGAATTACAGAATTAAGATGATTACAGTAACGAATTGAGCATTATAAATTCGTAAGTCTCTGATTTTCAGCTATAGTCACAAATAATCAATCCGTTTACTTTACAGAAAATCGCCCCAAAAAGGGTATTTTAGGGTAATCTAAAGTCACTTTTTGCAAGTAATATGCAAGTGAGATTTTCCTGTAGATGGAAGGATTACAAAAGAAATCATCATTATGAAAGTATACGTTGAATCAAAGACAAACAAGGTATTTTTCTCTGTTACCCACAAAGGAAAAAGGTTCTATGTCTATACTGGAATGCAGACAACAGAGAAGTTCACTGGCATGATATTCCCGAAGTCAGACAAGTCGGCGAAAGCAAAGACGAGAAGACTTGCTGAGTTATATGCCAGATGCGAGAGTTATGTGCTCGATCATATCGAGGAAGGCATTGACACAATGAAGGAACACCTGAAAGAGATGTGTACTGGAGCCGTAAAAACCGACAAGTCTCCGTTCCTCAGTTTTATGCAAGCATTCCTGGAGACAAGAGAGAGACCGAACACAAGAAGAAGCTACGAGAGGACATATAGATGTATTGAAGCTTATGACGATAAGTGCAATTTCAATACAATAGATAAAGACTGGCTTACCGGGTTTATCAAGCATGAGATGACCAAGGGAAGAAAGTCCAATGGTATCTCGAATGACATAACCCACATCAAGGCAGTATTCAAGAAAGCTATTGATGACGGAAAGACGCAGAATTATCCGTTTCATTCAATAAAGTTAAAAAAGGAAGAAACAAGAAAGCGCTGTTTATCTTTAGAACAGATGAGAGCACTCAGAGATGCCAAATTAAGCGGCAAACAGGCCATGTACCGAGATTTCTTCATGTTGGGGTTCTATCTTATAGGTATCAACGTTTCAGACCTTCTGACGCTAAAGAAAGAGGATTTACGTAACGGAAGGATAAGTTACTACCGAAACAAGACTGGAAGGCTGTATGATATCAAGGTTGAGCCAGAAGCGATGGAAATAATAAGCAGATACCGCAGCCGCAAACCACAATATCTGCTCAGATTCTTCGAGGACGCAGGAACGTTTAGCGTTGATCACTTCACGAACAACCTGAACCGAACACTGAGAAGAATTGGACCAAAAGATCCGAAAGACAGAAGAAAGGCTACTGCCAGTCCTATCGACAAGCAGATTTCGTCGTACTACAACAGGCATAGCTGGGCGACATTTGCATCAGAAATAGGAATATCCCTCGAAATAATAGGTAGAGCGCTTGGTCATTCGATTTGGGAAAAGACCGTTACGGCAGTCTATGTAAAATACGACAACAAGAAGATAGACGAAGCCAACCGAAAAGTCATCGACTATCTGAACGATTAACAAAGAAAAGAGGGTGTGTCATAAGTCTGTGACGCACCCTCAAGTTGTTTTATGACAAGTATCTATTTATCGAGTTCGTTCAAATCCTTGGTAAGCTCATAGAGTTTATTGGAAATCTCATCACACCTCTTATCGAAATGATTCATCGCATCAACAAGTTGTCTCGATGTTATCTTGCGTTTGCAGTAATTGACCTTGGCGTGTTCGCATTCCCATCTTTCCATCCACAACATTTCCAGTAAGACATAGAAGCGGATAATCCTACCCTTCTTGACGATCTGATGGATTGCAGTATCCGACTCTTTCTCAGTTTCCTTCAGCTTCTCCTTTGCCTCTATCAGCTCTATTTCAAGCTTCTCGTTGCAGCGTAGGGTGTAGCAGACTTCGGTGATGAGGAAAGTCATGATAAAGCAATGAGCAAATCCTCCCCAGGTTCCTATGAATACCTCCGCTATTGTGAGGCAACACCCGAGAATAATGCACACGACAAAGATGTCGATGCGGTCGAAAATCATTTTTAATCTTTCTTTCATAACATTCAAAAATTAGATGCCCGCCCCGAGCTATAAGCAGGAGACGGGCACGGTAAATTACTTAGTTGTCATCATCATCTGAGGAACGTTTCCGTAAACTGGGAGCTTTCCATCCCATTTCTCAATCCACATCTTTTTCAAGATAGCAGGAGTAAGAGAGGCTGTCTTGAGTTCGTTGGCCTCGCGTTCTGCACGTGCCTGTACGAGCATCTTTTCTGCCTCTGCCTTCTTCACAGCTACCTCGTTGAGTGCTCGCTGAGCTTCCTGAATAGCCTTATTCTTCTGATTAACGGCCTCCACGATGGAACTCGGATACTTCAAGCCGGAAGTCAGCTGCTCAAGATGAAAATGCTCCTTAGCAAGAGCCTTACTAAGCTGCGTCTCGATGGCGCGTTCAACAAGATCCCTGTTGCTGACAATCTGGTCGGTTGTGTACTTGTTGAGCTGGATACGGAAGGCATCTTTCACATAGTTGAATAAAGTTCCGTTCACAATATCCTTCAGTTCCTTGCGGTACTTCTTGAATACTCTCGGAGCATTACCGTCAACCATCTTCAGTGACACGGTAGGATCTACGGTAAATTCAGAGCCGTCCTTGGCGTTGATTGTGAACGCAGGGTAGTCGATAGTCTGAACAAACGTCGGATACTCATATACCTCCTCAGTGAATGGATTGTACCACACGCGGCCGGTAACGAGGCTAACGTCATCAACACCCTTGTCGGTGCCATAGAGGTTCACCAGGATGCCCTCAGAACCTGCGTCAATGCGCTCGCTGCAAGAAGTTAAACACAGCGCTGAAAGAATCAGCGACAACATGAACACGAATTTAATCTTTTTCATCTTTTCTATTTTTGAATGTTAAACAATCTGTTGCGATGGAAACGAGAAGCCATATCAGGAGGATGGCTACGCTTACGATGTTCGTTGTCGTGTCTGCCTTGCTCACTCCCCTGAGCCCGACATCTACGACCATGAGGGTTATTACAACCCACGCCACGAATGCGGCGATTTTCCATTTAATTTTCTTCATTTTTAATCTGATATTTTTTTTGTTTTCAAAATCTCAATACTTTTTTATGTATATAGCACCTCTATACCCATAAGAATAAATAGGATAGCCAAGTGAGTAAAACCTTATTTTTTATCAACTACAATATATTTCAATATACTATAGTAGTTTGTACTCCTTGTAAAGCCAGCATAAGTCTTCTGATACCCACAGAGCTTTGTTCATTATGGTCGGCTTTCTCATTTCTGATATGGGCACCCGTCGTGAGGTGACACGTTGCGGGGTTTACACAACCATAATATAACTTACCTGACTGAGCAGTTTTATATATCGGTCGATAACTCCGAAGAGGACTGCACGGATTGAACCTCGTATGTCTTTCGCTTGAAACTTTGAGATAGGGTTAAAAATAAACCCTATCCTTTGTTCGTGTAACGCTCCGAACTCTGGATAGGGTTGTATAGGGAAGTGAAGAATCACTTAATTATACTCGTATGTCAGCTGTTTAGTGCGTTACTCCTAACAAGCACTGCAAAGATACTACGATTTTCTGTTCCGTGCAATAGTTTAGTTTAAGCCATAAACCAAACATATTAAAGTAAAATATAAAGACAAATGTTCGGAATATACTGGCATGACAAAAGGTTTCAAGCGTAAAGAAAACAGTTAATTGAAATATACATTAAAGTACAAAATAGTTACAATTAACATAGTTTAAGAAAAAAGTGTGATTTTCTGTGTTCTTTTCTGTGTTTTTCAATAAAAAGCCGCCTATCCTGGTTAGATAAGCGGCTGTTTGTGATACTACTTGTCTGTATTAAAACGAAGTCCCTGCTTTGCTTCCTCTGGAGAAGAAACATTTTTCTTTAGGAGATAGTGTACCACTTTGTCTTGGTAAGTGACAGACACAAACTCCCAACCTCTCTTTGACATGTAGTTAAGAATATCAGTCAGGTTGTTGAACTCGATTTTTCCGCCTTTTTCATCTCTGAGATAAACCTTGTCCTTGCTTTCGCCCCACTCAATCTCTATTCTTATCTTCATAGCAAGATTTAGAGAACCATTGATTGTGCAATAATAAGGGTACTTACCAGATTGGGCAAAACATGGAAGTGTTGCGATTGATACTAATGCTGCCAATAATAATTTCTTCATAGAAACGACTTAACCGTGGTGTCGAGGGCTTAGATGTTTTTACTCAGGGAGATAGTTGTAATTGACGTTCAGATAATCCTTCAATTCGTCAATTTGCTCCTCTGTAGGCTCTCCTGATTCATCGAGTTCAGAATCATCAAAATATTCGTTATAACCAGTGCCATTGTCGGCATTGCTGATAATGTAATCAGCTACAGACTCATATCCACCTTCAAGGATATATTGCTTGTTGTCACTTGCGATTGACTGAACGTAAGTATCAATAGACTTTCTCATAAATAATCGCTTAACCGTGTTGCGTAGGGCTGAAATGATTTTTTAATCGCAATAAAATTGCTTTGTCTCGTAAACTGGTTCGTTGAAATCTACAACATCGCCATCCTCATCCAGTATCTCTTTGTCGCCATCGTAAACTTCATAATGGAAGTTATTACTGCGACCTTCCCAGCAATTATCCTTATCACCGATTCTATCATACCCTTTTGTGTTGTCGGTGCAATATTGCTTTGCTTCGTCCAGAGTATCGAAATCTGCTACCAGATTAATCTCTGCTGTATTGTTCCAATATACCTTGAATTGCTTCATAACTTTTCGCTTATCCGTGTTGCGATAGGGCTTGAATGGGTTATTATTTATCCGATTTGTTTATCAGGTCTTCAAGAGCCGACTCTAAGGTATAACCATTTTTAGGGTAATAAGATGTTCCTGTGTCAGCTCCCATAAGAAAGTTTACATCATACTCCTCTTCGGAATATGGAAGAATATTTCCTTCAGGTGTTTTAATATAATTAAGACACCAGTCTTCTTCGTATTCTGAAACAGTCACGGCATATCCGTTATACTCGACATTATAAGAGCCGTCCTCGTTGTCGCTATAACGACAACCAGCCTTTGTTAATTCTTCTTCTAACATATTTATCCGCTTGACCGTGATGCGTAGGGCTTGGTTATTAATGGCAGGAGCCGAAGCTCCCTTGTTTTGGCTAATTGGGGCTACTAAATCTTGACGATCATCTTAACGACTCCGGAAACCGTCCTGTACCGAGGAAGCTCAATACCTAAGCTCACGAGATAATCTTCAAGTGTCTTCTGAATCCATTCAAGCTTCTTGACTCGATTTTTGTTTAAGTTCCTGAGGTTGTTGAGTTCCCCCTCAGCTTTGTGAGCTGCCTTGATTCTCTCTTCCTCTAAAGTCTTTTCCAGTTCAGCTACTCTGTTCTTGAGTTTCTGGTTTTCGGAAACAAGTCTGTCGTAGCTTGCGAGAATCGGCTTCATCTGCTGCTCGTAAGGTAAATCTTCATTCATCATTTTCTTCATAATTTCTAATCTGTTAGTTAATAATAGTGCTGGAAACTCTGCTTTTTGGCATAAAGTCCTCCTCTACTTTCACAAGCAAGGGAGGATACTATTCAAACAAATTAGTCATGGTAAACTAATATTTATTTTCCGCATTTGATAACTTCAAACACGCTATGTTTTCCGTCGGCAGAAAGTCTGTTTCCGTTTTCGTCGCAAGGATGGCCATCTTCGCCAATCCACAGCTTCTTGTTGAATACTTCTTCGCATAAGCCAAGAACCCTTAGGTAATCCTGTGCTTCAAAGATGACATTCTTTCCGTCTTTTTCTGCCTGTTTGAAATTCTCTATGAGTTGACGGTTCAGACCTGGAGCCGTAATATCAAACTCTTTTATTTCGTCATGATAGTGAATATCGAGTATTTCAAGTTCCTCTATCATTGCTGAATTTGTTCCGATTTCGCCTGTCAGAGCCTTCATTACAGTCTCTTTTGAAAGCTTTTCGTACTTCTTACGGCACTCATTGATGAATCCGTTAATCTCTTCATTCGTTAATCCTTCTAACATAATTCTAATAATTTTGGTTAAACAATATCGTTAGGGATAGTTTGAAGCTATCCCTATGTTGGCCTAATCATCATAGACTCCGAAGAGCTTAAGTGTGTTACTATCAATCTCGGTCTTACCTACGATGTATCTCTGAGTCATCTGTATGTTCGGTTTCCCGTTTGACAGATGTCCCATCATCACTGCAATCTGCTCCAATGGCACGCCCTTCTTTGAGAGGTTTGTCGCAAAGGAGCGCCTTCCGGTATGAGAAGAGACGAACTTGAACTTCTTACCGGATTCCTCCTTACCTGCCCGATAGACCTTTACGTTACTATCAATACCACAGTCCCTGCATATCTCACGGAGAGCCTTGTTGAAAGCAACCTCACTTATCTCACCTATGCCAGGCTCACTACCTGTACCGCATACAAGGTATGGACGTAGCTTCTTGTGGAGAGGAACCTTGACCTCAGTCTTTGTCTTTTGCGTAACATATACGAGAAAATGGCCGCTGTCGTCTATGTTCTCTGTCGTGATTCTCTGACAGTCGCTATAGCGAGCACCACAGAGACACTCCATGATAAACATTCTCTGTACGTACCTTCTCGTGCGTCCTCGTGGGTTGTAGTTAATAATACGGTCTATCTCGTCATCAGTGAGATAAACGGCCTGTACGGGCGCAGATTTCACTCTCAAGACCTTATAAAAGGTCTGGCTTGGAATCTCTCTCGTTGCATCGTTCTCTCGTATCACTGCCTTGATGGTGGCACATACGGTTTTTGCCGAGTTTGGAGCGTAATTCTCGTTGATCCTCTCGAAGAGGTCTCTGAGATTGTCGTCCGTAACATCTTCCCACAATGGCTTATGTCCGAGTATTTCCTCGAACATTCTTACAACCTTGATGAACTTCGGGTACTTCCATATATACGCTCCGTAGAATGTGTCATGCTTCCACGCATTGCCGTGATAGTCGGCGAACCATCCCTGCTTTATCGCAAGCTTGTACTTCTGCTGCTGGGTGTAGTTCAGTAACCTCTCCCAGTCTCTTGTCTTTAAATGTATTTCTTCCATAATTCTAAAATTGGTTTATTAGTGGCAAAGTTACGCATTTTATAAGCATAAACCATACACTTTGCCGTTTTTAACGCTAATTTAACCTTCAAGCTCGTCGTTAAGCTCTGAGAGGATTCTTGCGAGTGTGTCGAAGTCCATCCATGTACTGTCAGTAGCAAGGATTCTTCTCTCGGATTTATCTACATCCACTAAACGGATAGTGAATACAGGTAGAGCTATATAAGTATCTCTTATCGCAACCTTTGTTACCTCGTAGTTCTCTCTGTAACCAAGTACAGGGCGTTTGAATTCTTTTCTAAGGATACCATGCTCCTTCATAATCTCACGGATGGTACATGCAAGCTCAATCAACGCATAGCTTCGCATACTGATAATCTTGTCTTTCAATTCTTTCTTATCCATAATTCTTAATGTTTTATCTTTTAATAACGTTGCTCGCAATTTCCATTATTTCGGAATTTGTGCAATTAAAAATACTCTGGCTACTTTCGACAATTTTATCAATTTCATCATCAGTGTAGCCACAATCAAAGTGCAACAGGTCATGTATATAACCCATTGATTTAATCTTTCTGCTCATAATCTTTAATGTTTTGGTTTAACTTGATGTCCACCGTTTCCGGCAGGCTTGTTTGGCTTGTTATAACGAACAGAAGAAGTCATCGTTGACGAATGCCACTCCATCATACTTCTCTATCATCTGTTCGTCACTCACGATTGAGTCCGCATCAGCAAGGTCTCCCCATGATGGCTCGTGTCCTAATACATCTTCAAGCATAGACTGTTTCAACTCAATCTTCTGGTCTCTTGTTAAATCACGTACATTCATAATCATTCTATTTAATTGGTTAATAATAGGAGCGTGAAACTATGATGTTCCACGCCTTTTTGGTTTACACCGGCAGAGACACGATGTATTCCTTCTTTTTCTTTCGTGTTCTGCTCTTCACAGTGAATCCGCAAAAATCTCTCAGCCACCCGGCAGCATTACCGATGAACGGCTCATTCACCATAAGGGTAGGACGAATCATACCGCTTTTCTTCATGCACTGATAATCAATAAAATCGAATGGATCATCCGGGTCGTCACACTTCTTCTCCCATACGCTAACGTCGAGATAGTCGATGAAGTCTCCCTCTGGCGGGTTGTCCATCTCTATGAATCTCTTCGGAGTGAGGAGAATTGTTTCCTTTGGTTCGTGGGTCATAAAGAAATTCTCTACAACCTCGTTAAACTTGTTCATGTCCATCTGTTTCTGAACAATACCCTTTCTCTTCATGATGTCAGAAGCTTTGAGCATTTTCGTACCTCTTCTTACTGTTGTCATAATTCTATTTTTTATTTGGTTAGACATAGTACATAGGGAGAAAACTCCCCATGTTGTTAGGCTCGAATCCACGACTTTGGGATTTCCTGTCTTACATACATAAGCAGATGGATATTAAGGTTTCCAATTCCCAGTCTATCCTCTTCTCTCGTTATAAGCTTATGTTCTGACTTTCTTTCTTTGCATTGGAGATCGGTCATATCTGCAAACTTCATTCTTCCCCATTTTTTATCGAACTCTTTTCGTTTTTTCTCAACACGAGCCACATCGTCCATCTTGGAGATGTTATCCTTCCACCATAGTAGATGGTTCTGTGAATCTGTTGATTTTCTGTCAAGCTCCTTCTTTGGGATATTCTTTTTAGGCTCAGATGCTCTTGCTCTCTTCAGCAGCATTTCCAGAAATACCTTTCTTGCAGAATCCTCGTCGTGAAGACGAACGAAAAATGTCGCAGTAAAATTACCCATGGCATACGTAAACTCGATGCCACTTGAATATGAGTAGCCTGTATTCACCTCTTTAGCCTTGGCATTCATCACAATATCCTTTAACTCTTGAATCTCTTTCTTTGTCATATTCTCTTATTTTTATTGGTTTAACATAGTGATACAAAGACCGGCGTATCTCACGACAGGCCGGCTTGAACCATTTAAACAAATTTAGTTATGATAAAAGTGGTCAGCCGATATTAGCTGACCTGTTTGGCTTATTTCTTTCCAAAGTAAAGGATTCTGATAAACCTATAAAGTTGCTTCTTGTCACAAAGATGATAGAGGTCCTCTATAATGTATTCCTTGCATTCCTTCGTGCCTTCTCTAAAGGTGTTCTGTATTACAGCGGCTGGTATACAGTCACAATTAAGCCAGTAGATGAACATTTCTCCCAAGCTCTCGTAACGATTGTCCTGGTTGTAGAATTTCATTTGCTGCTCATAAGTTTTATTCTTCCTCATAATTCTCAATTTTTTAGTTTAACATAGAATCGGCTACTGAATCAGTAACCGACTTTTTGGCTATTACAGTCCCCAGCTTGGCGCTTTGCTTTAGAAGTTCGATCAGGAGAGCTTTAGCATGAAGGTGACGCCTCGGTGTGACAACCGGATGCGTCACCTTCATTGCAGAAGCTATCGTTAAGTTTGCCGGGCCGCTGCAATAACAGGTAGCGAACCTTTGTTTTCAGAGGTGATTACTTCTTCTTCCACTCATCAATCTTACCCTGGACACTGATACCGTTGTCCTTGATAAGCTGCTTGAGCACACCGAGCATTCTCCAACCCTCGTTACTGTACTCAAGAGCAAGCTTGTCGAGTTTTTCAAGGGACTTGGTGTCAGACAGCTTTCTGCCGCCATTCTTGAATCTTGCTCCGTGGAACATGATGAGGTTGCGCATTGTGTAGTAAGCGCCAGAACCCTTATAGGCACTGATGAACAAGTCTGACTGCTTGGTATTCCAAGCCAGATGCTTGCGAATCTTGTTGAACTTCTTGACAGCCTTATAGACATCCTCGTAGGTATCCTTTGCGTACATCTCTGTAGCAAGTTCCTTAAGAGGAGCATACACCTTCTTCTCCAAGTCAGCTACAAAGATATCCTTATTCATCAGACGAATGTAAGGCATTCCCTTGCAGGTGTGCTTGTAAGACTTTTTGTTGTCATACTTGTTCTTGTAGATAAGGTTGTTCTCGATGTATAATCTTAGCTTCTTGATGTAGTCCTCAGCAATCTCGCAAATCAGCATACCATTGAACCAGAAGTTTCTGTTTCCTGCATTTTCTGTGTCTCCGTGCTTGATCATCTTCATCTGAGCGTACATTTCTCGCTCAATCACATCCCACTGATACTCATAGCCCTTGCGCTGGAGGATTTCATTGAAAGTATCTCTTCCTGTCTCCATTTCTCTTAGCATGTGGAACATCTGGCTCATTACCCAACGACGGAACAGCTTCCAGTTGTTTACATAGCCGCCCTCGACAATCTTCTTGCCTACTGCGTCGATAGTTGCATCGTCCATGCTAACAGGGACTGCTGCGCCATTCTCGATCTTGACAAGCTGGTCGTCACCGAGAGGAAAGTACTTGCTTACATCAACACCTGCTGCCTTCAGAGCTTCAAGACGCATCTGTGCCTTGGTCTTCTTCTCAGCTGCTGCGCTTTCTACGTTGTTAGCTACTACCTTAAGATTCTCACCTGTGATTGTTACAATCTGCTTCATAATTCTAATAATTTATTGGTTTATAAAAATTTATTTAACTCTTGTGGATGAGGCTTATGCCCCACCCTCGTTTGGCTCAATCCAGTCTTTCAGAATGACCAGATCCTTGTCGTTTTCCGAACACCAGAACCAAGTTCCCCATGATGGATTCCATGTAAGGCGTCCGAGAATTATGCAGAACAGGACATATAACTCCAGTCTGCATCTTGCTACCTCACGTCTTTCACCATACATCATATCTTCGTCTGAGAGTTCTTTCTCAGGCAAAGCTTTAAAATAGTAGCGGCGATGTGATTCAGAGCGTTCTGATGGCACTGAATGCTTATACTCCTGATATAGCTGCTCTATCTTGCTCATTATCTCTTCCTCTGTGGAAGGATATGTGCCAGGACAGCCTTCATACTGCATATCGTTTACAATAATCTTTCCGTTCACTCTACAAGTTCTCTTCTGGAAGTTGACGGTGAACTTCGCACCATCAATAACTGCATTGATAATTTTGTCGTATATCATAATTCTAAAATGTTGGTTTATAGGAATGGAGCATTATAGCTCCATTTTTCCGGCTTCTTCAACCAAGTCGACATACTCGCTTTCTTTATACGTCATAAACTCGTCTTCTTCGCACCAGCTCATAGCCCGTATATACATATAGAAGGCTTGTTCGATAGTCAAGCCTGTAGCAGGTGTGTTCGCAAGAAATTCTGCCATACATACATCATCGTTGATGTAATCCTCTTTCAGTTGATTGAATGTTATTTTCTCCATAATTCTAAAATATTGGTTTGTAGCAGTACGCTCAAAGGATACGTTGTGTTGCTGTATGCGCTCGATATAAACAGTCGAGTGAATCCTGAGTATCCAGTGAGATTCTCCTGGATACTCAGGAAGATACGGACTGTTTGTCTAAATCTTTCCTTCTTGCGTACTATTCGGCTCACAATAACCTATTCTGGCTCATGCTGATACGTTGCATTGCTTTAAGTTTATGATTAGATACATCATGGCTTGAAGTAAATCCTCAGGAAGCGAACGCTTCCCCTCTATTTACTTCAAATCAAGGATGTAGCATAAATACCCAGCTCTTGCCAGACATCGCTGCAATACGAATGACCTATCTCATGTATTATGTTGCATGGATATATACTTGCGATTCGGTCCAGTGAGTGAAAGATGCCGTCGATACCGATAGACATCGACGGCATCATATCGCTAACTGGATAATAAATATCATACTCTTGATAAGTCGTGATGCAATTCACTTGGTTTTTGTAGGTACACTCATAGACCTGTTGCCTATCTCTATCTTACCGATACGAACCAGATGGTTAGACGCGGGTTAATATTTAACCTAAGGATTAACCCGCGTTATTACAATCTGGTTGATAAACCTTTAGTCTCCTTGTGTACCTTGTTTGGCAATAACGTTGTCTTCATCTGAGAGCGTGGCACGTAGCTATAGCAGCTTGATTCGAGGGCTGTTGTAAGCCGCCGGATGACCCTGGTTGGTGTTACCGGGTTAGCCGGCGGCATGGAAACAGTCACTCATAAATTCACTCTCCTTTGAAGACTACCCTCGTGCTTGGGTAATTCCCTGACCGATGGCTCGGCACAATACTTTATGATTCTGATTTCAGCACAGGATTCGCCAGAATTCAGGATCCAGGTAATCTGCTCATATCTATGAGCGGTTACCAGGATCCTAAACTCTGGTTAAGAGAACCTGTGGTATTAAACATTGCCATCCGCCAGGGATTGGTGGTGTGCGCCACCGGTGGAAGTCATGCGGACTGGCACATTTCTGTACTCATTTGATTAGACACGCCTTGTGTATCTTCAGTGTGGTCCCTTTGGACTCAAGTATCACTTGGGCGAAAGGGCCCAGACTGAGGTAATCATAGAGGCGTGACATAAATAATCCGTCCTTCTCCCACGTCCGTGTGCTCGGATACACAGAGTCTGTCGGTCAGAAGATACTGCGCATAGCTATATTAGCTTGATAATATCCTGGTGGAGAGGATCGCTGGACCATCTCAGATTATGAGATGCTGTCCGCGATCTTCGAGACCGGATGTTTAAAACATTTTTCTTCATTCCAACAGTTCCTGCGCTGGAAGCTACATCTACAGAGTATTTACCAATGTGTTGTACGCTGCCCTGCTTGTACGTAAGGCATTCTGAGCACAGCCGATTGATAGATACCCCTTGATTTCGCTCTCTGTCTTACCCCTGTTTGCTTTCACGTTTCTTCCACGGCCTCGGTCTATGCAACCTACAGCCTGAGTCTTCACGTAGCCGAGTCCACCAACCTTTCTCTTATTCGTCTTGACAGCACGGATGCAGTCCATGACAAATGTATTGAGCTTATTGATGTCCTCTTTCACGTTTATGACCGGAAGAACCTGAGTAGCCCAGGAATAATCGCAGTACCCCTTGTAGAGATATCTGTTTACAGCATTGATGGCTTTCGTCATCGTGGTGTCACGTTTCTTTATCGTCCTCTTCTCAATCTCCTTCTGAAAGGTCTTGATACGTGTGGACGACAGAGAGATATTGTGACCCTTGATGGAATATCCGAGGAACTTGAACCAATGATTTTCATCCAAATACTCAACTTTCTTCGGGTTGAGCTTCATCTGCATCATCTCCAGCTCGCTCTTCATGATATCCATGGCTTTCTCATAGTCTTCACCGACAAACAGCGTATCATCTGAATAGCGGACGTAATATCCGTTAAGCTTAGATAGCTTGTCGTCAAGATGATAGAGAATGACATCAGCCAGCCATGCAGCAACAGAGCATCCCTGCTTGAGGGACTGATACTTCTCACAGAGGTTGTTGTCCTCATCGAAATAGATATCCGTGTGATAGTAGTCACGAATGACGTCTATCAGCGCAGACTTTCCGTACTTCTCCTCTACCTTGTCAAATGCCCAGTCGATGAACCGAATAGGCACAGAATCAAAGTACCTAGAGAAGTCACCTTTCCACCCGATGATTTTTCCCTCTGCCGAGTATATTATCCGAGACACTTCCTGCACCACACGACCGCAGCCGATACCCTTTTGGTATGACGTGCAGCGTGGATGCACCATCTCCGGCATCAGCTCGAACAAGAGGTCGTTGGCTATGCTCAGTAGAATTCTATCCACAGCCTCATTCACATAGACCGTACGGAAATCTCCGTTGTCTTTAGGAATCTTTGCCGTATGAGGCGGCATTATCTTGTAATTGCCGCTCTTGATCCTCTGATACATAGCCAGACGAGCCTCCGGTGTTGTCATCTGATACATTACTGCTTTGTTCATGTCCTTGAATAAGCCTTTCTCGATAGCATACTGCCATCTGGCTTTTTCGAAGAACATGCTTAGGATTCTGTCTTCATTCATAATTCTTCTTGTTTTGGTTATAGTGAGAGGGAGCTACCCTCTCTTTTTAGGCGTGCTTGTTGACTGCAAAATCCTCACATACCTTTTTAAAGATTTCTTTATTGAGGAATAGATCGAAATCAGACTTGTCTCTAAACCAATGCTTTTCCTCGTAGTATGGAGGTATCGAGATACCAATGCTTTCGAGGAAGGATAAGTCGGCATTGTTCTTGTGTTGTATCCCAACCCATGCAAGCTTTCCGTTTATCACGTACATTTCCCCTTTGTCGCCAAGTCTGTAGTTCACGTGCCATACGATAGCATCTACAATTCTTTCTTTCTCTGTCATATTCGTAATGTTTTTTGGTTATTGGTAGGGAGATTACTCTCCCCGTTTGGCTAGTCGATGTGCTGATAATATCCACCATCCTCTTCATACTCTTCATCAGTAGATTTGTAGTACTGATCGTTGTCTTCGACTTCTATTTTCTCGCCGGAGAAATTGTCAGAGTCGAGAATAATATCGCAGCCGTCATAGGCATCCTGCACCTTCTGTACAGCCTCTTTCTCACTCTCTGCATCAACGCTGACTACCTTGTTTAAAGTCTCTGTGACTGATACGTAATATCTCTTCATAATTATTTGGATTTAGTTTCTTTATAATAACATTTTACCTTATAACCATTTTTGACAAGTATTTCAAGCAGAGTCTGTGCGCTTCTGTAATAGAGATTCAGTTCAATGCTTACAACCCCATCAGAGAACAATCGTTTGCGGTTCTTGATGATGTTGTCACAATGTTTCTTGTCTGCGAAGAAATCGTACAGTACGTATTCATCTTGATTATTCTGCTTGTATTCGCAAATAAAGATGGCGAGAGCATTTCCGGAGTAAATGTTTACGTTGTACTTCTTTCCTTTCTGTCTGATGGTAAGTTTACCCATCTTGTCTTTCCAATTCCATTGTAATGCCATATTCTTAATAATTTATTGGTTAATAATGTCAGAGGGATTGCTCCCTCCGTTTTTAAGGCTTCTTGATATTAATGATACCTGTCACGCTCATGGCATCTGATGGCTCAAACTTGTCAGGCTCTAAGCCGCAATCCGTGTAGCCGAATAGAGAATCCACACAAGCGTCATACCATTCTGTTTCATCTGGTTCGTAATCATCCGGCGCATCTTCAGGACACGCCAGCTCTAATACATCCCAGTAATTAAGAAGATAGCCCTCGTACGCAATCTGAGGATCAGACCACTCTCCACGAGAGATAAAGCAGATAGTCTTACCTGCAACGTTGTCACGATGGATCTTGAAAAACTTATCGAATACCTTTTTTGCTTCTTTCGTCATAATTCTTTTTGTTTAATTGGTTTGTAGAAGAGGAGCATGCAAGCTCCCCTTGGTTAGGCTGCATCTTTCGGCTGTAAGCCGTGTTCCTTGATAACCTCTTCGATGAGGTCATCAGCATCTTCGTAGTAATACCCCCAGCATGAATCAATCTCCTCCCAGTCGTAGGAGTCAGAAGTGTCTCCGTCGTCGTACATTTTAGTGTAGTGACGCTTCTTTTCAAGGACATACCCTTTTACGTCACCCCACATCCACATACCGATATCTTTGACTTCGCCCTCAAACAGCTCGATGGCACGATTCTTCCAGTTCTTGGTATTTGTATCAACCATCTTTTCGAAGTACTCCTTGTCACAGTAGGCATATCCGCTTACATAGTCTCCCTGACAATATCCTCTGGATGACCACTCGTAGAATGCAATATCCTTGCAGTCATGCAGAAGGTATGTAAAATCGTCCTCTCCGAGGATATCGCAAAGCTCCTCTCTATAGTCGAATCTTTTCAAGTCGCTCGGACAGAACTCTTCGTGGTTGTACCACTCACCCTTGTACAGATTCTCAAGATACCACATGTGCTCGCTCTTGTCATAGCGCATACGGAAGCTATCGACATTTTCGCTATTGATGTAGTCGATAATCTTCTTTTGTGACACATATTTGCAGACAAGCTCTTTCAAGGCAGCCTCTGCATTTTCAGCGTCGACTTCACTGCTACAACCACGAGAAAGGCGTCTGGTGTATCCGTAGTTGGAATAGTCCCAGAAGTAAACTCCTGCCAAATCCCATTCTGTGCAAGGGCATCCGGCATCCTCATCCTGGAAAATGGTAATTCTGTAATCACCGATTTCCTTCTTTGCAAATTCGTAACTCATATCTAATATCATTTAAATGGTTTATAATTGTTCCCTCCGAAGAGGGATTTTAGCTGATTAAACTCTCATTGAGCGTGTACGTATCAATGTCGTACTCGTAATCGGTGTAGTTGGTACACTGGGATTGATGGTGGTAACCACGCAAATCCTCAATCTGCTCTTTTGTTGCTCCGTCGTCCTTGGCTACCTTGCAACACCTTCTTATACTACCTGCTACAACAAGTAATTCGCGGCTTTGGTATGTATGCCAGTTGTCTGTGCGATAGAGAGCATAAACTTTCTTTGCCATAATTCTGTTATTTAAATGGTTTGTAATTGTTCCCCACATTATCGTGGGGAGTTTTAGCCACACATAGCAATATCGGCATAGTTCTTAAAGAAATAGCCATATACTTTAATTTCGTCTGTTTCAGGAATGTCCGTTACTTCAAGTTTTCCAGTATCCTTGTGTGCTTCTGCAATAGAGAATGTACCATCGTGTGTCCACTTAACGAGGTCAACACGCCTTACCGAATTCTCTACTGATTCCACGATTTCACATTTCAGCAAATCGTCGTTCAGGATTTTCTCTAAATCACTCATAATCTAAATATTTTGGTTAATAGAAATCCCCACCCGTGAGAGTGAGGATTGGTTTGGCTAATCATCGAAATCGCTTTCGTCCTGATCGTACCACCAGTCCTGGAATCTGTTTGCAACCTCTTCCAGTGCATACTTGGCAAATGTGTCGTAGATATAGCGGCTCTCGTTCTCATCAAAAGGAGCATACAGAGCCTTGCCGATAGAATCGTAGGTTACATCCTTGTCATCCTTGAAATTGCCGAATCCCTTAATCATTGTGATAAGGTCTTCGCCTAAATCATCGGCAAGCTCGTGCATATTCTCCATGATGGCATCCTTGTTCTCATTCCAGAACTTGCAGGTCTGAGAAGGATAACAGAATCCTGTGTACCCGCCATTTGCATTTCTACAACTGTCGAGCGAGTTTAATATCGTATCCTCATCGACACCACCAAGCTGCTCTACTACGGCATTTGCCATCTTAACGAATGATGGATTATCATTTTCCTTGATAAACGCATCCCATACTTTCTGTATATTCATAATTCTGTGTTTTGGTTGATAATAGAAACGGGCAAACACACCATACGCTTACCCGTTATTTTGACTAAAAAATCCAGATTGCCGTAGTTCTTGCGCAGACAGCATACAGCTGTCCGCTCTCGCCACGAAGCAGCATTCCATTGCATCCGTATATTCCTGAAGAGTAGCCTACCTGGCGATAGCCTTCCGGGATATCTTTGCGACTTGAGCTGTTTGTTACATCTTTAGCAGCTCCTACTTTTACGAGTCTCTTCAACTCCTTCTGTGTCATTTTCTCCATAATTCAATTTTTTGTAGTTTAACATGGTTTCTGTGCAGATACACCGCACAGAATGTTTGGCTTAAAACCTGCGAGGGCGACGAGAAAACTCTATATTCTGGGCTTTCCTGTCAGCTCTCGCTGCTCTTCTATAGTACTCACTCTTGTCGAGCTTCTTTCTTGCGCACTCTTCACTTATTACCGCCTTGTGACTCGCTACGAGCCTGGCAAGGAATCTTCTGTCTCCGTCTGTCATAATTCTAATTTATTGGTTAATAGTGGTAGGACAAATGCCCTACCTGTTGCGGCTACAATTCATAGAGATATACAATCTCTCCGTAAGTATTCTCGTACTCCACATCTGCCTCATCTGTAATGTTGTGACTCATAGCCCAATCTCTAACCTGCATCAGGCAAAAGAGGTTGCTCAATTTTTTGAAACTCACGTAATAAAAAGAACTCTTCTTAATTTTCCCTCTTTTAATACACTGGATATTTCCACCTAATATAACACTTCCTTTGTGTATACATCCTGACGTAGAAACCATGTCGAGTACATAAAACGCCTTGCTAATTCTACTCATAATCTATTTGTTTTTGGTTAATAGCAGGCAGCACAATTATCGTACTGCCCAGTTTGGCTACTGGTTGTGTGACCATTTCCACAACCTTTCTACATAGTCAGGACCACACAGATACTTATCTGTATCGCCCTCGTCGTCTATTGTGTTTAATAACCTACGCACATCTTCTTTAATCTGCGCTCTGTCGTCTTCGAGTCTCTGTGCGTACACCCCACAACCCACGAGAGTCATAGCGATTGCTAAAACTCCCAACAATTCTACAATGTCTCTTTTCATAATCTAATATTTTTTGGTTTGTAGGAGAGGGAGAAATAACTCCCTCAAATTTAGCTTAAGTACTTTTTGATGAATTCGACAAGTTTATTATACTCATCATCCATCTCCTCTTTGCTGTCTACCCACAGAAAACGTGCAGAACAAGAGTCTGTGATGTTTCCGTTATCGTTCCTGACGCAAACAAAAGAAGAGATATACCTATTTCCATCGTTACGCGCACTAACGTCAATACTGAGGTTTGATGGAGTTCCCAGTAAATCTCTCTGGATCTCCTGCAACTTAGGCAGGATGGTAGAGTAAATGTACTCTTCATTCTTCTTGTATTCTTCCTGTATCATAATCTATAATTTTTGGTAAATAGTATGCCCGGATATTTTTCCGAGCACATTTCAGCTCATGCACAATACTGCAATCTCAGAGAAACTCTTTGAAATAGCCTCCTTGCTACGATAATCTCTGTAGCCTCTGGCATTGTTATTGTGCCACTGTCGTGCAGCCTTTTTAATCTTCTCCATTTCGTGAAGTAACGCACGCTCAAAATTCTTCTGTGATTTTCTGTCCAACATAATTTTTCTGTTTAAATGGTTTAATTATCGTACTGCCCAAATATATCGGGCAGTTTTTAGGCTGAAATTTTCCAAGCAGAATTATCGCACTTGCTAAATCTCTCAAACTCCAGGCAGGATGAAATTCTCCAAGCGGAGGGTGGAACGCCACAGCTCGCGGAAGAACCATTTCCCTATTTTCGTACTTTCCCAGAATATTCCAAGCAGAATGCCGTAAAATATTCCAAGCAGAATTATAAGAATATTCGTACTTGTTAGGAACAAAAGAGCTGGCACGCTCTGAAAAAATCCAAGCACAATTATTGTGCTTGCGTAAATAATCTGTCTTGCTTTCATAATTCTAAAATGTTTTGGTAATTGTTCCGTAGCCACACACGACAATTATCGTACTGGCTACGGATTTTTAGGCTCACATCTCACAGAATAATGTAAGCACACCATTCTGCAAAGATCCGAATTCTACGTGACTTAAAATCTCCTGAGCATCTGCAATGATACTCTCTACCTCTTTCATATCGAGGCATTTAATTCTCATCGTACTCATAATTCTAATAATTTGGTTATTGTTCCCTGCACACAGCAGGGAGATTAGGCTAGAAATTGTTTTCTGCACGGAAATTGTCACATAGCTCTCTCAATACTTCCGTACGATTTTTCAACATTCTGAGAGCTGCATCTGTCTTTCCTTTCTCCATAGCGGATATAATATTGTCCAAATCGAATACTGACGCAGCTGTCTTGTTATAGAACTTGAATACTTTTTCTCTTTCCATAATTCTAAATATTTAAATGGTTTGTAATTGTAGAGCGGAGATTTCTCCCCGCCCCGTTAGCCAGGACGTGCATCGTTGCACCACGTTTTATCTTTATCGTCTTAACTACGTGGCTCACGCCCTACAGATTTTATGCTTCTGCCAGCAGCTCGTTTGTTTCTGAGGAGATAAATCTCGCACGGATGACAAGCAACCGATTTCAGTCAGCGTGGATAGTGTGCGCCTTGATACGCTGCAAATCGTGATTGCACACACTGGGATTTATCGGGTAACCACTCCCGATCGGCTCACAACACCGAATAGAATATGAATTATGATTTTATCCGTCCGTCATCTCACCAGACAACTGCACAGCTACGGCTCTTACTCTTTCCACGTGCCTCATCTCATTCGGTATCGTGGTGGCTCTGTGCTCTCTCGCTACTCTCGACGGGATTTCTCGCCCGCCTTTCTGTATCACTACAGATTTGTTTGCCGGATAGCTCTCTTGAATTTTGGCAATTAGTCCCCTGAGGGAGAATAAATTCTCTCTCTGAGTTAAGCCCACACACCACGACAAGGTTTACCAAATTGTGTGGGGAAAAATAAGGGTACGACGACCCGCACCGCACGGAATTTGTACGGTGTAAATTTCCCACTGGCTAACTACTAGATAGTCAGTGGGGAAAATGTAGGGGAAAAGATAGGTAGTTATTAGCTACCTATCTAATAGTTTACTCGTTTTCCTCTTCTTCTATAGCTGCAATTTCAGCGAGTAAACGGGCTTTTCTATCTGCCAAACGTTCACGTTTTGTGCGTGTCTTGCGTACGTACTCAAGTGTTGCGAGATAGTTGTTATATAACTTTGTAACGTATCCGCTACACTCGCTTACAGAATAGAACAAAGGGAGCGCTTTTTTGTCCTCGTTTACGTGATTATCAAAATAAGCCACGAAAGCGTTTTTGTGTTTGCCATTGTTATCAACTGCCAACACCAAATTGCGAACACTCTCAAAGTTTTGGTTTATTGTGGTGCTATCTGAAAGCACGTACTTTTGCACCTCATTTTCTAACTTTGCCGATAACTCGCTAACTTGCAACCATAAAGAGTGCATTTTGATAGCGTCTTTTTCACACTCTTCTTTCTGATACTCTCGCACACACTCTGTGCGTAAAGTTCCCAAATACTCGCATAAGGCGTTAACCTTTGCGCTTTTGTCTGCGATAGACTGAATAAAACTCTTTTTTACCATAACTCATACGTTTAAATGGTGTAGCGCTACAATTTACGGGGTGTAGCAAATAAAACCCTTTGTAGGAAAAGCCCTACACCTATATATAAGCAAACCATGTGCCAAGCGACCAGTTTAATATTGAAAACATTTTACAATTAACAATTTGCTAACTTATTGAGTATCAATGTGTTATACGTTTTGTAATAATTTCAGTTATGGCAGTATATGTTAAATATTTAACCTTTTTAACACTCGCGCCATGGTGTCACATAGTTAACTATCTGAAAACCAGTAAGTTACAAAAACTACATGGCACAAAATGTTAATATTTTAACATGATAGTAAAATATTAGTACAATTACGT
>ERZ1026888.386-NODE-386-length-25150-cov-66.287866_pt1 | contig 25150 bp, 14 predicted proteins | sample MGYA00380174_ERZ1026888 | MGnify/ENA primary metagenome ERZ1026888 (study PRJEB33269, sample SAMEA4719810) | human gut metagenome | biome: human-associated habitat; feature: organic feature; material: feces | place: Cameroon | collected 2013-10 ...
TAGTCACCTTTGGTGGTGGCTATGCCATGATTCCTATTATAGAATCCGAAGTCGTTGACAAGCATCATTGGATGACGAAGGAGGAATTCTTGGATGCCATCGCTACTACCCAGGTTTGTCCGGGAGCCTTGGCCATCAACATGAGTTCCCTGCTCGGATATAAGTTGGCAAAGATACCGGGAGCCATCGTCTGCACCCTCGGCGCTTCGTTGCCATCATTTCTTATTATCTTGGCGATAGCCATATTTTTCCATCAGTTTGAAGACAACAAGGTGGTGGCTGCCCTGTTTGCAGGCATCCGTCCTGCCGTGGTGGCATTGATAGCCGTACCTACGTTCTCGCTAGCCAAGAGCGCCAGGATTTCGCTCGTCAACTGCTGGATACCTATTCTCTCCGCCCTTCTGATATGGCTGGTAGGTGTCAACCCCATCTGGGTGATAATTGCCGCTGCCGTAGGAGGCTACATCTATGGACAATTCATTCAACCAACGGAATAACATATGATATTTCTTCAGCTTTTCATCGTATTCCTTCAGATAGGCATCTTCGGATTCGGAGGTGGCTATTCCATGATATCCCTGATTCAGGGACAGGTGGTAACGCAGTATCATTGGATGACGATGAAGGAGTTCACTGATGTCGTCGCCATCTCGCAGATGACACCAGGACCTATCGGCATCAACGCTGCTACCTATTGCGGCTATACCGCTGTGCACAATGCAGGCATGGGCGGCATGATGGCCATACTCGGAAGTGCCGTGGCAACCTTTGCCCTGGTTCTCCCCTCTTTGATTTTGATGATTCTTATCAGCAGAATGCTGTACAAGTATATGAAAACCTCAGCCGTTCAGAGCATCTTCATCGGTCTCCGTCCTGCCATCGTAGGTTTGGTGGGAGCCGCAGCCCTGCTCCTGATGAATGGCGAGAACTTCTCTACGCCCGCCAATCCCTGGCATTTCTATATCTCCATCGCCCTCTTCTTCGCCACCTTCATCGGCGTGAAGGTGATGAAGATCAATCCTATCCGCATGATACTCTATGCGGCATTTGCCGGGCTAGTTTTATTATATTAAAGCTTTTTCATTCTAAACTTCCCTATTTATGAGAAAGATATTTTTTGCCATAGCCCTTGCCTTCTGCAGCCAGGGCATTCAGGCACAGCAAACCACCTCCTACCGATGGAAGGTGGAGGCTGAAGCAGGCGTCAGTTGCAGCGTGCTCGATACGGATGTATCGGGCCTGTCCACTACTACCTATAAGGTGAGACCGGGAGTGGCGACAGGTATCGGGGCGGAATATCTGGCAGTTGACAACCTGGCTGTGGGAACCGGCATCCGATTCGTACAGCGTGACTACCTGTACCAGAATCTGGGCGGTGACTCCTGGAACACCCGATACAACAACAATTTCATCAGCATCCCCCTGCATGTGGGATATTATCTGATTCATAATCCCTACCACGAAAAAGGATTGTGGATCAAGCCACAGGTGGGCGTATATTACGAGTACTTCACCTCCATGCACACCAAGGGCATCTATCCGATGAACATCATGACGGGATACCAGGGCGACGGAACCTACATCAAGTATAACACCACCTACGATTTCAAGAAGAACGAGAACCATCTGCGCCGCAGCCTCTTTGGAGGTGAAGCCGGCATCAAGGTGGGATATTCATTCGGAAGAATAGATGGCTCCATCGGGTATAACTTCCAATACGGTTTCTCGCATATCTACGAGGAAAAAGCCCGTACCAGCAAGACTGCCCGCCGCAACTCCAGCGTCATCACTGCAGGCATTGCCTACAAACTATTCTAGATTCATTTTAAAATAACAGCAGTTATGAGAACCCCTATATATATAAAAGGTGGAATCCGATTCTTCCTGGTTTTCCTGTTGTCGGCAGCATCCCTTGCGATGTCGCTGACCAGTTGTGTATCGGATAACGACGCCAACTCTAAGTCGATTTCCGATTATACCGATGCCAACGTCCGTTCTTACGGCGACTTGTTTGAGATATTCTGGAGGGTGATGAACCAGCGCTATTGCGACCTCAACGAACAGGCAGGCGTCTCTTCCCTCTCCTGGGAACAGGTGTATGAAATGTACAAGCCGAAGTTTGAGGCTCTGAAAACCTTCAAGCCTTCATCTGAAAATACACAGGCAGAAATCCTGGCAGACAATGCCAAGGCAAAGCAGTATTTCCAGGAAATCATGAATCAGATTATCGACCAGCATTTCTTCGTAAAAATCACTCTTCCGGTTTCCCATTCATCCACCGAGACGGTTCGGTTTGAAAGTAAACTCTACGAAAGAGAACCTATCTTCCCGATGGCTTACCACTGGGATTACACCCGCAGCCAATTAAAGGATGACGGCACAGCCTTCGGAAGCCTGACCGATAACTTCAGCATGATGGGCGGTTTCGTGAAAGATGCCCCAGGCGTCTTCTATCTGGGATTCAGTAATTTCTATATCTCGGAAAACTGTGTCTATACCTATCATTCTGATTATCTGCCTACGAATGCAGAAAACAAGTATCATATCGACGAACAGATGATTGCCACGAAAGCCAGCGAACTAGTGACCGATGCGAACCAGATAGACCAGGCAAAGGAAGAAGCCGACCAGCTCCTGGCACAAGCCAACCAGTATCTGGCATCAGACCAGGTAAAGGCTGCCATCGCCAAGATGGAGGCTTACAATGCAGGCAAGAACTATCAGGGACTTTATCATCTCTCGTGCGCAGCTTATCAGAGTGCCCCATCTTTCATCCAGTCACTTCCAGCCTCAGCAGATAACACCGAGGCGGTAAGCATTCTGAAAGACTATCTTACCCAGAATTCCCAATATCCGGCTCTGGCAGAAGAAAAAGCCTTCCGCAACTGGATGGCTCAGCAATTGGCAGATTATCTGTGGCACGAAAGGGAATTCACCAATTTCTGGGAAGACCTGAAGTTTACCACAGGCCATGAACTGGTAGAGACCTACCGCAGCAAGTTCCTGGAGCCACTGGCTAAGGGCGATATCAAGAAGCTTATCCTGGATGTGAGAAGCAATGGCGGTGGTGCCGTGGCTGATACCCGACTGCTGACCGACTTTCTGGTAACCCAGCCAGCCGTCTATGCCTACGTTCGCAAGAAGGAAGATAACAACCCATATAGCTATACCCCATGGATTCCGCAGCGAATCGCCGTTACCGGAAGCAGTCTGAAGCGGGAGATTCCTACCGCCATCCTGCTGGATAACCACAGTGCCAGCATGTCGGAGATTACCTCGCTTATTCTGAAGAGCCAGGGCAACCACGTGAAGCTCATTGGCAGAAACAGTTGCGGAGCCCAATCCATGCTGATGGATAACTCGGCAAGCAACGGCGGCTGGAAGGGAAACGTAACCAGCTATCTGTATTTCTATATGCCAACCTGCATGACCAAGGATGCACAGGGCAGACTGCTGGAAGGCGTGGGTATCACTCCCGATTATCTCCTCGACCCGATGACGGAGAATGAAATCAAGGAAATCTATCAGAATGCCGCCGGAGCCACCGACAGGGCTTTCCAGAAAGCACTCGAAGTGCTGAAATAAAGATCCGTACGCCTTAAAAGGGCGTACGGAAAATAAACAAAAAAGATAAAACTTGAAAACAACATAAACAAAAAAAGCAATCATGAACAAAAAGAAACTGATCTATTGTAGCAGTTGTCTGGCTGCCGCCCTCCCGGGACTGGCAGCCAACGCAGCCTCAGCTACACCAGAAACCAACGGAAACAGCAGCCAGAAGGCTACTCCCGACCGCCCCAACATCGTCTTCATCCTAGCCGATGACCTCGGATTGGGCGACCTCTCCTGCTATGGCAATCAATGTATCAAGACTCCGAACATCGACCATCTAGCCGAAACGGGAACCCGATTCACGCAGAGCTATGCCGGTTCGGGAATCAGTTCGCCATCCCGCTGCGCCCTGATGACAGGCAAGAACACGGGCAACACAACCATCCGCGACAACACCTGCACAGCCGGCGGACTGACCGGTTACAAGATTAATCCGAAAGGCGATACCACCATCGTGCGCAGAGCCAACATCCTGCCCACCGATACCACCCTCGCCACCGTGCTGAAAGCCGCAGGCTACAAAACCTGTCTGGTCAACAAGTGGCATCTCGACGGATACGACCCGAAGGCATCGCCTATCTACCGTGGCTTCGATGAATTCCACGGCTGGCTCATCAGCACCGTAGAGTCGAACTCACCTTATTATTATCCCTACAACCGGTTCGACAACGACAAGCTCATCCACATCAAGGCAAACGAGCACGACAAGCACGTGAAGCACAACACCGACATCTCTACCGATGATGCCATCAGCTTCATCAAGCGCAACAGGAACCATCCGTTCTTCCTCTATCTAGCCTACGATGCACCCCACGAGCCATACATCATCGACAACACCTCGTGGTATGACGACGAAACGTGGGATATGAACGACAAGCGATATGCCTCGCTCGTTACCCACATGGATGCAGCCATCGGCAGACTGCTGAAAGCCCTAGACAAGCTGAAGCTCCGCGACAACACGCTCGTCATCTTTGCTTCGGATAACGGGGCAGCCGTGCAAGCCCCACTGAAACTCTTCAACTGCAACGCCGGTTTCCGTGGCAGAAAGGCACAGCTCTACGAAGGCGGCATCCGCGTGCCGTTCATCGTGAACCAGCCCAACCGGGTACCCGTGCAGACGCTCGACAACATCATCTACTTCCCTGACGTGATGCCTACCTTCGCAGCCCTCGCCGGTTCGGAACAGGCACTGCCGCAAGGCTACAGCGGTATCAACATCCTGCCCCTCTTCTACGGCAAGCAGACCTATCAGGACGGTAAGCCTATCAACACCGACAGCCGACTGCTCTACTGGGAATTTCCAGGCAAGCAGCGTGCGGCAAGAAAGGGCGACTGGAAATGCGTAACCATCAAGAAGAACGCTCCGCTGGAACTCTACAACCTGAAGAACGACCCTACGGAGAGTCACAACCTTGCCAAGGAACTGCCAGAAATGGTAGAAGAATTCGACAAGGAGATGAGAGCTGCCCGCAAGCCATCACCCAACTGGCCTTTGCCAGATGATGGCAAGTAACAATTGTGCATTCTTTGCTTTCGGCTGTGGATAGAGGTCTGAAGAAGGCGATGGAAGTTCTGAAATAGCCCCCAAAAGCCGGATTTTCCCGGTCTTTCATTCCTCCAATCACAAAAAAGAAATTCATCAAAATACAATATTTCATAAGCGAAGGTGTGCAACTTACACCCTCGCTTTTTATTTTCTATATATCAGGCACTTATATCATATTCACAAATTTTGTGCTCCCACACATTTTGCACGACAATGCAAACGTTTGCATTTCATTTTCCTTGATTTCCATCAATTTTTTGAAGCATCTTTGAGAAAATCATCCTATATTTGCAACCGAAAAGGAAACCCGGCGACATTCATTTTGCTACAAGGGTAAACCTGAGATAATAAGTAAATGACAATAATAAGAATAAGCAACTAGCATTATCCTCAAGAAAGAAAATCAACAGAGTAAAAATATGATGAAGAAGCAGAGATTGTTCAAACGAACACCGATGTTATTGCTGCTGATTCTCTCAACAGTAGTAACCCGAGCGCAGGAGGTAGCGCTGAAGACCAACCTGCTTGGTTTGGCAACCACCTCGCTCAATGCTGGTCTAGAAATAGGCACGGGCAGGAAGAGCACTTTTCAGCTTTTCGGAGCCCTGAATCCCTGGAAGTTCTCAGGCGACAAGAAATTGCGCTACTGGAACGTAATGCCAGAGTACCGCTGGTACACCTGCCAGAAATTTGGAGGCCACTTCTTCGGCATCCATGCCCTTGGAGGTGAATACAACGTAAAAAATGTGGACCTGCCTTTCGGCATCTTGCCAAAGACAGAGAAAGGAAGACATTACGAAGGCTGGTATGTGGGTGGTGGCCTCACCTACGGATACCAATGGCTGCTGTCTGAGCACCTCAATCTCGAAGGATCCATCGGATTAGGATACATCTACAGCCCATACAAGCTCTATGGAAGATGTGACAAATGTCTTGACAAGGATCACCGCAACTATGTAGGTCCAACTAAAGCCGCCCTTTCCCTGATATACGCATTCTAGGAACAATATCACCGAGATAGCGAAAAACAAAATCAAACCCTCTTTTACAAGATGAAGAATATGAAGAAAATGAAGCTTTATGCGGTCATTTCGCCCCTTTGCATTCTGTTTGCACAGAGCGCACTGACTGTCCAAGCCCAGAAGATAGATGATTCGCAGCTACGGTTGGCCGGAGGCAAGATTCTGATAGACAGCGTCTTGACACAGAAGAAGAGCGACAGTCTCAAGGTTGCTTTCCGCCTCCATCTCGATAGTCTGCAGCTCAAATCAGAGCAACAGCTGGTTTTCACTCCGCTTATTGCCGGAGAAGATACCATCGCCCTGAATCCCATTATCATCAATGGCAAAAACCAGAACATCAGATACCTGCGCAAAAGCAGCAAACTGAAGAACAGCCAGGCAGTGGTAGTGAGACGCAGAAATGATACCGAGCAGCAGGTGCTCTTCTCCCAGACCCTTCCCTACAGGAAGTGGATGAAGGCTTTCAACCTCTCCATGACGGAAGACCTCTGCGGATGCGGCAACCTGATGGATCAGGATACCACCCAGATGGCAGTCATCAACCCAATACCCAAGATTGGTCGCGACCATTACGTGAAGCCAAAGGCTGAAGCCATCAAGGTGAGAGCCGAAAAGGGTGAAGCTTACCTGAGCTTCAAGCTCAACAAGAGCGATATCCTCGCCGACTTCCGTGAGAATGCCACAGAGCTGAGAAAGATTACATCCACCATCGACCTCGTGAAGAACGACAAGGATGTGAGCATCACCAATATCGATATTCATGGCTATGCGTCGCCGGATGGTCCTTACGACAACAATGTGCGACTCGCCAACAATCGTGCGGCTGCCCTGCGCAATTATGTATGCAATCTCTACACTATCGATAAAAAGCTCTTCACCTATCACGCCACCCCGGAAGACTGGGAAGGATTCAAGAAGAAGGTGGAAGCAAGCCACTTAGCCGATAAGTCTGCCATCCTTGCCGTTGCCAACTCATCCTTGGCACCCGATGCAAAGGACCAGAAAATCAAGAAGCTTTATCCGGCTAGCTATCGCTACATCATGAGTGAGATTTATCCTCGTTTGCGCCACAGCGACTATACGGTAACCTATACCGTTCGTCCTTTCGACATTGAGGAGGCAAAGGTAATCCTGAAGACTAAGCCTCAGCAGTTGTCATTACAGGAGATGTTCCTGGTGGCACAGACTTACGAGCCGGGTTCGCCAGAGTTTAACGAGGTATTCGACATTGCTGTCCGTCTCTTCCCAGATGATGAGACAGCCAATCTCAATGCCGCCTGCACCGATTTGCAGAAAGGTGATCTTACTTCTGCCGAAAAGCATCTTGCCAAGGCAGGCAACTCGAAAGAGGCAGAGCGTGTAAGAGATGTCTTCAAGCAGATAAAGGAATTGGAATAACAGAAAATTAGAGAATAACGATTATAAACAAGCTTAACTTTCAAAAATTATGAAGATTAAACATTTATTTGGCTTGGCTGTCATCGCAGCTATGACAGCAAGCTGTTCAAGCAATGAGGACCTGGGAACCGCAGGTCCAGGTACTGGTACTAATGAAGCAGGTGTTGGTTATGCAACTTTCACCATCAACTTGCCTTCAGTAAGTGGTTCTACTACTTCAGGTGCAAGAGGAACTCGTGCAACAGATGCAGGTGGTGGTGCTGTAGTGGACCCAGGCACAGAAGATGAGTATAAAGTTTCTGACGCAACTGCCCTTATCTTCCAGAAGTATGGTGCAGATGAAGGTTCTTACAAGTTTGTTGAGAGCGTAAATTTACCTGTTACGGGTGCTTGGGAAGATACAGAAGATGGTGTCACAAAATCAAAAAAGTTGGTAGCAAAGCTTACCAATGTGGATACTAAGAATACATATGGTGTTTTGGTTTTACTCAATAACAATATTACTGGTGGTGGTGTAAAGATTGCATTGCCTACTGCAGGTCTAAGTTATAAAAAGTGGAATGACAATATTCTGAATCCTGATTTAGCTGAATTGGCTAAAACAGGCGAATTCTATATGGCTAATGCTCCGTTGAATAAAGCTGGCAAAGTAACAACTTTGGTTACAATTGATAAAGATAAAATTTATTCTTCAAAGGAAAAGGCTGAGAGTGGAACGGCTGCAGATGTTTATGTAGAGCGTGGAGTAGCAAAGATGACTGTTGCTGCCCCTGGAACAAAAACTGTTATGGACAAGGCAACATCAGCTCCTACAAAGAGTCAAGTAACATTTAGCAATTGGGCTTTGGATATCACAAACAAGAAGACATTCGCTGTTCATAATATTGATGGCTTAAGTTCTGATTTTGGCGCTATTTGGTCTACAGCTCGTTTCACAGGTCTTAACAAACGAGTTTATTGGGGTAAGGATCCTAACTACAGTAATGAGCTACTCAAAAAAACAGATACTGACGGTGATGACTTAAGAAACAAAGAATTCAATTTTATCAAAGCTACAAGTGAGATTAATAAAGCCTTCACCAATCCGGTATATTGCTTAGAGAACACCTTTAACTTGACAAACATGTATCAGGGTCAGACAACCCGTGTTATCTTCAAGGCAACATATGCTCCTAAGAATGATGCTGATGTTAGCCTTGCAGAGAAAGATGGAACATTCTACACCATCGGTAATATGAAAACTATCCTGAAAGAAGATAAATTGAAGGAAGCAGTTGATGCAGCAGCAACTTCAGTTCTCCCAGGTTGTACAGTTAACTATGCAAATCTCGAAACAGAAGGTTCTCATGTGATTACCTTGGAAGATATCAAGGATGGTACTTCTGGTGCAGTTCTCGAAGCCGCAAAGAAGTATGGCACAGGTTTAAAGACTGGTGACGAAATCGTTGCCGAAATCAATACTAAACTCGGCTTGAAAGCTGGTCGTCCAGAAGAGATGGTTGGTATCAATACATACGCAAAGGGTGTTACATACTATATCGCTCGTGTTAAGCACTTCGGCTCATTGACTGATTGGCATTCAGGTGAATCTTATGGAGACAACAACGACAAGTATCTTGGCCGTTATGGTATGCTCCGTAACAACTGGTATGAATTGACAGTTGGCAACGTCTATGGTCCTGGCTACCCAGGTGTGCCTCCAGTAGACCCAAATCAGCCAGATGATGAGAATGAGAAGTATCTCAGCGTCAGCGTAAAGATCCTTTCTTGGGCTAAGCGTTCAGACACAGTCGATTTGTAATCCATTTCACATTATTATATATAGCTCAGCCGCTCTAGCGCTAAGGAGCGGCTGGCTATATCGGAAGAATAAGAATCAATTTATACACTTTACTTTTTCATAAAACAGATAAGCATCATGGCAAACAAGAAGTTTAACAGTTGGATCAGGAATATATGCATGGGATGGGGCTTCATCATGGCCGGCAGCCTGCTAACAAGCTGTAACGACTTGATGCACGACGACCTGCCTCCTTGTGACATGGGTGTTGACTTGCAGTTCAAGTACGATTACAACGTGCAGCGTGCCGACATGTTCAATGATCATGTGGGCGGACTCTGCGTATTCGTATACGACGAGCAGGGCAACTTCATTGCTCGCCATGATGCCTATAACGATGCGACATCACAGCCGCTCAAGGACCCTAACTATGCCATGCGAATCAATCTGGAACCGGGCAAATATCGCTTCGCCACCTTCGCCTTCCAGAAGAAATACGAAGAAACCCGTACGCTTAAAGGAGCCAAATTCCAAATCGCCATTCCCCAGGAAGGCAGCGACATCAAGGATTTGAACGTAAGGCTCGACCGCACCAGTCCGAATCGCCAGAATGCCCAAAGCCCTGACGGCAACAACCCGGAGGATAATCCAGCTGTCGTAGAGAATCAATCTCTCCCACTCGACACACTCTGGCAGGGACTCAGCGACCATCTCGTAGAAGTAAAAGACTTACAGGTAACAAAACATACCATCAGCCTCGTCAGAGATACCAAGCAGCTCACCGTCCGACTGCACCAGCTCAACGAGCCTACCAACATCAATGCCGACGACTTCAGTTATCAGATAACCGATGCCAACGGCTACATCAACTACGACAATTCCCTCCTCCCCGACGAGGAGTTAAGATACACTCCATACAAGACATGGACCACCGAATTCAAGGATCAAGATGGCAAAGTAACAGAACGAACAGCCATCGCAGCCCTGATGTTCAGTAGAGTCGTACTTCATCCCGTAACCGAGAACGACAAGAATGCGATACTGAGCATCTGGAACAAGAAGACGGGCGAGGAAGTGGTCCGCATCAACCTAGCCGATTGTCTCGCCCAAGGCAGAGGAGCCTTCGAGAACATGAACTATTCGGCACAGGAGTTCCTGGATAGAGAATACGACTACAAGCTCGACTTCTTCCTCAAAGGCGACCAGTGGCAGTATATGCAACTCGGCATCTCCATCCTCGACTGGAGCAAGCGCATACAGCGTGTCGACTTATAATCGTAAATCATTCATCGAGATGGAAGCATCGAGATGGAAAAAGTAAAAGGTAAAGTTATCATGAGAAGATTTCATATCTATATAGGTTTCATAGTTTGGTTGTTGACTAGTTTATTTGCAGTTAGTTGTAATGACGAGTTGGAGGGTAACGGATATACCCCCAACTCGTCAAGCAACCTGCACGTGCTGGTACCAACCGTGCTCTGTGCGAACGGCAAGGCTTTCAGCAGCAGTTCCTCTGATGTACCTACCTATAATGCCACGGTAGATGAATGCCAGATCAATGATCTTCGCCTCTACGCCTTTCCTGTAAATAATCACGGAAAGCTGGTAGCAGAGAATCTTCCTGCGCCATTGGCAAGCATGATGCTGGAAGAAAACGTTGCCAATTACCAGCTCACCATCGAGCCAGGAACTTACCATATCTATGTAGTTGCCAATATGAGTGATGTATTGAGCAATCAGACTATTGAGAAAGAAGATGATCTCAAAAAGGAAATACTGAATTATGGTATCGGAACAAAGCCAGGTATGCCTGTTTGCACGAATATCCCGATGATATACGAGCCAAAGGATATCAACGGCAAAACTGAAGAAACAGAAATCAAGGCAACAGATAAATCAGCAACTGTTATCGCAAATCTGAAGTTCACCTGTGTCAAGGTAAAGTTGAATCTCATTTTCGATCCTGCTGAAGCAACTGTATTCAGCGGCAAAAGTTTTTCAATCAAGAACATTCTTGCGCAGCAGTTATCTCCAAGCACATCTCTATGCTGGGATGGAAAATTCAGTCAGTCTCAGGTTTCTGATGACTATAAAAAAGGCTTTGAGAGCAAGGAATATGAGGCTAACTCTACCAGCAACAGCAATGGCCTTTACTATCAAGGTGATGCGTGGACACGAAATGATGATAACGCAAATATAAACGACCAAGATGTAATCACCCTTAAAAAAGGAGTAACAGGCTCTGCCAATCCAACAAACGCCGCAGCCAAATGGCTTTTCCAGGGTACTTACTATTTGCCGGAGAGATACATCGCCAATGCTTCCCAGCAGTCACGACTAGCTATTGGAGGAAGCATCAATGGAAATATCGACAACAAGTATATCATTCCATTAGGTCACAAGCAGAATGAAAGTTCTACTACAGAGCTTCCAACCTTCCCTCGTGGCACCTACTACGAAATTATCGGCAACATCAAGAGTCTGGGAAACGCAACCCTCGACTGTAATGTGAGCGTAAAGGACTGGACTCCTGTAAAGATAGATGCCGACTTCAACCATACTACATTGTGGGTAAGCAAGACCAAGGCGAGCGTAACATCTACCACGGCAGACTCCATCGACTATAAGTCGAACGTAATACTGACAGCGGATAATTTCGGTTGCGATGAAAAGGTAACAACATCCAGTGGTGAAAAAGATGTGATTGTGTTGAACAAGCTAGATGCAGTAAAGAATAGAATCACATTCAACATCAACAAGGACATTCTGTTCTCCGAATATAAAGGAAAATACAGTGGTACGGCAAAGGTTTGGATTAAGGCTGGCAACATCAAGAAGTATCTCGATGTAGCCTATGATGCCTCTCCTTATTTTGAGGTAAATCCACAGGAAGTAACCATCTATTGGGGTAGCGACAACAATACCAAAGTGGTACAGTTTAAGACCAACCTGGGCGGTTTGGCTTTCACCAATAACGGAACCTCTTCCACCGTAGGTAAGTCAACCATTCAGGCATCTTGTGAGACTCCTGATACTCCAGAAGGAACCTTCAAGATTGTGGCAACCAGTAACCCTGTTACCACGACAGTACATTACCTCACTGTGCAGCCAAAGGAATCTGCAAAAGGCTTCAACTTTGTCAAGAAAATCAAGGTAACGGTAAAGCCTGCCGTAGGTAACTATCGTATCAACTTCCGTGCCATCAACGACCGCTCACATTATACTGGAGGTAATGGAACTGATAATTATGAGGGTACACCTGATGAAAAAAAGGAAGAGACTTATAATGGGGAAAAAGGAAATACCAACTGGGCAGATGGATGGTATGAATATTCGTGGTGTAATAACAACAAAATTTACACACCTCAACCAGACAATCATTATGTCTATGTCTATACCCAGATCGGTGAGACAACCGGAACTGTAGCCAACTCTCCTGTTTGGAAATTTACAGGACACTGGCCTGGTGATAAAATGGCTGCGGATTATACGAACGTGGGGTGGTATTACAAGGACTTCCAAGAGGATGCCAAGTCGAAATCTACAGATCATGGTGCTTCGGGACAAAGGACCATCAAACCTGGTGAAACATTGGTTATATTCAGTAACAATACCAATCAGGGGGAAGGTTATACGCTTCATCGTTGCCTTCATCACTTGGAGCCGGGTATTCCTCTCTTCGACTATGAGGATCGAGAGGGTTGGATTGTCTATGATCCAACATCAGATCCTACTTGGAACATATATGATGCCATGCCAACTATTGAGAACATCAACTTTACCATTTACACCAGATTCCAGACTTACGGATGGTTCAAGGTATATGGTGTCGCCAATGGCAAAAATGGTGATGACAGTAATAAAGAGCGCGAGTCTTTTACCATCTATGATACAGCGGGTAAAAGTTGGTCATGCGTTAATTTGAATAATGGTTGGTATAAGACTGTGATTACCCTCAAGGCTGTTAAGGGAGACCACGAGAAGGACATCAGAATCAAAAGCGACAACAAAAATACGGGTGGAGAAAGCGTCCTGCTTTTCAATGGCAACAGCTATGAGAAGCATAGTGACACAGGTTATTACGATGGCTCCTCTTGGCACGCTGGCAAGCCATTCTGATGTAAAATAAATAAGATTAGTATCAGATTTGAACACTGTTATAAATCAGTTTAAGCAATGAAGAAGATCAAACATTTAATGATATGGATAGGATTGCTCCTCAGCCTTGTTTCCTGCAAGGATACGATGGAGGCTATCGGACTCGGCGGGGATGAAATCCCTGCCGAGGGACTTGTCTTGACCCTTCAATTGACCAACTTCACCAAGCAACAGATTGGTACAAGAGCGGAGTCCTCGGAGAAATTCAATTCGCTCTGCGCTGTGTTCTATGGAGATAATAACGAATACTTAGGCAAGGCAGATTGCAATTCTACCTTATCACAGCAGTCTGATGGCAGCTACAAGGTAAAGATAACCAATGTACCTGCTGGTACCAAGAATGTACATCTTGTAGCCAATGCCAGCGACATGACGGAGAGTGAGGCACAAGACTTGCAGTCTCTCACTGCTGCTAAGGAGAGAGACCCTCAGCTTGATGCCCCTATCTGCTGGGGTGAAATTTCAATAGATACACTTTTGGAAGCTAATCCTTCAGTGACGATGTTGCGCCAATGCGCCAAGATTAGTTTGGAGATAGACAATAGCATCCAGAGTAATTTCACCAATGCAGGCTTGTATGTCTATACCATGGCAACCAAGGCAGCCATAGCTCCTGCCAATTATAATACCGAGCAAAAAGCCGATGACTTGGCGGAATCTACCGCTCTCAGAACGGAAGACAACCCATTGGGTGGCGGTACCGCAACCACCGTGGCAGTAAATGAAACTTCTGCAGGCAAGGCAATGGTGATTATCAAGGCGAATTATAAGGATAGTGAAGGACATGATAGAGAAGGATATTATAAGGTGGCACTCTACAAGGATGCTAAAGAGAAAATCCAATATGCCTTGCTCCGTAACCACCATTATACCATCAAGGTAACCAAGGTAAACGACTATGGCTTCTCTACGCTTGAAGAGGCTAAGAAGAGTCTGCCAGAGAATAGAGTGGAAGTAGAGGTGGTGGACGATAACCCAGAAATCACCCAAATGATAGCTTGCAAAGACTATGAACTGGGAGTGAGCGATTATCAGGAGGTAGATGCAAGCACTACAAAGGCTATCGTAACCATTGTTACTACCTTGCCAGATGCAACGAGTAGTGATGATTGGCTGTATAGTGTCCAGAAGAATGCGTCTTGGATAACCACTTATGATCAAGAGACTGTGAATGATACACCAGAGACAGGCAGAAAGTCTTCTAAAGGTAAGAAATATACCTTGAAGCTTACGCTTACAAAGAATGACCAATCAGAGGAACCACGTATAGGCACCATCACCGTTACTTATGGCGACCTTTCTCTTGATATAACCATTAAGCAGGCTGGTTTTGATTTTAGAAGAAAGGATCCTAAGAGAAACGTAACCATGCAGTATAATAACTCCACCGTAGCTGCCAACTATTTTAACTGGTTGGACACTGGTGTGCAAGGCATCACTCCTGAAGAAATGCAAGGGGCTGTGAGAAATGATGGTTTGCATTTCTGCGTGGGAACAGCCGATATCACGTATCTTATCCCTAAACTTGATGGTGATCAGATTACTAAAAAGGATGATAAAATCAAAGTGGAAGAAGATAATGGTAATTGGAAGGTAAGCCTTACCAATACTACGGCAAGCAATGATTTGTGGAAGTCTTCATTTACCATCATCAACAAGGCTGGCATCAAGATCACTTATCCTGTTTATCATACTGGTATCTTCCATAAGATAGATGATACTGATTATCAGCTGACAGAAAACGGGGATAACACGAAGGTGAAGGGCTGGTTCTATTATGGTGTGGTAAAAGTAAAGGGAAAGAAGGCCGATGAAACCCCCACTACTTATTATATGTTAGACCGCAACCTAGGTGCATCCAACAATGGTTACTATGCCCCAGATGTGGTGGCACTGGCAAAGAACAAGAAAGCCATTGGTGGCTATTTCTGTATCTCTGAAAAAAAGAGCACCAGCGATGCCACTCAGGATCTCTCCAGCACCTTGGCACCAACAGGCTATACCATTCCAACTGATGCCGTGTTCGAAGAATTAGTTAATGCAGGCAATCTGGAGGTGGTACCACAGTCCACATCGTTAGGAGAAACCTACAACTGCGTGCGTATCAAGACGGTGGATTCCGAGTTGCCGTACATCTATCTGCCTATGGGTGGATTCTTGGAGGGCGAGAGCCATAAGAACCCTATCCATGTGAATCTCTGGACCAAGACTTTGCTGGCAGGTACGCAGGGCTTCAGTACCACCAGTCCTGAATATGGTTTCTGGTATAGATACTTTGATGTTTACAACAAGAGGATAGGATTATCCAATATGAGATTCGTGAGTGGTAGCAACGGCAATAACAATGGCCGCTACAAGGCGATGCCAATACGCCTGATTCTGGAATAAACGAAAGCGAATTATGATACTAGCGTGCTAATCAACCAGCAGAGGATAAAAAGGTGGATTTTCAGCAGAAAATCCACCTTTTACACTATATTCTCCGTTTTGTCCACCTCTTTTCCGTATATTTTGTGTACTTTTGCAGCTATGTATGAATCGCAGCAGGAAGTAACTTCCAAAAGCTGCAGCTTCATGCTACCAGCAAATAACAAGCAACAAAATAAAAACAAACCTGAAAATAAACAATTAATGATAATGAATAAGAAAAGACAGTTTTTGCTTTCGGCTGTGCTCGCCACAACGCTGGCTGCCAACGCCCAAGTAACCATCCATGTAGATGCCTCAAATCCGGGCATCAAGGTTTCTCCTAATTTATATGGTATCTTCTTCGAGGATATCAACCATGCTGCTGACGGCGGTCTCTATGCCGAACTCATCAGCAACCGCTCCTTTGAAGATGATGACAAGAACATCCCTACCTGGAAAACATCCGCTCAGGAAGGTGCAAAGATCCAGGCACAACTCATCAACAAGGGTTTGCTCAACAATGCACAGGGCAAGGCTCTTCAGCTTACCATTGCGGCAAAACCAGCAGCCACAGCCTCTCTCATCAACGAGGGCTTCTGGGGTATCAACGCCGTTCAGGGCAGAACCTACAAGCTCTCTTTCTGGGCAAAGGGTAGCTACAAGGGCGGATTGAAGGCACGACTCACCAACACCAAGGGCGACAAGGTGTATGCAGAAACTGCACTCAATGCCAAGGTTGGCAAGAAGTGGACCAAATATACAGCAGAACTTACAGCCAATGCCAACGATGCGAAAGCACAGTTTGAACTCGTAGCCGACGGCAAGGGAACCATCGTTCTTGATGTGGTAAGCCTCTTCCCTCCTACTTTCAAGAATCGCGAAAACGGCTTGCGCCCTGATTTGGCTCAGCTTCTCTATAACATCCATCCTAAGTTCGTCCGCTTCCCAGGCGGTTGCTACGTAGAGGGACAGGAGTCTCCTGAGAATGCATTCCACTGGGAGAAGACCATCGGTCCTATCGAGGAGCGTCCGGGTCATAAGAACGTAAACTGGCGCTACCGCACCAGCGACGGTATGGGATTCGATGAGTATCTGCAGCTGGCCGAGGATCTGAACGCCAAGCCTCTCTATGTTGTAAACGTAGGTTTGTGGCACGGCGGTATGACTCCTGTGGACAGCATCCAGCCTTGGATTGACGAGTGCATGAATGCCCTGGAGTATGCCAACGGTCCTGTTACCTCTAAATATGGTGCCCTGCGTGCCAAGAACGGTCATCCGGAACCATACAACATCGAGTATCTGGAGATTGGTAATGAGAACAACCAGCCGGATCCTGCGGCTCAGAGCGACCATTACTACGAGCGCTTCAAGAAGTTCAAGGATGCCGTATTGGCAAAATATCCTAAGATGCACCTCATCGGTAACGTGGTGGCTTGGGGCGATGACAACCCTAAGTGGCACAGCGACGAGAGCGTAGAACTCCTCGATGAGCACTACTACAGAAACCCTGCCTGGTTTGCCGAGAACTTCAACAAGTATGATAACTACGACCGCAAGGGCAGCGAGATTTATGTAGGCGAATATGCCGTAACCCAGGGCTTCGGCAATATGGGTTCGCTCGATGCAGCACTCGGTGAGGCTGTCTATATGATGGGCATCGAGAACAATTCTGATATTGTGACCATGGCATCCTACGCTCCAATCTTCGCCAACCTCAACAACCGTATGTGGGCACCGGATATGATTCAATATACATCTGATAAGGTATTCGGAACTCCATCTTACTACGTTCAGAACGTGATGGCGAACAACATCGGTACCCGTGTATTGAAGGTAAACCAGGAGAATCCATACAAGTATGATCAGGCTCGTGTAAAGCCAGCCATCTGCCGTGTGGGCATGGGAACCTGGAACACCCAGGTATCTTTCGAGGACAAGGGCTACAGCGATGAGAACGGCAAGGCATTGCCAATGACGATGCAGGAGTTGCCTACCGATATCCGTGGACAGTGGAAGGCAGACGGCAGCCTCATCAAGCAGACCAGCAACGAGGAAAGCTGCATCCGTCTGAACCCAGGCGAGATTACCAGCAACGGTTATATATATAAGGTACGCGCGAAGAAGGATGCCGGAAACGAAGGTTTCCTCATCATCTTCAACTACGTGGATAAGAACAACTACTGCTGGTTGAACCTTGGTGGCTGGAACAACACCCAGCACGGTGTGGAGTCTATCGTGAATGGTGCCAAGAGTCAGGTGGCTACCTGCCCAGGCAAGATTGAAACCGGCAAGTGGTACGATATCGAGCTGAAGGTAGTAGGCGACAGCATCTTCGCCAAGTTGGATGGCAAGGAGGTATTCGCCACCAAGTTGAAGGCAAACACCCTTCCTGGCATCTTCTCTACAGCCACACTCGATGAGCAGACGGGCGAGGTAATCCTGAAGATTGCCAACACCAGCACCGAGCACACCACAGCGAAGATTAATCTTCAGGGCAAGGAAATCAAGAATGGCAAGCTCATCCGCCTTTCAGCCAAGAACGGTCTGGAGGAGAACACCATCGATAATCCTACCAACATCTATCCTGTAGAAAACTACGTAACTACAGAGAAGAATGGTGCCACAGTAGAGATTCCAGCTAGCTCTCTGAACATCATCAGATTGAAGTAAGCAACAAGATTAAACAACAAACTACATCCAGGGCATCAGCCCTGGATATACCCAATATATTGATACATTTTTTGAATAGTTGATAGATAGTTAGTTAGAAATGAAGAAGGCGGCAACCTGCGTGATGCAGATTGCCGCCAATTGTTTTATCTATCGTTGATTTATCCGAAAGCATAATTGATGAGCAGGAAGATGCTCAGGATATAGAGCGTAGGATTCAAATCCTTGAACTTACCCACCATCATCTTGATCAATACATAACTCAGGATACCGAGGCAGATGCCATCGGCGATGCTGTAGCAGAGCACCATCGTAATCATTGTAATGAAGGCAGGGAATGATTCGGAAATATCCTCCAACTCAATCTTCTTGAACGAATCAATCATCAATACACCCACCATTACCAGGGCACCACTGGTGGCTGCACTCGGAATCAGCAGGAAGATAGGAGCCAGGAAGATGCTCAGGATAAACATCAAACCCACAAAGAAAGATGTCAAGCCCGACTTTCCGCCCTCGGCAACTCCCGAAGCACTCTCCACATAAGTGGTAATGGTAGAGCTGCCCAGCAAGGCACCCGCTGTAGTACCGATGGCATCACTCATCATCGCCTCCTTCACACCAGGAATCTCACCCTTCTCATTCTCCTTGATACCCAACTTGGAAACCAGTCCCAACACCGTTCCGATGGTATCGAAGATGTTGACAAGCAACAGGGAGAATACCACCATGAACATCTTTGGGGTAAAGAAGCCCGTGAAATCGAACTGGCAGAAGATAGGAGCAATGCTGTGAGGGGTAGATACCGGCATCCAGTTGTCAGAGAACTGGGTAACTCCCATCGGAATACCTATCAATGTAGAGATGATGATGGCGATGAACAGGGAGCCCTTCACTCTTCTCGCCATCAGACAGCCACAGAGCAGGATGCTGATGAGACCCAGGATGCTGACTGGTGTAAACTTGCCGAGCTGCACGAAAGTATCAGCATTGGCAGTAATGATGCCCGCATTCTTCAAACCGATAAAGGCGATAAACATACCGATACCTGCCGAAATGGCGAATCGAAGGTTCTTCGGAATACACTCCAATATCTTGTCACGGATATTGAGGAAGGTGATGGCCAGGAAGATGATACCCTCTACGAGCAATACTGCCAAAGCCTGCTGCCAGGTCAAGCCCATTGCCTGACAAAGGGTGAAGGCGAAGAAGGCATTCAGTCCCATGCTGGGAGCCTGGGCAAAAGGCAGTTTTGCCATGAAAGCCAGCAGGAAGGTGGCGATGGCAGAAGCGATGGCTGTGGCAGTAAAGAGAGCGCCCTTGTCCATGCCTGTGGTGGCAAGGATGGTAGGGTTTACTGCCAGGATGTAACACATGGTCAAGAAGGTTGTCATACCAGCTATCAACTCAGTCTTAACCGTAGTAGTCTTCGGGTCGAAGCCCAACAATGCTTTTAATTTATTCATTTCTTATATTGCGATTGATTTTTCTCTATTTTCTTTATTTCCTCTATTTTATTCTTTTTTTCTCTATTAACTCTATTTTTCTCTATTTTATTTTCCCCATTTCCACAACCCAGTCGCGTTATTTTTCGGAGCGCACAAAAATAAGAAAAAATAATGAAGAACGCCTTATTTTACATAAACAAATCATCCAGAGTTACTGATGCCTTGAATATATCGGAATAGTCATTACCCACCAGTTCTGCTATTTCCTTTTTTCTACCTATAATTTCACACATAATCATACACAATTGGTTCGCTGCAAATATACAACTAATTTCGGAAATAGCGAAAGAAAATAGCGTTTATTTCGCTACGAAACCGTTTTTTTATCGCTCGTAGCGGAATAAACACTATTTTAACCCGGTTTTAACACTTCAATTCTATACTCATAGAAATCTAATCATAAACCGATAAAGATTGGTGAACTTCCAAAAAACTTTTATTACCAATAAAAAAGTTCTTATCCATAGTAGAAAGTTATGTTCAAAAGCTCCGAACTTATGTTCAAAAGCTTTGAACTTAAGTTCAAAGGCTTTGAATACACATTCAAAGGTTATGAATATAACTTTCTACTATGGATAAGAACTTTTTTTATTCCAATGTCAACCATCCATCATTAGACCAGTTGATTTTCTTCTGAACCAGGATGCTGGCACCATTCTTCGGCACACTGTAACCATGGCAGAAGAAGTAATCGCCATCAGGGAAGGAGTAGGCTGAGCAATGACCCATCGCCTCATATTCCTTCTTGTCGCCTTCCAGCAGCAAGGTGCCACCGCCATTGCGCATATCCCTGCCCTCCTTATCCAGATAAGGACCAGCCACCTTCTTGCTCCTGCCCACGGCAACACGATAGTTGCTCTTGATGCCACGGCAACAGTAATCCCAACTTACGAAGAGATAGTAATAACCACCATGCTTCATGATGAAAGGAGCCTCGATGGCATTGGTGCCGGCAAACTTAGAGGTAGGATTCGGCTCTGCCGATACATCGCCCACGGCATGACGGCGGGCAATGGTCTGAGGCTTGGCACCCTTCTTGACATGCATCGTCTTCTTATCCAACTTAATCATCTGGATGCCATCCCAGAAAGAGCCCCAGGTAAGCCAAGGGTTTCCCTTCTCATCAACGATGAAATTCGGATCGATGGCATTCCAGTTGTCTCTATCACCCTTAGAGGCAACGAGGCAGCCCTCATCCTTCCATCCATCCTTATCAGATAAGGAGGTATTGCTCAGCAAACCGATGGCAGAAGTATTCTTGCCAAAAGTGGAACAGGAATAAGCCAAATACCATTTGTTCTTGAAACGGATAACATCCGGAGCCCAGATATGGGTTTCAAAGCCCGGCACACTATCATGAGTCCAAGCGGGAATTTCATGATTCTTCAGCACGCCTTCCCTACTTAAAGTCCAATGCTTGCGGTCGGTGGATGTCATCTGCGTGATGCCATGTCCCGTACAGTAGAGATAGTACTTGCCATTCTCATACGCCATCACGGGGTCGTGTACCATAGGGGTCTCTACCACTATTGGCTCCTGAGGAGCATTCTGCGCCCTCGCTTCGCCTGCCCCGCTAACAGCAGGAGCAGCAATCAAGACTGCTGCTCCCAAAAGTATTTTAGTTATATTCATCTTCATACGATTACACCTTATTATATATATACCTATTTATAATATATAAGAGATATAAGAGGATTACTTGTTAACAAACTTTCTTCCGTTTACGATAACTACACCCTTGTAGCTCTTGTCTACCTGCTGACCAGCCAGGTTGTACCACTTGCCATCCGTCTTCTTCTGGAAGATGATAGGGCTTGCAATGCCTGTATCTACAAGGCTTGATCCATCGATGTAAGAGCCTTCGTTTACGAAGAACAGGTTAAGCTGGCTAGGCTTGCTGGCAATGGTGGTTGAGAATGAGTAGTTATATACCTTCTTGCTGGTAGTTGTGATTGTGGCTGTCATCTTGAAGGCACCATTAGCGGCATACTCCACAGTCATGTCAACCAAAGACCCGTTCATATCATTCTTGAAGGTATCCCAAACATAATTGCTTACACACCCAGTGTTAGAATTGGTGGTATTGTTCCAATTATCACAACGGATACCGAAATACTCGGTATAGCCAGCCACACCATGTGTCTTGTTGGCACCATACAAAGCCCAGTTGCACCAGTTGTTTGTGGCATTACTATAGTTATAGAACTTAAACTGAGCCTTCTTACCAGCCTGCAACTTATAATCTGCCGAGAAGTTGGTCCACCAAGCAGAAGTTGTATTCTTCAGTGCAGAAACAGGATAATAAACCGGAGTACTTTCCTCAGCCTCAGCATCGATATTCAGGGTGTAATCCTTCACATACTCATAGTCGTCCTTGCTGATGGTCATGGTCAGAGTAACCTTGCCTTTGCCCTTCACCTTGCCGTCATCGGTCAATACAGAAGTATCGCTCGATTTCCAGGCAATCTTTGCGCCCATCTTGCCCTGGGTTGGCAAAGTAGGAGCCGCATTCAAGGTTGCTCCATTAGAGAATGGCACTGTCAGCTTGTTGAGGGTGTACTTGATGGCTGCCTTGGCATCAGCCTTTACTGCCCAAACCTCCTGCTGATAGGTAAAGCTATTCTGTCCGATAGTCAGACTGCCGCTTGATGATGAGAGAGCAGAAATGGCGATGGCTGGGATATTGGTATAGTCGATGGTCTGCTTCACCAATACACCACGATAAACCACATTGTTGATGGTCAGGTAGATGTAATCAGTACCCGCCGTGCGCTTCCAGGTTCCCTTTTCAGCACCGGTGATGGTTCCATCGGCATGGAGGGTGATGTTGACTGGTGTCTCGAAAGCCTTTGCCTTGGTATTCTGACCATACTGATGACGGATAAACTGATAGTCGCCTGCGATATCGGCATCTGCGATAGATGCCTTGGATGCAATCGCCTCATCGGTGATGGTCTCGCCGTCAAACTCGAATGGAGCTGCCATCAACCAGCCCTCATCGTTGAGGAAGAGCTGATGAACACGCACCTGATGACCTTCGCCACCATTGCTGAAACGGGTGTGATAAACCACGAAAGAACGGTTCTGCTTATCAACGAACGCAGAGTTGTGACCCTGTGCAAGTTCAGCACCACTCATGGCATCCCACTGGTAACCGCCAAAGAGCAATACGCCACGGTTGTCGGCAGTGGTAGAACTATAGTTCATCTTATAACTCTTGAAGAGTGCCGATGTGCCATAGCAATCTACGAAAGGTCCGTCAGGATTCTCTGAACGGAAGATGCGCATCTGGTAACCGCCATCGCTGGTCAAGCCACCATAGCTCATGAAGAGGAAGTAGTACTTGCCAATCTTCTGAATATAGCTTGCCTCGCCTGATACGTAATATCCGCCGGCAATCTTCTTACCGAAGTAAGGGTCGCTGGTGCAGTTGGCACTGGCAGCACCCGGAGTGGTGGTCTTGCCATTCACCTCGTAAGGGAAGGTATAGGTATAGTCGCGGAGACCATTGGTCTTATCCAACTTAATCATAAAGATACCACCCGACCAGGAACCATAGCTCATCCAGAGATTGTCGTTGTCGTCATAGAAGACGCATGGGTCGATACAGTTTGGCCAATAGGAGCCCCAACTCTTGCTTACCTTATAGCGGGTAGGAAGAGCGGTTTCGCCAGTGGCGATGGCAAAATCGGTATGCTTCCAGTCATCAGCTGCTGCGTATGAGTTGTGAGCGTATGAGCCCTGGAAACCGGAGAACACCACCGGACCCTGGTAAACCCAAGGCCCTTCGATGTTATCTGAAACAAAGCATACGATGGAAGAGCACCAGTTGTCACCATTCAGACTCATATACATGCACCATTTTTTCATGGTCTTGTTGTATACGATGTCTGGTGCCCACTGCATACCCTGCACGTTATTGCCCTTATACTGCCAGCCATGAGCATTGAAGTTGCCGAACTTCACGGTTTCGCCCTTGCAGTTCTTCACCTCTGTGATGAGATGAGAAGCATAAGCATTGGCATAGTTTACCAAGGTGCCTTGCTTGTTGGCAAAGAGGCTGTTTACATTGCCTGTAGCCTCCTCGCCCGCCTTGAATGTGGACCATTCCTGATAGTTTTTGGCAGCAGTAGTCTTGCCTCTTCCCAGGTGAGAGCCATATATATAATAGGTAGGCGAGCTAGGGTTGGTAATGTCGTCTACCACGATGGATGGGTCGTGACAGGTGACACGATTACCATACGATCTCGATGTATAAGCATTAGTCAGGTCGTTATCGACAACCTGCGTCTGGGCAGTTGCACCGATGGCAGCAAGCCCCATCATTGAGAGTAATAATTTCTTCATCATTTCTAAGATTAATATATTATTTGAGCTAAAGTGGTGGGATTTCAGAAAACCACAAAAAGGCAGACCTATGGAATGTGTATGTTCTCATAGGTCATGCCTTTATTGTTTCCAAATATCTACATGAACCACGTTTTATGTTTTATCTGCGGTGAGCACGGGTATAGTGCTTGCGGGCTGCTGCAGAATCGAACTTCAAATGGCTGCTGTCAACTGTGAATGCCACATTCAGGTCGCTAGGATCAATGGTGTTGATACCCAAGTAGCTCTGGGTTGTCACGCTGCCATCATTACCCGTTACAATAGCCTGGATATCAGCAGTACCGTTGTTACAGTTGGTTACGAACAACTTCACCTTTGCACCATTCATGGTTGCGAGCCAGGTAGCCCAATCACCCTGTGTTCCGACAGGAGTACAAGCTGCATAACCATTACCCCAACCATAGTTGTCGGCACGAACCACAGCATATTCTGCCAAATCAGCCTTGCGGAGGATGACCACATAGTTGTTCCAGTTGCCTGCACCACTAGAATAGTTGGTGAAGTTGAACTCGAATGTCTCACCGGCAGGAATCTTCAAATCATTTGTAAATTCTGTCCACCAGGCAGTAGAGCAATCCTCTGCACCGAGAGAAACAGGACTAGGAGTAACCGCCTTGACAGCAGACTTAGCCACATTTACTTCTACGGTAGCAGT
>ERZ1026888.390-NODE-390-length-25024-cov-30.121711_pt1 | contig 25024 bp, 31 predicted proteins | sample MGYA00380174_ERZ1026888 | MGnify/ENA primary metagenome ERZ1026888 (study PRJEB33269, sample SAMEA4719810) | human gut metagenome | biome: human-associated habitat; feature: organic feature; material: feces | place: Cameroon | collected 2013-10 ...
AGAGGTAAAAGCGGAAGAGAACCTGCGTTCCAAGTCACTTCGCGCCTTCTTTGACACCCATCCCGACTTGCGAGCCATCCGCTTCTCCATGTCGCCATACAAGGAACAAGAGTGGATGAAGAATGTCCCATTGTACGGGGTAGAGGAGAGTTTCTAGGAACTCTTCTCACAATACTCCCTGAACTTTGCCTTAGTCATGGTAATACCAATGAGTCTATTAGATAACGCAACAATAACAACAAAATAAAAAAATACCCGAAGTGAAAAACAATAAACTTCGGGAAGCTATCGTTATCTTTTATAGGAACAAGAAAGATCTATAAACATCAAAAAAACGACTAACATTTTAAAACTTTAAAGTATGAACAAAAAAGTACTTGGTACATTTGCAGCCATGCTTATTTCCCTTTCTACCGTACAGGCACAGAGCGAAGACATGGCAACCTTCCGCACATGGGCACAGACACCACCTATGGGCTGGAATTCCTGGGATTGTTACTATTCATCAGTAACAGAGAAAGAAGTAATGCAGAACGCACAGTATCTTGTGGACCACGACCTCGTGAAACATGGTTGGGAATACGTAGTCATCGACATCCGCTGGTATTGCAACCATCCATCCTTGGGCGGCGGCAACTACAACCAGAAAGGCACACAGGGTTACGTGCTCGATGAAAACGGTCGCTACCTGCCATCTCCTACCCGCTTCCCTTCTGCCATGCAGAATGGAAAAAACGAAGGCTTTAAGGCTCTTGCCGACAAACTGCACTCCATGGGATTGAAATTCGGTATCCACATTATGCGTGGTGTACCTAAATCGGTGGTAGGAAGCAACAAATACAAGCTGAAAGGCAGCGAATCTACCGCATGGTCGAAAGTCTATAACGGTACCACCTCTCCTTGCACCTGGCTAAAGGATAATTTGCTGGTACAGGACAACGAATTCGGCCAGCTCTACTATAACAGCATCATGGACCTCTATGCCAGTTGGGGGGTTGATTTTATCAAGATTGACGATCTCTCACGTCCTTTCTACACCGACGAAATTCACATGATTCGTAAGGCTATCGACCAAACAGGTCGCCCTATCGTGCTATCCCTCAGCCCAGGCAAAACCCAATATCAGTATGCACAAGAATGTCTCGACAATGCTAATATGTGGCGAATGATGGATGACCTCTGGGACAACTGGAGTTCTGTAGATGCCGTATTCAACGAAGCTGATGTATGGAGCAAGTATGCACGTCCAGGCAACTATGCCGACTGTGACATGCTCCCACTAGGGCAGATAGCCATGACCATCGCAGATCCAGGCTACACCAACGCAGACAAAGGTCGCTGGACCCGACTGACAGAAAACGAGCAATTGAGCATGATGAGTCTTTGGGGAATCTGCCACTCTCCACTTTTCTTTGGTGGTGAAATGACCAAGAACGATGACTTCACCAACTCTCTGCTCACCAACGAAGAATACCATCAGATGCACAAATACGGACAGAACGCCCATCAGGTGGAGAACAACGAAGACAATGGACAGGTGGCATGGACCTCTACAGACCCAGCAACAGGCAACAAATACCTGGCACTCTTCCAAAGAGACAACACCCGTTGGGTAGTAGGCGGAAAAGCCTTGTATAAATCTGAAACCGTGGCTTATACCACCGACGGTCATGCCGTGGATGTAGATATCGAATGGCCACAAGGCAGCAAAACCCTGGTTCTCGTAGTAGATGATGCAGGCGACAACTGGAATTACGACCATGCCGACTGGCTGAACCCTACCCTGGTATTAAGAGATGGAACAGAAGTGGAACTTACCGGTAAATACAAGACCCGCGATTATACCAAATCTTATTTCAACAAGATTGTGGAAAACAAGAACGTGTCAACAGGTGGCAAAATGAAAGTACTCGGCACCACCTACGACCGCGGCTTCTCTGCAGATGCCAATGCAGCCCTCTTCTTCACCATTCCTGATGATATGGATGTAGTACGCTTCAAGGCGAAGGCTGCCGCAGACGATTCCGGTATCGGTCAGACCAACTCTACAACCTCCATCCGCTTCATGGTATTCGACCAGAATCCTCTGACCAGCGAACAGAACAACTACGCAAGTCATACAGGTTTGATTTCCCGTACAGGCACCAAGAGCATGATGCAGGAATTTGATATTGCCGATGCCGAACAGTTGAAGATTGTAGTTAGCGATTGGGGGGATGGTTTCGCATACGACCGTGCCAACCTCATCAACCCTGTGCTGATAGACGAGGAAGGCAATGAGACATCCCTCACCACCCTGAAGCACACCTCATATTCATCTTCATGGGGCTCACTCCATGTAAACCAGAATGTAGAGGGAAGAACGCTCACCGTGGAAGGCAAGACCTACGAGACGGGACTTGGCATGAACGCTCAGTGTACCCTCATCTATAACTTGCCAGCAGGACACAAATACAAGAAGTTCCGCGCATTATGCGGTTACGACAGCAGTTGCGACACCGATAATCCGAACTCATCAGGTACAACCATGGACTTCCAGTTCTACGTAACGAAGAATGCCGGTTACACCTTCGATCTCACCAAGATTGGTTATGGAGCAAACGAATCTGTTCCTGTATATGACATCTGGCAAAAGGAGTACCTGGGTACAGCCACTGGCACTATCACCGCAAAAGTTCCAAGCCATGGTGTGAAACTCTATCGTCTGGGCGATAAAGTTGCCTCAGGCATCAACCAAGTTACAACTTCGGATAAAATAAAGGGAAATGCCAAAGGCAATAATGTATATTACAACTTGGCAGGCCAGGCCGTAACGCCTAACACCAAGGGTATTTACATTCGCAACCACAAGAAGGTAGTGGTTAAGTAATGAGAAAAAGATAATATCCAGATATAAAGAATAGGAGGAAAATGAAATAGCTTTTCCTCCTATTTTCATATGCCATCCGATGTTAAAGCCACTGGTGAGGTTTCTTCCTTAGAAACACTCAGTTTCTTTACTAGAAACTCATTGTTTCAATAATGGAAACTGGGAGTTTCCATTATTGAAACTGATTTGGATGTTTTTGGGGGTGATTCTGCTTGTGGTTCTGCTGTTTTTTAGGGTGATTCTGCCTACCATTTCTTATACCTGAAGATATTCAAGTACACTCTCCCAATCAGGAAACTCTTCACTTCCAAAGCGAAGCCATTTTCCCTTGAATCCACTTGTTCCATGTTTTCCTCTATCATCAATGATATAGCCACCTCTGAGTAGATTCTTGTGGTGAGAGAGAATGAGACGCTTACAATAATACTTGTCCAAATATCTATTTATCCATTCCACTTTGTCTGACCATGTGGTTGGATTACTCCAAGGAGAGGTTGAAAGGATATAAACATCGTATTTACCACTTTGTTGTAATTGATGCATAGCCTCGACAGCGCCTTTTACTGGTGGCAGATAAGAAACGATATGAGGTACGTCTCTGTATCTTCCTGCATATTCCTTACGGAGTTCATCACCTATCAGTTCCAACCCAGCATGAAAATCCATAAGCACACCGCCCATATCAACATAAACTATCTTCCTAGCCGTTGGTTTCTCTGAATCCAAATTTTCCTGTTCGATAGTAACAGACTTTTCGATAAGTTCTTGAGTCTTGTCTCGCTTGTCATAGTTATCGCGCAACTCCATCAATATTCCACACAGTTCCGTTGGTGTCAAAATTGTTTTGAAAGAATTGTCCTCACCAGTAGAATGTGTCAACACCATACCTCTTGTCTGCATCAGTGCTGCACGGAAACGCTCGCTTTGTTCAAACATTGCCTTGTAAGCACGATGTATCAAATCTTGATATTCATCACTTTGCCTGTCAATAGCTTGTCCTTTCCACCAAACTATTTGGTCTGTCTGCCATGATGTTACACTCATCTTTCTAGCATTGCCACCTTTCATGCTGCATATCTGACGTTGCTTGTTAATGTCTTGTCTCTTCAACGATTGAAGGAATCCCTCCATGCTGCCACATATCATTCCTTCGAAACGAAATCCATTGCTGCACAGATTGCTCAATACATTTGAAGGATAAAGACCATTTGAACGTATATCCAACGTATTGGTCTCTGGATCATACATATCCTGAGACTCATTTCCTTTACGTGAGGTTGCATTATAATTCTCTTCCATATCTTCTTTACATATAATTCAACGTTTTAAAATCATATTGTCCTTTGTAAAAAACATCAAGGACTTCCTGGAATACATCATCTGGTGATACCGCGTCAAATAGGGTCATACAAGAACAAACTTTCATTGCATCAACTTCTCCAAAGATTTCTACCACATCCATATCAGTATGCGTCAACAAAGCCTTTGTTACAGTTCTTAACCGCTCACCTAATATCGGATGATTGAGATATGCTTCCGCCTCATCATACCCGCTGATGCCATAATACTTAGCATTACGACTATGACCAAGAATTGCAAGTTGAGGAAATATGAACCATATCCAATGCGAGCGTTTCAGACCGTCTTGAACTTCCAGCAACGCATGTTGGTAGTAGCTTGACTGTGCGTCCAAGAAGCGTTGCAGATTATACTTGTCTTGTTGCGTCCCATTTATAATTTCTACGAACTCTTTTGGCAAACAGACATTTTCCATTCCAATTGCGTTCTTGAACAGAGGAGCTATCTCGTAGTTCTTGAACCCGGCAATTCCACAGCCGATGCGTGTGACGAGAAATAGCAACTCTTTATGCTGCTGAGCAAAAGACAGAAATTCATTAACGTATGGGGTAACCGTCTCCACCCCACCTTGCATCGTTGGTATAGCATAACTTTTTCCTTGCAATCCTACACCTTGTCCCCATACTGCACCAAAATGCTCTTTGGCAATCCTTGCTGCACCTCCGATATGGTGTCCTTCCAAATTGCTGCCAAAAACGAAGACCTCATTGTCTTCAAGAGACTCTATATAGTTTGGCGTAAATTTATCTTTCATACATTTATTTTATTAGTTTTTTCATGTACTCAAAATCATGAGTCTGCCTGAAAGGCACTATGAATTCGAGTTCAGAATTGACCAGGCAATACACCGCAGGATAAAAATCCGTTCCTACGAAGTCATCACTATCGAAATAATAGGTTTCCTTGTGATAAATCCACTTCAACATACCATATCCTTCAGCATCATGCTCAACCAATTCTATTCCATATTCTACATTCTTCTGTTCCAGGGCCTTCTTTCGTTGTTCATCCTTTCCTATCAAAACGCCCCTGAAGATGTCGGCGAAATCAATATCCTTGTCTTCTATCAACAGCTGACCATTCCGCACCAGGATACGCTGCTTCCCGGTCTTGACATTCACCAATACCAGCGTATGATTCTGTCTTCTTTCCAGCTTCAACACCGTCCAGGTTCGGACAATACCCTTCTGCTTTCGGGCTCTTTCCGCTTCCTTTCTACAATCCCTTGCAGCCATCAAATGCCTGCGTACCTTTTCTGAAGTCATAGAGTAGATACGAGGAACATTGCCCATGTATGTCAAGGTTACGCCATACGAATTGATTTCTCCTGTTTTTCTGTTTTTCGCTTTCCAAGCCATGAAACATTTATGGTCGCGATTTACTGTTACAACAGGCTCTTCTACCACCTCCATGTATTCTACGGCAAAGAAGAAGCGATCTATGGTCTTCGCGTACTTGGTGCCCACATGAAAATCTATGAGCTGCCCATCAGCACCTTTTATACTTATCTTGCCCATACCTGCCATTTTATCTTTAATCGTCTAGACATCTTCTATTTTTATTTTCATCGTTTTTCAGTTTATCATGACTTGACATGTTAATGTTTTGACAGCCATTCTACAACTTCATTCACGATGCTGTTAGCAAAATCCTTGGAGCTATGCGTTGGCTCATCCGGCCTGTTGATGAATACCGCCAGGGCATAGCGAGGTTTTTGGGCTGGGAATACTCCTACGAAAGACATTTCTGCCGGTGTATGTTTGCCGTTTTCAAGTTCCTCGCCTTGATAATCACCATAAATGCCAGCCAATTCAACTTTCTTGGGAGCATAGGCAGCCTGTATGCCATCCCCTTTATTTAAGCCAACCAAGACTTCCTGCAGATATTTACGTCCCAAAGGCAGCATGTCATTAGGCTCCTCTGTAACCGAATCACCTTCCAAGGTTGGGAATATCAGAACGTTCTTCTGATAGACACTATTCAGGATTGCAGCCAATTCCATAGCGCTGGTATGCTTTTCTGCACTTGTTATATTCTTCCAGATACCAAAGGCAGCATCGCCACGGTTTACCAGGAGAATCTTGAACATCGCTACATTCGATTTATGCGTCAAAGCCTGACGGCAAGTCATCACACCATATCCTCCAGATTCCCAGTTATGGTCACGGATACTGATGCTGTCACCTATATTATATACGCCACCGCACAAATCAATCTTGTCTTTGAGCGAACCATCGATGTCTGCCAACATCGGAGTAACGCCTACAAGCGTCAATATGCGATGGCTACACGCCTGCTTCAACAGTTTGCCATCAGCATAACCATCTCCATCTTTCTCCAATGCCACCCAAGTCTTCAATCTTCCTGTTTGTGCATCAATAACGGCAATCTGTCCGTATGTGCCGTTCAACGCCTTCAACCCATCAGATAAAACCTCTTGGCATTTCTGAGTCATCACGCTGTCTATCGTTGTGCATTCATCAAGCTTGGCCACATATTCGGGATTATCCATCCACATGCCGACAGTTTGATTATCTTCTCCCACCACTCCAATGGTACCACGCTCAATGCCTCTCTCAACATAGAAATAAAACACCTCGATACCATCTTCTGATACATAACGACGAGAGAAACCCGCAACGTCCAAATCTATCTCCGTCACATTCTCATGCTTCTCCAGGTCATAGATACCCAACTTGCCATCTTTTGAAACAATGGCAAACTTGGTTACGCTGCAAGTATCTATCCGATTGCACTGCTCCAAAGGTACTTGGGTAACATGCTTCTTGCCCAAAGCCTCATCAGCACCAAGGGTATCTACTGCAGCCTTCACTTGGACAAGGGATAATTGTCCGAACAAGGCTAAAACTATTGAGAGTAAGCCCAACTTAATGTATTGATTTTTATAATTACACTTCATACTTTATCCTTTCTCCTTTTTTAATTCTTCCATCCTACGTTCCCATGCCATTTGCAATTCCTGCTGTTTGGGAACCAGATACGTTTTGGCATAACTGAGAATATCATATTCTGCGGCATCTTCACCATCACCATCAACCTCTTCTTCGAAGTTGCAGGTAATCATAAAACAAGTCTCAGAAACTATCGGATCGAAGCCTACACTATACCGCACCCTGTTTTCTTTGGCATTCAACTCCTTACAGAACTCACGAGCCTTGCTGGCCAGCATGTCATCCACCTTGACTGCCCCAACAAGCGAAATGGCAAAGCCATCAACACCCCAGGAAAAGACCTTTATGATACCCTCGGGCAATCTAAGATAGGTTTCTCCTATCCCCTCTTCTCTACTTCCGGAGAAATAGCAGGGCAATTTTTCTTCCTTTGCCAGCAGCATGCCAAGCAACACATAAGAATGTCGGCTTCGAATATCTTTCTTGTAAGCACGCTTTTGATACATACTGTAAATCCAGGCGCACCCCATGCTTTGAACCAGATTTGCAACGCAGAACCATATTTCCCATGAATCCATAACAATACCTTTCTCTAACTTAGTTATTCCGTCATTCAATCACCTCTATGTAGATGGTGTATTCCGGGAACCACTTATCAAGCAGTTCATACTTTATTCTGCTCCCTGATTACCTGTTTTCTGTATTTGAACTCTTCTATCGGCATCGGTTCTTTACCAGATTCTTCAGTAATTCTATCGTAAAAGGCATTGAGAACACGCAATATCTTTGACGTATCATGTCCCGTTTTCTTCAGATAGCCACGTAGTGCCGGCGGATCTATCCCCCTGTCGGCACCATAGAAAACCCAATAGGTGCAGAGGGCAATATCCGTGCGATGCAGACCCATAGCACAAGCAATGTAGAAGCCTCCCCTATCTATGCGCTTACAAAACTCCGGAAACAGCTTCACCATACTTTCTATCATATCAGCCCTGTTGTCTGTGGGATAATAGAAATACTCCATGCCGTATTCTTCGCACAGATTCCTCATGCGTTGGTTCATCCCATCATTACGGAGGTCGATGATGGTATGTACTCCAGCCTCCCTGATGATAAGCCAAGCATACCCCTGGCTACGTGACGACATGGTCTTTCCTCTAACACCACCATAAGTGGGATGGATGTCGGGAATATTGAGAGATAGAATTTTATTGATGTCCATAACAATACCTTTTGATCTTCGGATGGTCAATAGGATATATACGATAAGAATAATGATTGTCTCTATCATTTATTCCCATCCTCGTTTCTTCTCCTGTTCTTGTATTCTTCGACATCCAAGATATGAATCTTGAACCGTCAGATTCTTCCTTAACCTCAGGCTCACTAATTACCTCCCAGATGATGACAAGTCCCAAAGGCGATATTGGAAGATAAACTTCTGCATATCTGGCACCTATGTGAATGTCCATGATTCCGTGAACTGTCTTAATTTCCATAAATATTCTAAATCTACTTTGTTATCTTAATTTCTTGATGAAATCTTATAGCTGGTTATATGACTATGGTTAAGGGCTCTATTTATTCCATATTTTCCCAACAACTTTTGCCGTCTTTCTTTATTTGAAGAACCAAGTAATATACGATAATCCCTACAAAGCCATAGATTGCATACTGTATATTACCCATTTGCAAGGTAATGATACAACAAACTATACCTATGACACAGTGTAAAAAGAAACCTATCTTTTTCCAAGCAAGCATCATAGCAACTGCAACAACATCTATAACACCTAAACATCCTGCCACTATAGACATCGGAACAGCAGCATCAGGAAAGCGACTTCCCCAAAACTCCTTAGGAAAGAAAAATATCACACAAGTTATGATACCGACAAATATTGATATAAAAATATAGGTTGTTACACAACCATGCCTTTTTCTCAGAGGATCTTCATTTAACTTGACTTTGTCTTGTAACTCACCAACATTTTGCGGAGTAACTCTTTTAAAACTCTTTTGTGACCAACCACAATAAGGACAACGCTCCTGATAATCATCAAGTTCGTGTTTACACTGATTGTTAATACATTGCTTCATTGTATTTATTTTTATTACAAATAGTTCATACTTTATTCTGTTCCCAGATTACTTGCTTTCTGTATTTGAATTCTTCTACCGACATCGCTTCTTTGCCTGCTTCTTCGGTGATTTTGTCGTAAAAGGCATTGAGAACACACAACATCTTTAAATATGTGTTATTTACTTTGCATGGAGTATTCTTCCATATTCAGGAACAAAAGGACGACTTAGATCTAATCCCCATCTTTGTCCAATTGCACTACAAAGATAATGCTCTTTGATCAGCAAATCAATAGATGCAATTGGCGTATTATGTGTAGTGGAAATACGTAGTGAAGGAACGTGTCCTGGTATCATACTAAGTATTTCCTCTGACATTTCCATATCATCAGGAGTTTGCAAACATCATCAAATAAGAATTGTCTTAATTGTGATACATCTTGCATTTCTGCCCATTTCATGATTTTGGAGAATTGCCGTATTTTAAATTCAAATAGTCCCATGATTTACTTTTTTCAATAGTTCGTTAATAATTCAATAATGTGCTAAGCGGCTTATCAAAGAGAACCCTTCTTTCTTTATCCCATTAACAAATGTACTTGTAGAGAAGTAAGCATCTGCAACTATGAGGGTTGAGAGTTTGAGAAGTTCCTTGCGATAATGCTTAATGACGCTGATATAGAAATCTACCGTAGTCTTGTTTCTAAGACTCAGTTCTTCAACTTCGTTTTTCGTCAATCAATCACCTCTATATAGCTGGTGTATTCCGGGAACCACTTATCGAGCAGTTCATCCGTCTTCCGCTCTATCTCCGGCGTGATGTTCTTGCAGACTTTCTGATAGGCAACAGATAGCGAGAATGCCTCATCTATCCATCCGATGATAGGCAGTCGTTTTGCCGAAATCAGATCGATAGGGAACACCAGATAGGATATGGTTGAGAGAATCAGCAACTTATCGCTCTTCGGGGTGTCCTTGCTAATCATGATGAAGTAGAGCAACAAAACGGGTCTGGCGCTGATGCGTCCCACCTTCATTGCATACTCCTGTACCTTCTCTTTCAATACTGCTGTATCTATAATACTTGTCTTGTTCATATCTTTAATGTTTAAATTGTGATACCTTTTATGTTATAGAGTGGGAAAAAGTAACCTTGCTATCACTGGAAACGAAAAAACTTGCAAACCATTTTTTTCTGATTTACAAGTTTTATTGTATAGTACATAATTCATTTAAAGTTGAATGCTTATAACATCGTATTACAATTCTGAATAATTTCTTGTTGTTTTCTTATGTTATGCTTTAGTGCTGCATTGTTTGGATCTTTCTTTAATTTTTCTTGATAATAATTTAACTGTTTTTCGGCATTACTCTTTCTTTGCATCCATTCTTGCCTATGCACATTGTCTTTATTAGAAGAAGAGGATGAGGTGTTTGAAATCCTACTTCCACTATTATAAGATGATTGTGAAGAATTAGTATGAACACTATTCGAAAGCAAGGCTTCCGTAAAACCACTAAGAATACCAACAAGCAGGGCTTTTCGTTCTTGAATTTTGCGTTGCTGCTCTTCACGTTTCCGTTGTATTTCCGCAAGACGTGCTTCTTCTCTTCGTTCTTTCAGTGCATTCAATGCTAAAGAATATTTCTTTTCTATTGTAGGTATTTCCTTTAAGCTCTCTTCAGCAAAGTTTCTATATGTTTCAGCCCAAGATGAGTAAATGGTATCTTCTTTTATGTAAGCCTCTAATGACGCTATAGATGTTGACAGAAGTTGTTTGGCAATGTTTAAATCAAACGAGAAAGATGGTGTTTCGTCATATTTGTTCATCAATCCAATACAACTTTTGGCCGCATCTATTTCAACCATTCCTTTTTTATATAAGGATACGCCTGTATAGAATTTAGCCCAAGATGCCTTAATTCCTTCTTTTGCATAAAAATTGATTACATCATCATATTTATTTTGCTCATAGTATTCTTGTCCTTTATCCCTATATCCGTAGTTTTGATTTGCAATATATTTCTCAGACTTATCCATTCTCGTTTGACTCACAAACCACTCTTTCTCAAAAATAGAGATATCATCAAATTGACAAGGAATACTATCCGACTTATTTTCAAGTTTAAAAGCACCATATTTTGTAGCTATGCCAGTGGCAGCAATTCTATGACCATATTTCACAAAGCTGTCTTCCTTAGAATATGTATTGAGAAATAATCTAATTTCATTCGAATTTTCTACAAAAACAGTACCATCATATGTATAAAGATGTATATTATTTCTACTTCCATACAAAGATGTTGATATATCTATTTCCGGATACGAACATCCAATAGATAAATAATTATCACCAGCAATCACATATCCTGGGAGTATTGATATTTCTGTACTTTTTGTGCGATTAAAAGTTTCTCCAGTCGTTGAGTAGAACACACAGTCTGAAGTTTTTTGGCAAAAAAATGTTGCTTTCGTTTCAGGATGAAACAAATAAGCTATATATTCTATTGTGCTTTTTTCATCAATGTATTCTATATTACAATACCCCTTACTTAAAGCTGGGAAATAATAAATAGCTTTATTTTCAATAGGTATGATAAGTTTCCCCTCTAAATCAGCAATACCTATAAGACCATATTTATCTTGTAATAGAAAATATCTAAATCCATCTATTTCTTCACGAATAAAGATTTTTTTTGTTTTTGTCGTCTTGGTTAACGATTTAACAACTAAACTTTCATTTTGATTAAGAATCGTGTTGCTTTCTGCCGTTACGAGACTACAATTTCCTCCATTAAGTGAAGTTACGATATTTATAGCAAAACATCGACTTTGAAATGATATTATTAATATCAATATTGCAAACAAAGTTTTCATATTTATTTTTTTTATTGCCACAGAGTTAAACTATAGTAAATTATCAAAAGTAAAACCATTGTACTTATTAGCATTAATCTTATTAACAACATATCAGAAGACATATTACTAATGAGATTGAAGAATTTTATGGCTTCAACATCACTAAAATTAGAACTATTTCTCTCATTTTGTATTTTTCTACTTATACGTTCCATAACAAAGCAATGACATAATTCTATGGCTAAGTAAATTATAGCTATTAAAACTACAACAAATAAAAAATACTTATATTTTGGTGTATCTATAGCAACAACTGTTGCCCAAGCTGAAGCTAAAATTGCAAACACGATATGTCGCGCAATTTTCTCAAATTTACTAGAACTCGCTACGATACACTCATTTAAATATTTTGTTATTTCATCTTCGTTATCAGCTGAAAAAGTTCTTCTTTTTTGTTTCATATTTCTTCTTTTTTTAGACCAAGGACAAATACCCATATTACTTCTCCTTATTTATTAAACTTCAAAGAAAGACTACTTGCTGCTTTTTTTATGAGTTTCTTGTCGTAAAGATTTAACGGTTGTTCTCTCTTTATCGCAAAAATAGTCAATTTGTCATTAATCTTTCGACACACATCATCAGCAACTAATACTGGAGGAATCATGGTCATTACTCTATTATCGTTATATCTATTCTTCACATAACAATTAGAATCGATACATTTTACAAAATTCTCCAAACATTTTCTAACCTCATTGCACTTCTGAAGATTTGCCTCTTTGCAAGCATCATCCAATTGGCGATAAATCTTTTTCAATTCACTTATTTCTCTTTTTTTCATCTTGTTTACATTTTACAAACCTAATATTTTATTAATTCTATATGCCCTTCCTCACTCAACTGTCTCCTTTGAGAACGAGTAAGTTTCTTTTCTGAATAGCTCCAGCCTTTATCATCCTCATTGGTGATATTAGCTATATTTCCATCATAAAGTATGATGCGCATCCGTTTATACAAACGGTCGTTTACAAGATACAAGGATAACGTTCCAGACTTTTTATTGGAAGAGTTGTTCCACACTTTATCTCCCCAAGCCTTTGCATCCTCTATGTACGATCCTTCATCAAAAGATGAGAGGAAATCGAAAATATCAGCAAGTATTCCCATACACTATTTCTTCTTATTAACCAGTTTTGTGATGCCCCATAGAAGGAGGATTATACCAATGGCGATAATGACATACAAGCTGTCGCCTTCATTGATATTTGAAAATATTGATAGTAAATTCATTTCTTTATCTTTTTATGATTTATCAATTCCCAATCCTTTAAGTCACAGTAGTATTTCAAAGCCAGACTTATAGTGTCTCGCTCCATTTCACACATTCTTTCTATTTCCTCATCCGTATAGTTTAAACTTGTCATGCACATACGACAGAAACGTTGCGCCCAACAAGATGAGCATAATCGATTTTTACGCTCTGTAAAACGCTGCAACAAAGGAATGGCTAAATTCTTATCGATACCATTTCGCACCTCTCCAATTTTTGCTTCATTACAGAATTTTTCACAAGCATATAAATCTCCATCTACATTGATGAAACAAGAAAACAAGTCCTGAAAACAAGTTTCTATATTCACCTCTTTGGCTAAACGTCGATAATTTCTGTTGTCAACTATATCAATGAGTTTTTGAAAGCATCCAGACATAATACCTTCATTTTCATGCGTATAAGCCAAGAAAGCTGCCTGATAGAAATCATCTTTTATATTCCAAGTGTCGTAAACACGCGAAGAATCATTAAAGTCTGGGATAATGTGTGAAATACGAACAGGATAATGCCCTTTCAAAACGGGTTCGTTATCCCATATTTCCGCAAGTTTCTTAACTTCACTCCATGAATATACTGTAGAAAGGAATCTAATGTTTTCTTTAAAGAAAGAGGGATACTTACTTTTGAACAATTCCAAATTCTTTATGATAATATCATAAGATCCTTTTCTTGCAAGAGTCTTTCTGCATCTATCGTGCATATCTTTGTTACCATCGATAGTGACATTAACAAAGAACTTATCAAAGGTTGCCAACCAATCAATTACATTTTCTGTAAGTGCCAGGCCATTAGTGGATAGTGAGAACTGAATTTTCTCATGATAGATAGCTTGTAATGTACTAACAACCCATTCTATCTTTTTTCTTGCCAATAATGCCTCGCCACCATAGAAACAGACTGTTATCTCAGAAGCCTCCTTATCAGCATGTAACTTTATGAATTCAACCACGTCGTTAAGAGTTTCATAAGAGATTTCCTTCTCATTATGCGCTCTGCGGTCTCTGTAACTTCCCGAATAGCAACAATAGGAACACCTGAGATTACATTGCTGTGTCATCTCTATCGTGAACTTTGTTATCTTGTAACCATCCGTATAGGTAGGTTGATTAAAATGTGTAACAGGACAAGCCTCTTTCTCATTGTCTGGAGAAAAGAGACTTATCCTGTTATTTTTCACATTATACCATAACTGTTCGCCAGAGGAAGTGATGAACTTATGCATATTCTTTTAATGAGAATAACCATAATCAGCATACTCGTAGGTTTTACCTGTGTTGTATTTGCATTCTGAACGACAATCGGCCGACCCAAGCTCTTTTTCATCATCAGAATCTTCTACAGAACTAGGTTCATTGTAGTGAGAAGTTACATCTGTTGGATGAATGTTTGCCTTGGAATCACCTAACAAACCACTTTTTTCAATCTCGTCCATCTTATCATCTACTTTATCAAAAACAGCATAAGCCTTATCATCCATCATATCATTGTATGCTGTCACCGGATTATCCGATTCATACAGAACATGATAAAGTTCTTTTTGTGTGTATGAATGGTCAGGACTTTCAGTTATACTGTGAGCCACTTTTGAGCTAAATCCTATACCACGCAATTGCTCATATGTAGGAAAAGGATGCTCTTCATCAAACGGAGACCCGAATGGGTCATGATGAGATGTACCCAACAAATTATCATTAGGAACAATCGGCTCCTCATGTGTAGGTAACAAACCATCGTCAAAAATCATATCGTCCATATTTCTTATTTTTTAGAGTTATCAACTATCCAAAGATGTATCATTCACTATGGTTTCATTGCCATAATCGAACATATTATCCATTGGCATTATTTCTGTAATGACATCACTGTCAGCAAAGTCAATTTGTGACCAGCCTTCGTCTGTGTCGTACATATAAAAAGAGTCATCTAACGTAGTGAAACTATCACTATCGTATGCATTAATGAAGTCATCATAAGACAAGTCATCTGTAATACTCTGCAAATGTCCATCAGTATAGTATGGCACATACCCCAGTTCATCCACTTGCCAAATATCAGTAAACTCATTATGGAAAGGGAACTCCTGCAAAGTATAGTCTGTAGCAAAGTTCGATACCTCCATACTTTGAGTTTCGGCATTGTATTGATAGGGAGCAGGTTCATCAGTTGCCATCATAAAATAGTTGGAGTCTTTCCATGAATGGGCAAACCTTTCAAAATCATACTCCATGATAGAACCATTTCCCGGATCAGTCAATACGACAGTGGAGTTTTCAGGATTTACAGGGTCAATATTTACGCTTGTAACTATCAGAGCATGATCGGCATTTGTTAGATTACAATAGAATTCATATTCCTCAGAGCCTGGCTCTGCCCATAGCTCGTGCGAATCCACACCAACAATAACACGATGACCATCCTTCAATTCATTAATGAGGTCATAAACCGTATCACAATGTTGGGTATGGGTTCCCACATTACAAGTTTCTAGCAAATTGCCAACGTCGCTAGGTTTGGTACCATTTCCATGATACCATCCCTGCTCTGTTGCGTATGCGGTCAGCTCTTCCTTAGGAATCTGTATTCCATAATCACGCAATATCATTTCTTGGCAACGAATCGCGCAAATGGGATCGTAACCTTGGAAGATATTGAAATCAAAATCGGTATGAGTTACCTTTGGTCCAAATGTTAGCATAGTCTTTCGTTTTTTAGTATAGAGGATGATACTATGATACAAATATCACCTCAAGATTATTTCTGCACAAATACGATAGAATCTGTTTTCCTGTCGTATTTCGTATAGCCAACAGCTTCAAGAACTTCAATTGCATAGTCTGGGAGTTGTTTCCATAACTTTGTAGGAATATTATAGCTTGAATTTGCATTTGAGAGATTTTTTATCCATTCTTTGAGTTCACCTATAGAAAGAGCATCAGTTGGGCTCCCAAGCCCATCAAGAACCATTTCTACAGATTCGTCCTGTCTATTATAATGATTATAACCTGCTTTTTCTAAAATTTGCACAGAAAAATCAGGAAGATCCTTCCAAATTACAACTTGGATATGAGGTGCGCGACCATCACCACCATACACATCCATAAATATAGGAAAGTCACATACCTCAAAATTTCCTTTTCTCCTTATTTCGTTCATCATTTCTTCTAATACTGATAAGTCACTCATATCCCGATTCTTTTTAAAATTTATTAAAATAGTCAACTTCAGAAATACAAATCTCTATGTCACCTAGAAAATCACTTATCCTTGTCTATAAATACAATAGAATCAGTTTTTCTGTCATATTTCGTATAACCTGCTTCTTCTAATATTTGTATAGCATGCTCAGGAATTTGTTTCCAAATTTCAACAGGAATACAAGGAGCAGGAGCTTTAATAACTATTACCTCAGCTTCTACCTCAGCTTCTGCATCAATTTTTTCTCTCAGTTCCTTTAATAATAATTCTTCATCTTCGTCAAATTCGTAATCCATGTAACTCATATCCCGATTCTTTTGCAAGTTTAAAATAATAATCAGCTTTAGACTGACATTTCTCTATACCTCCCATAAAATCACTACCATCTCTAAACATTTCTGCTAGATGATAGTAAGCAGCACCTTCTGTATATTCTTTTTTCAATTCAGAAAGCAAATCAAGGTCGCTATTACCTAACATATCACTAAATTTTGCCATCTGTTGATATGATACAGAGAGTGCTTCGGTATATTCAATAACAGCACTACTATTTATATCATTTATTCCTAAACAATTTATAACTTTCTTTATAAAAGCTTTTTCTGTTTCAGGAACTCTTTCATCACAAGCCGCCATACGTGTTACAACATCTAGTATCTGTAAACGTTCTTCTTTGGAAGATGCTTGGGAACAGATTTCTTCTATTGCTGGAAGAGATTCTGCGTCTAAAGGAACTTTTACTCCCATAGTTTTAGATAAACTATCAAATAAGAGTTGCTCTTTTCTATCAACTACTCCATCTGCCAACAATGTATATGCCGCCATTTGCATATAACGTGTCTTTTTGTTCTTTTCTTCAGAGAATTCGGAAATGAGATTGGAAGTAGTTTTTTTACCCAAGGCTATATCTAACTTGTTTTTAGAAGCCTTTACGCTTTCAAAACAATCCAGAATGAGACTTACAGGAACTTTAATATTTTCATCATTCAATCTGGCACTGATTTTCATTTTATATGCAGCATCCGCATTACATATTAATAACGCCTTACGAATATCACGACCAGAAAATCCATCGGTCAGATTTGCAAGTTCATCTATCAAAGCCTCCGTCTTTCCTCCTTCGACAGGAAATTGGTTTTGAAACAAATTATTAATAATCTGTTTTCTTGCATCATAATCAGGTAATTTGAACTCTATAGGTTCAATAATTCGAGATATGATAGCTGGATCAAAGTCTTTAATGTGATTTGATGCAAAAATAATACAACCATCAAAATTTTCCACAAGTTGGTACAGTTCATTTGACATGCTATTATAATGTTTGGCACTATCATTTGAACTTGGCAGTCTTTTGCTTAGAAACGTATCAGCTTCATCGATAAAAAGAACAGCATCTTGTTGAGCAGCACATTCAAAGAATGCTTTTAAATTCTTTGCTCCAACTCCAACAAATTCTGACTCAATTTGTGCATAGCTTCCAATAAGAATCTTTTTTCCTAAATAACTAGCAACACCATGAGCTGCCATAGTTTTACCTGTACCTGGTACTCCATGGAAACATAAAATAGACTTTGTATGTTTATCAACCTGTTTAAAATTCCATTTGTTATAAATAAGGTCTTTTTCTTTTACTAAAGATATTGCCCTCATAATAGAATTTCTTTCATCTTGATTCATAACAACCTCATCTAATGTAAAGACGGGATCTGTACTATGGTATACAGTTATTCCCTCTTTATTATTATCACCAGTCAACTTTTTTTTATCAATTGGCGAAAAGGATAAAAATACAAAGCAAGTTTTAACGTCATCAATGATAGAAATTCGGTTGATTAATGCTTGTCGTATAATACTGTTTAAATTAACAGTTTCTGACATTAGACGTAAAGTCTCATCCGAGCCATAATACAATTTCTCCTTTATGGGTTTAAACTTTTCACTATTTATATTGACATTAATACCAATATAAATATAGAGATTTGCCTCTATATTTTTACACGTGTTGCTATCAACCAATGCTCTCTTTTGAATAATAGAAAGTATATCATTTGCAAAATCACGAATATCCTTAGAAATATCTGTAGGATTTTCTACTATAATTTCAGGTATAATTTTCATGTTAACTAAATCTTTCACCAATTCTTAAATTTGTACCATTCTCAGCAGTCACATTTATGTTTGCAATTACATTATTATTATAATCATAAGCCTTTATAACTAATGCTTCTTCATCGATATCTTTACTAGTCTGTTTGCTAAATACCTCAAGAACATTTATAGGCTTGTCTATTATATTCGATGCTTTTCTCTTTATTTCTTCTTTTGCATTCCAATAACTAGAAATTCTAATACAAATTTCATTTATAATGCAACCTATAGCATAACCAATTGCATAGCCTACTAAAAAACTTATAATCATTTTCTAACTGTGATTTTCTTTATGTATATTTTGTCCTCTGATACAAAATCATAATAATCATCCATGACCTTGTTTGCAATTAGAATCTCAGAAAGAAGCTCCTTTTCGCTATCTTTAATTGAAAGAATCACCATATTTTGTTTTTCTTCTTCTGTTAGTTCTGTATTTTTCAGCCATTTTTTAGAATTGGGCAGAGAAATAAATTGCAAAGCTAATTTGTTAGGAATAACTGCCAAATTTAAAACAGAATCATTGTTGATAACAGATTCATCTAATTCGGAAACCATATTTTTAGCTTCTTCTATAATGAATTCATAGGACAAAGACTCGATATACTTCTTCGGAATGCATCCTATAGGATCTGTAGGATCGATAGGGGCTCCTCCAATTCGTTTATAAATGAAATACCCAGCAGTAATAACAAATGCTATACCACCACCAATATATAACCAAGAATTCTTCATAATCTCTTCCATTTTCTAACCTGCTATTCTAACTTTCTTTACATAAATTTTACCATTGTTTCCAGCATCTTTAATTCTCACATCGTAATCGTCTGCCTTGACAAATTTTGGTTCTGCTAAAGTTTCATTACCTTCCTCATCTTCACCTCTAGCTATAATCAACGCTTCATCATTATCATATGCATTTTTTAAACGATTACTCATATCTACAAGAATTTCTCCTTCCTCAACTGTACAATTTCCCTCCTCATATTTTTGATCTATAAAATTTTTGAGATCAACAATAGTCTTGCCAGTAACGACCTCCGCTGCATTAGGCTTAAAGATTTTACTTATAGTACTTATTACATAGTCTAAGCCGGCTTCAGCCATAGTAAAAACACCTTTAACAATCCATAAAGCGGCTTTACAAGCTATTTTTAACATTGCCCATGTTGCCATTCCTACAGCAACAACAATTTTCACACCACCGCTAATGATGGATTTTATTCCACCCAAAAAATCTTGAACTACCCCCATTATTATACAATTTTTATAGATTTTACATAAATATCTTTGCCACCCGCAAACAAATCCTCTATAGTAGGATTAAGTTTTTTGAATACATAGCAGACTTTTGGGTATGTTTCGCTAGTCAACAGAGTCTGATCCTTGGCAAAAAATACACATAAAATTCCATCAGAAGAGTTTTCAAGACTGCCTCTAACAACATAAAGCTTATTACCAACAGCGTTCTCTCGTACCCATTTGATTAAATCATTGTACTCAAAATCAACTCCAATGGATTGGATTGTAACATCCTGTCCTGCTCTTTGGAGTAATTGTCTTACAATATCTCCCATAGATACCTCTTTTTTCTCACTCTCTGACGTAGGTGTTATACCTAACGCCTGTCTAAATTCACGGATGTCCTTATCCATGCTTCTTCCTAATTCCTCGAAGGAAAAATTTGATAATTTAAATCCCATTGTCTTTTGTTTTTATTGTTAATATTAAGTTATTACCAAAATGCGCAATCAAACTTTCGTCTAATGTATTGCAATATGAAGCGTAAACTGATTTTTTGTTTGAAGCAAGTCCAACTATATAATATAGAGCATTTTTTGAATTATAACCTATCACAAAACTTACATTTTCAGAAGAATCAGACTCACTAAAACTCCATTTCTGTAAATCTTCATAAGTTATATTTCTAACTGATGCCTCTTTTAAATAATCAGCAACAATGCTATATAGATTCTGATGCTGCTCTATTAATTTATTCAACCAACATTGCTTTTCTTTATAAATTTTGTCTAACTGAGTATAATCAAAACCGTTGAATCTTGCCCCATCACAATATGAACTAGATTTTAATGTCAAAACATCTATCAGGTATGAGCCATTATCATTTTGATTATCCATTAAGATGATATACTCTCCTATATTCCCAGAAGAATACACAATTTCGTTTTCAGTATTCAAAAATGCACCAATAGCTATAGTCTTATTTTTTATCTCAACAAGAAAATGTACTGCTTCAATATTGTTTTTTTTATGTGTATTGACAATTCTTTGAAACAGTTCATTTCGACTTGCACAAAACCACACCTCCATATTTTCATTGTTTGATATAAATTCTATTTCTTCTTGAACTATATCATTTAAAGGAGAATTAAATTCTAATTGTTTTATTTCATTTAAAAAAGCCAAATTTGAATGTACTAAATTCCCCTTTCCTCCTATAAGATTGATATATTTGTCGTGAAGTTGATGCAAAAGTTGATTTCGGTCATATTCTGTATATATTTGAGAATTATTCACAAAACCTTTAATGTAAGCTAAGTTCTTACTAACAGACTGTATATCATGCATTTTTGAATTTGGAAGCGTCTTATATCTGTTAAAGAAAATTGTTTTAAACTTTTGAAGACAACTCTTGTTTTCTTCTAACAGATTTGGAAGTTTTGGAGCAACCCCATACATTCCCCAAAAATACTTATCCGCCACAAAACCTATCAGACTTTCCATATAAGGAACGAATTCCTCAATAGTAGTATTGATAAAATCTTCGGTCATTTCCTCCTTCATGTCTTTATTGTAATCATAGGAGAAAATACGCTTAGAGAATTCAATGTCAGCCCCATGCGGAATATCTATTCTGAAAGGAACTTCACTATCCTTACCCATTCCCCAAATTTTTACTCTGAAATGAAGCCAAGGGTCAAAATAAGGGGTAACAACCATGACAGGAACATTCTTCAAATTAGTTTCCAACAATCCAATATCGTCAAGATCTATAAGATTAGGAATTGAAATACCGTGTGGTAATACGGTACGGCGATTCCATCCACCACCATAATAAACGATAGGATGCGTTGTTTGGGCATTCCAGTTGTTGTTCATTTCTGCCTCCAGACGCAAATCAATGTCATCATAGAACATTCTATTGAACCAGTCGCAGTTGGAAGGGGTAAAGATGCAATGCATATTCACCGACTTTGTTGTACCTTTGAACAGACTTCCAAAAGATTCTCCTTTCATGACGAAAGGCAACACATTAAGCGGCCAGTTTTGGATAGCAAAACTATGTGCAAAGTTCTCTAATAGAGCGTCATAGTTACTATTGATATCCTCTGCACGCTCTTTGTGAACCTCGGCTTCAAGCTCCAACGCAAGTTTGGCCGATTCCGCTTGCAATTTGCGCATTCGCTCAAAGTCGTGCTCCGCAGCTGCCTTTTGGAACTCCCGCTGCTTATCTTGAATTTCTTTATTTTTATCGCTGTTGGCATAATTATTGAAAAACTGCATTCCAATACTTGCCACCATCATTGTAATAGGATCCATAAGATTATGCCTCCAAAGATTTATGGGTTAAACTTTGTAATTCTCCAGAAGCTTTCTTTGCTTCTATAGCCAATTGCTTAACTTCCTCCTTTGTCAGCAAATGCGAAGGACAATCAGCTTTGTCTAATAATTCATTCATCGACTTGTACTCATTGAGCATAAAAGTACAAAGTTCCTTGTTTTCTTCTCCCAGCAAAGATTTGAGTATCATGGGATTATTCTTAAGAAATGTAGGAAGAGTTGGTGTTTGTCCTTGCGTCATCAGCATGTAAGTATCACGAGCACAACCGGATAGAATTGTTGAAATCAAAGTAATTCGCTCTTGAATTTTCTTCTTTCCCTCTGCCGTAAACTTCTGATGAGGTGCCAAGTATTCAGATGGACATTGTATAGAGAACAAAGGTCGTATCATTGGTTTTGCCTCAGATTGAGCCTCCCACATAGATGCAGTAAAATGTATGCTTCCGCATTGGAAGAAAGGCGATATAACCAATGTCGGAATATTGCTCATAATAGCATGCAAATTCAGAATTGCAGAATTCTGCGCAACATCCTTATCACACCATCTTCGATAGATGACATTGCCAAGCTGCATTTGTGTCTTATCCAACTCATTACAAATATCATTATAATCCAATGCACCCTGTTTGGTATGCAACAGAACCACATTCAAAGGGCAACTGCTATCATAGCCTTGTGCCTTGTAATTCTTAGCTGCATCCAGCAACTGTGGAATAGCAATCTGTTTGATTGGCAGACATTTGAAGAAAAAAGCCTTTAACTCTTCTGTCTTATGCTGTAAAACAGTCTGATCGAATTTCTCTTCTGCACGATACTTGCGAGCAACAGCCATCTTTGCTCTTAAATCAGCTACTTTCTGGGCTTCCAGCTCATCCTGAAACTCCTCTTTTGCCTTACGAAGTTCCAATTGATGTTGCTGAGCAAGATCTGCCTGTTTATCCTGTTCCTTGCGTCTATCATACCCGAACACAGTTTGAAGTGTTGAGCAGATTAACATATAGGGACTGAAACATGGTGGATGTCCATTCATATTTATAAATCGTTATAATCTGTATTATCAAAATCTATAGAACTTTCCTCATTTGAGGAATGATTCCAATCATCCATAAAATGGTCTGATGTCATATCTGATGAATCATCATCCAATCCTGCATGATGATTTGTAGAAGCAATGTCATTTCCCGGGTTCATGAAATCATCAACAGATGTGTCTGCTGCACATGCGGCACATGCGGCAACATCCAAATCTGCCCAATCACCTATATTAAGATAGTCACCATCATTCACATTTGGTATTTCAAAATCCATAGTTGAAATTTCATCGGGAACTGTTAATTGCAAAGGTTCATAATTTGCCAAAGTATCATCTACAGTTTGGCAACTTGACATGATGGCATGCAAATTGTCTTCTGAGTTTATAGCAGAAGCAACTTCATTCATTCCATCTTCTGTAAGATTACCATCCAAATACGCAGCAAACTCTTCGATACTTACAGGTGGCATAAAATCTTTATTCATGACCTACCTCCTTTCTGAAGATTCGCTCGTACTGTTGTTTGGCGAGTTTATGCTTATTATAATAGTTCTCCATTGACATACCTAATTTACTTGCAGTTTCCTCATTGGTCATCAGCTCCAAATAACGCAGACGTATCAACTCGCTGTATCGCTTGTTGGGCATCTGTTTGATAATGGTCAGAGCATCTTGACGGTTGAGATTAGAAAAATCTATCTCTATAGAGCCGTAAACGGAATCTGCTCTATCACCGTCATCCTCATTATCTTTCATATTTACATGAGCAATCTGTTCATGCTTAGGCATACGTTCCTTCTGTTCAAACTGCTTATAGCAATAAAACAAACAGGCGGTTTTCAACCAACTGGTCAATGTACTCTCCCCTCTGAAATTTTCCATCTGACATTTTCCTGTGGTCTTGCTTGGAGCAAGAACAACTATGTATATTTCATCTATAAACTCCTTGCAATTTACACATCCGGTGTAGTAATTGTCATAGATGGACTTAAATAGAGGATAACATTGCTGATAGAAGTATCTACGAGTAACCATTTCATCCTTATTTATCAATGACTTGGCTATTTGCAAATCTTGTATGAATATCTTTTTTACTATCATTGTCTGTAGAGTAAAATGTTTGTTTCGTTACAAGCAATCGAAAAAACTATCTTTTTATAGGCGCATTTCTTACCGACACCCCTTTCCTGTCTCTTCGGGGAGGATGCAGGAGATTAGACCTGCACTGAGAGGTACAAAATGACCTCTTCCGGGTGTCACATTAGACAATGCGATCATGGTTTTTATCTATCAATAAAATCAACTGCAAATATAGCAATTATTTTTGATTTAAAGCAATTTTCAACTAAAAACTTTTCGTTTTTAACTTTTCTTTCACAAAGGACTTTACCTTACACTAAGAACTTGCCAATGGCAAAGAACGCAGCAAGTTCTTTGGGAATGCACGAGCATACGTGTTTATTTTTTGCAAATCATCTATCACCCATCACGATTTCCAAAAAATAAGCGGATAAACTATTGATATATAAAGGAATAACATGCGTGATAGATGCCTCCAAAAGGGGATTTATCCATCACGCATCCCTCACGATTTTGGGTAAGCGGCTCCGCGTTTATACCATTGTAGACTTCTCATTTATTCGTACCTTTG
>ERZ1026888.399-NODE-399-length-24733-cov-24.468677_pt1 | contig 24733 bp, 23 predicted proteins | sample MGYA00380174_ERZ1026888 | MGnify/ENA primary metagenome ERZ1026888 (study PRJEB33269, sample SAMEA4719810) | human gut metagenome | biome: human-associated habitat; feature: organic feature; material: feces | place: Cameroon | collected 2013-10 ...
GTATTATTGCGATGATTGTACTTTTAGTAATCGCTTCACTCGTTGTACGGTACTTTGTTTTCGTTCATCCTTATATGGACGGCAATGGTCGTACGGCTCGTTTTATAATGAATGTAATGCTTGTAACTGCAGGGTATTGTGAAATGCGTGTGTGACAGCTAATTATTGTGTATAATGAAAGTATATAGTCATGCGATAAGGCTATATGTAGAAACTATCGATATGGTATAAATATACACAAAAACTCCATTGTTAGTATGTTTTTTAGTCTCTTTGTGTATTTTTATACAAATTCGTTTGGATATTTATTCAGATATTCATAATTTTGCATCCGTAAACGAATAAATATACATCCATATATAAGTTATGAAGTTAAAAAGCGATAGAATAGAAACATTGAAGATGCTCATTTCGAGCAAGGAACTCGGAAGTCAGGATGAAGTGCTTGCCGCTCTTGCAGAGGAAGGCTATGCTGTGACACAAGCTACGCTGAGCCGTGACTTTAAGCAGCTCAAGGTGGCAAAGGCTGCAAGCATGAACGGCAAATACGTATATGTGCTGCCCAACGAGACAATGTACAAGCGTGTGCCCACACCTCGCATGGCTTCGGAGATGTTGCGCATCCCTGGCTATCGCTCAATCAATTTCTCGGGCAACATGGGAGTAATCCGCACCCGTCCGGGTTATGCAAGTTCCATCGCCTACAATATCGACAATGGTCATATTGACGAGATTATAGGCACTATTGCCGGTGATGACACCATCTTTATCGTGATAAAAGAGGGTGTGAGTCAGGAGCAGGTGATCAAGGGACTCAGCACTATAATCTCGGGAATGGAAGCTGACTTTTAGAATGTGGAATGTTGGGTGTTGAATGTTGAATTGTTGTGGCAAAGCCGACAATTAAAAACTCAAGACCCAAAACTTAAAGCACTATTATGAATAGAGAAGATATAACAGTGATGGTTGCCGACGCATCACACGAAAAATATGTAGACATAATACTCGATACCATTGAAAAGGCGGCAAAGGTGCGTGGCACTGGCATCGCAAAGCGTACACATGAGTATGTGGCAACCAAGATGAAGGAGGCCAAGGCCGTAATAGCCCTTTATGGCGATGAGTTTGTGGGCTTCAGCTATATTGAGACATGGGGCAACAAACAGTATGTCACCACATCGGGTCTTATCGTCGACTCTAAGTTTCGTGGTCTTGGCGTGGCAAAGCGCATCAAGGACCTCACCTTCACTCTTGCCCGTACACGTTGGCCTCATGCCAAGATATTCTCGCTTACGAGCGGTGCTGCAGTGATGGCTATGAACACACAGTTGGGCTATCATCCCGTGACATTCGCCGACCTTACCGATGATGAGGCTTTCTGGCGTGGATGCGAGGGATGCATCAATGTGGATGTGCTCAAGCGTACAGGACGTAAGTATTGCATATGTACTGGTATGCTGTATGATCCGGAAGAGCATTTGCCGGCTAAGCTGCCGGAGGCTGTACTGGAGAGATTAAAGAAATTGGGTAACTAATATTTAATAAGAAAAATATTATGAAAAAGGTTGTTGTCGCATTTTCAGGAGGACTCGACACCTCTTATACAGTTATGAAACTTGCCAAGGAAGGCTATGAGGTGCACGCGGCGTGTGCCAATACTGGCGGTTTCTCTCCCGAGCAGCTTAAGGCCAATGAGGAGAACGCCTACAAGCTTGGCGCAAAGCAGTATGTCACACTCGACGTTACTCAGGAATACTACGAGAAGTCGTTGAGGTATATGATTTATGGTAACGTGATGCGTAATAATTGCTATCCCATCTCTGTCTCTTCAGAGCGTATCTTCCAGGCTATTGCTATCGCCCGCTATGCCAACGAAATTGGTGCCGACGCTATTGCTCACGGCTCTACCGGTGCAGGCAACGACCAGATTCGTTTCGACATGACCTTCCTTGTCATGGCTCCTGGTGTGGAGATTATCACGCTCACCCGCGACAAGGCTCTCTCGCGCAAGGAGGAGGTTGACTATCTCAACGAGAACGGATTCTTTGCCGATTTCACCAAGTTGAAGTATTCTTACAACGTTGGCATTTGGGGTACAAGTATCTGTGGCGGCGAAATTCTCGACTCTACCCAGGGATTGCCCGAGGAGGCTTATCTCAAGCATGTGACTCGTGAGGATGAGTCGGAACTGAAGATAACATTCGAGAAGGGTGAGATAGTGGCTGTCAACGGCGAGAAGTTCGACGACAAGGTGGCTGCCATCCAGAAGATTGAGGAGATTGGAGCTGCCTATGGCATTGGTCGCGACTGCAATGTGGGCGACACCATTATCGGTATCAAGGGTCGTGTAGGCTTCGAGGCTGCCGCTCCTAAGCTTATCATCGAGGCCCACCGCCTGCTTGAGAAGTACACTCTGAGCAAGTGGCAGCAGTATTGGAAGGACCAGGTGGCCAACTGGTATGGCATGTTCCTCCACGAGAGCCAGTATCTTGAGCCGGTGATGCCCGATATCGAGGCTATGCTTACTTCATCACAGCGCAATGTCAACGGTACTGCAATCCTCAAGCTCCGTCCTCTTGGATTCGAGACAGTGGGTGTGGACAGCAAGGACGACCTGCTTAAGTCGAAGCTTGGCGAGTATGGCGAGATGCAGCATGGCTGGACCGCCGAGGAAGCCAAGGGCTTCATCAAGGTGCTCTCCACTCCGCTCCGTGTATACTATGGCATCCATCCCGATGAGAAACGCTAAATCCGTGTGGCAGATTATGGCGAAAAGTCATAATCTGCACGGTTAATGCAACTTTTCTGTCTGTCGTAGCGTCAAATACATATAACAATAATAAAAAACGATACGACTATGAATAAGAAACTTCAGCGTTCGTCAACCGACAGTATGCTCGGTGGCGTTTGTGGCGGACTTGCCAATTACTTTGATTTTGACCCTACGCTTGTTCGCGTAGCTTACGTTCTGCTATCTGTCTGCACAGCATTCAGTGGTGTGCTCGCTTATATCCTGCTTATGATAATCATGCCGAAGGAGCAGGAGGCCTAACCACAGAAGGGTGTGCAAGGATAGCCGAGATGAATTAATTATACAATATACGATGAAAATAGGAATCCTCGGCGGAGCCGGCTACACAGCCGGTGAGCTTATCCGCATTCTTATCAACCACCCCGAAGCCGAAATCTCTTTTGTCAACAGCGAGAGCAATGCCGGCAACCTTATTACCGACGTGCATGAAAGTCTTTACGGCGATACCGACTTGAAGTTCACTTCCGAGATGCCTTTCGATGATGTCGACGTTGTGTTCTTCTGTTTCGGTCATGGCAAGAGCGAGGCTTTCTTGAAGGAGCATAAGATTCCGGAGCATGTGAAGATAATAGATCTTGCACAGGACTTCCGACTTAAGCGCGAGGGTAATGATTATATATATGGTCTGCCTGAAATCAACCGCTCTGAGATAGCCAAGGCGCAGCATGTTGCCAATCCTGGTTGTTTTGCCACCTGCATTCAGCTCGGACTATTGCCTGCAGCAAAGCTTGGAATCATCAAGGATGATGTGTCGGTGAATGCTATCACCGGTTCTACCGGTGCAGGACAGAAGCCAGGTGCCACTACCCACTTCTCTTGGCGCAACAACAATATGAGCATCTACAAGCCATTCCAGCATCAGCATGTGCCTGAGATTTGTCAGAGCTTGAATCAAGTGCAGCAGCTTGCTGGCAACGGCGACTTCTCTGCCTCTATCGACTTCATTCCTTACCGTGGCGATTTCGCACGTGGCATCTTTGCTACTGAGGTTGTGAAGACCGACGCTCCTATCGAGGAGATTGTAGCAGCCTACAAGGATTTCTACAAAGATGCTCCCTTCACCCATTATGTCGACAAACCCATCGACATGAAGCAAGTGGTAAACACCAACAAGTGCTTAATACATTGTGAAAAGTTTGGCAACAAACTCCTCATCACCTCTTGCATCGACAACTTGCTGAAGGGTGCCGTGGGACAGGCAGTGCAAAACATGAATATAATGTTTGGAATGAAGGAAGAATTGGGACTGAAGTTGAAACCAACAGGGTTTTAAGTGAAGAACGAAGAGTGAAGAACGAAGAATCCTATAGCTTTGTTCTAAGTGAAGAACGAAGAGTGAAGAACGAAGAATCCTATAGCTTTGTTTTAAGTGAAGAACGAAGAGTGAAGAACGAAGAATCCTATAGCTTTGCTGTAATGGTTTTTCCCTCTTCATTCTACCCCCTCGTTCTTCTCTCTTCCCTCTTTGCTCTTCCCTCTCCCCCTCTTCGTTCTTCACTCTTCACTCTTCACTCAAATTATGGATGAATTTAAATATAAAAGAGAGAAATCTCCTTTGCACACTAAAAGTTATGCTTTTGCAAAAAGGATAATCAATATGGTAAGATATATTGATTGTCCTGCAAAAATGTATTCCTTAACAAATCAGATATTTCGTTCAGGAACAGCAGTTGGAGCATTAGTGAGGGAGGCAGAATTTGCTCAAAGCCCATCAGATTTTGTCAATAAGCTTCATATAGCCTTGAAAGAATGTAATGAAACTTTTTATTGGCTAAATCTATTGTATGATACGGGATTCATAAGTGAGTCTCAATTTAAGAGTATGTCTGACGACAACGATGAATTGATCGCTATATTAATCTCATCCATAAAAACAGTAAAAAAGAGAAATAAATTAAATCATACGAATGAATGATTGTGAAAATATCATATACTATATGGCAAACTATAGTACTATAGGATTCTTCACTCTTCGTTCTTCTTTCTTCACTTAAAGATATGAGACTCTTCGACGTTTACCCCCTATTTGATATAAATATCACCAAAGGCTCGGGTTGTCATGTATGGGACGACCACGGCACAGAGTATCTTGACCTTTATGGCGGTCATGCCGTCATTTCAATTGGTCATTGTCATCCTCACTATACTGAGATGCTCACGGCACAGCTCAATAAGCTTGGCTTCTATAGCAACTCTGTCATCAACACATTGCAACAGCAGTTGGCTGAGCGTCTGGGCAAGGTATGTGGCTACGACGACTATCAGCTGTTTCTTATCAACTCAGGAGCTGAGGCCAACGAGAATGCGCTTAAACTCGCTTCCTTCCATACAGGCCGCACACGTGTGCTCTCTGCCGAGAAGGCTTTCCATGGCCGCACTTCATTGGCTGTTGAGGTGACCAACAATCCTAAGATTATCGCACCTATCAACGACTGTGGACACGTGACCTATCTTCCGCTTAACGACCTCAATGCCTGGGAGCAGGAACTTGCCAAGGGCGATGTGGCTGCTTGCATCATAGAGTGCATACAGGGTGTTGGTGGCATACGTATGGCTACAGAGGAGTTTGCCAAGGGACTGCAGACTGCCTGCAAGAAGTATGGCACGGTACTTATCTGTGATGAGATACAGTGTGGTTATGGTCGCAGCGGAAAGTTCTTCGCCCATCAGTGGCTTGGCATACGTCCCGACATCATCACCTGTGCCAAGGGCATAGGCAATGGTTTCCCTATGGGAGCTGTGCTTATCTCGCCTGAGTTCAAGCCAGTATACGGTATGCTCGGAACAACATTCGGTGGCAACCACCTTGCCTGTACAGCCGCTCTCGCTGTACTCGACGTTATGGAGAACGAGAATCTCATAGCCAATGCACATGAGGTGGGAGAGTATCTGCTCGCCAAACTCAACGATATGAAGAAAGAGAACAGTCATATTGTTGACGTGCGTGGACGTGGTATGATGATAGGTATCGAACTCGATATTCCGCACAAGGACGTGCGCTCACGTCTTATCCACGAGGAGCATTGTTTCACTGGCTGTGCCTCTACGAACATCCTGCGTCTGCTTCCGCCATTGTGCTTGACTAAGCAGCAGGCAGATGAGTTTATTGAGAAGTTCAAGAAAGCATTAGGATAAACTTATATTTATGAAATTATCAATTATCGGCGTAGGAGCCATGGGTGGAGCAATGCTCGACGGTTTTCTGAACTCAGGCAAGTTTGCTCCTTCCGACATTTCTATATCCAATCCCCATACCGACCGTCTTGCTCATTATGCTGAGCAAGGTGTCGAGGTATCTACCGACAACCGTAAGGCTGCTGTCTTCGGTGATGTGGTCTTCGTGGTAGTAAAGCCATGGCTCGTGGAGAGCGTCATGGAAGAGATAAGCGATGTTCTTGATGCGGAGCGTCAGACAATAGTGGTTGTTGCTGCAGGGCTCAAGGCAGAACTGTTGAAGTCGTGGGTGGAATACGATGGAAAGTATCCGTCTACATTCTTCGCTTTGCCAAACACCGCAATAGCAGTAGGCGCGTCGATGACGTTTATCACACGTGTATGCGGTACGGATGAGTCGGAACAGCTCGTAAAGGATGTCTTCGACACATCAGGCGAGACCCTTTCTGTTGAGGCCCGTCAGTTTGGTGCTGGTATGGCTCTTGCCTCATGCGGCATTGCTTATGCCATGCGTTATGTGCGTGCTGCCACAGAGGGTGGAGTGGAACTTGGCTTTAAGGCAGATGTAGCAAAGGACATCGTTCTGCAGACCATTAAGGGTGCCGCACTACTGCTTCAGCATAGCGGTGCCAATCCGGAAGCCGAGATCGATAAGGTCACCACTCCTGGCGGATTCACCATACGTGGATTGAACGCTATGGAGAAAGAAGGATTCACCAATGCTGTGATTGAAGGACTGCTTAAGTCGATTTAAAATGTTAAGTGTTAAATGTTAAGTGTTAGATGTAAGTATTAAATGATAAGTGTTAAATGTTTTGTCGTACATACAGGGCATAATTTAGCACTTAACACTTAAAATCTAACACTTAACATTTAACACTTAACACTTAACATTAAAAAACAACCAATGCTTACAGTAGTAAAAGTAGGAAGCAATATCCTAACACGCCCCGACGGTCATGTTAATGTAAGTCGTCTGTCTGCCATTGTCGACCAGCTTGCAGCCCTTCATGCGGCAGGCCATCAGCTGATACTTGTGTCTTCGGGTGCCGTGGCTTGCGGCAGAGGAGAGATGCAGGCAGTGCATCCCTTGGACAGTGTAGAGCAACGTCAGCTTTATTCTGCCATGGGACAGGTGAAGTTGATGAACCTTTACTATTCGCTATTCTGTGAATATGGCATACATGTGGGGCAAGTGCTCACTATGAAGGAGAATTTTCTTTCGGAGCGTCAGTATCAGAACCAGAAGTCGTGCATCAGTGTGATGCTTGAGAATGATATCATTCCTATCGTCAATGAGAACGACACGGTGTCAATCACCGAGCTTATGTTCACCGACAACGACGAGCTGTCAGGACTTATGGCTCGCATGATGAAAGCCGACAACCTTATATTATTAAGTAATGTGGACGGACTTCTTGGTGAACCAACTGACGATGGCTCACGCCCTACGATCCGCAATGTGCATTCTGCAGAGGATGTAGAGCGATATGTCACCGATAGCAAGAGCTCATTCGGACGTGGTGGCATGACAAGCAAATGCAACACAGCTCTTGAGGTTGCCCACACGGGAATACATGTGTTCATAGCCAATGGCACACGCGAGAATATCTTGCAGCGAGTGCTTGAGGGAGATGAAGACACGCCATTCACAGAGTTCTTCTGAGCAAGACAGACGCTCTGCATGTATGTGAACATTATTAACCCATAAGCCCATGAACGAGATATTTGAATCAGTACGCCGTGCCTCTTACTCACTGTCACGTCTCACCGAGAACGAACGCACAGATGTGCTTCTCGCCCTCGCCGATGCTACAGAGGCACATATACCGCAACTCCTTGCTGCCAATGCCGACGACCTCAGTCGCATGTCAAAGGACAATCCGCTTTACGACCGCTTGCAGCTTACCGAGACTCGTCTGCATGATATAGCCACTGCCTTGCGCAATGTGGCTCTCCTGTATAATCCTCTTGGCGAGGTGTTTGATGCAAAGACGCTTCCTAATGGTCTTCGCCTGCGCAAGCAGCGTGTTGCCTATGGAGTGGTGGGCGTTGTATACGAGGCGCGTCCTAATGTCAGCTTCGATGTCTTCGCCCTTTGTTTCAAGACGGGCAATGCCTGTGTGCTGAAGGGAGGCAAGGATGCCGACTCTTCCAACCGTGCCATAATTGAGCTTGTCAAGCAAGTGTTGCGTGAGCATAGCATAGACGAGAATGTTGTCTGTCTGCTTCCAGCCACTCATGAGGCTACACACGAGATGCTGACAGCAGTGGGGTATATAGACCTCTGCATCCCTCGTGGCGGCAGACGCTTGATTGACTTTGTGCGTCAGACGGCACGCATACCTGTTATAGAAACGGGTGCAGGTGTGGTGCATACTTATTTTGATGAGTTTGGCAATTTGGATATGGGCGCCCGCATAATAGAGAATGGCAAGACACGACGTGTAAGCGTGTGCAACGCTCTCGACTGTCTTATCATACATCGTGAGCGCATAGGGGCTTTGCCCCGACTTCTTGCTCCACTTGCCCAAAAGAAAGTGCTCGTACATGCCGACAAACCTGCCTATGATGTGCTGTTGGCAAATGGATATCCTCAGGAACTTCTTGATGCTGTTACGTTGGAAACAGAACATGAGGTGTATGGCACGGAGTTTATGTCTTATGCTATGGCGGTGAAGACTGTCAACTCTATTGATGAGGCTTTGCTGCATATCCGCAAGTATGGCTCAGGACACAGCGAGGCTATCATCACCGACTCTGAGAGCAACGCCCGCCTGTTCCAACAGCAGGTTGATGCGGCTTGCGTATATTGGAATGCTCCCACAAGTTTCACTGATGGCGGTGAGTTTGGACTTGGAGCAGAGATAGGCATAAGCACGCAGAAGCTTGGCCCGCGCGGTCCAATGGGACTGCAGGCTCTCACTACTTATAAGTGGCTTATTGATGGGGAAGGGCAAGTAAGGTAGAAAGACCCACCCAATTTAACATTTAACATTCAACACTCAACATTCCACATTTAACACTCAACATTCCACATTTCATTATGAATACTTTCTTCCATGCACAAGACCTTGGCGACCTCAATGCAGCTCTCGCCGAAGCAAAAGAAGTGAAGCGCGACCGCTTCCAGTTTCAACACCTTGGCAAGAACAAGACCTTGCTGATGATTTTCTTTAATAACTCACTCCGCACACGTCTCTCCACACAGAAAGCGGCTATGAATCTTGGCATGAACGTTATTGTGCTTGACGTGAATGCGGGAGCATGGAAACTTGAGACGGAGCGTGGCGTGATTATGGACGGTGACAAGTCGGAGCATCTTCTTGAGGCTATACCTGTCATGGGCAGTTATTGCGACCTTATAGGCATTCGCTCGTTTGCCGGACTTACCGACCGTGAGTATGACTATGCCGAGACAATTGTCTCGCAATTCATAAAGTATAGCGGTCGTCCTGTGTTTGCTATGGAGACAGCTACTGTGCATCCTCTTCAGGCCTTTGCCGACCTTATCACTATCGAGGAACACAAGACAAAGGCACGTCCGAAGGTTGTGCTCTCATGGGCTCCTCATTGCAAAGCTTTGCCTCAGGCTGTGCCTAACTCGTTTGCTGAATGGATGAACGCGGCTGACGTAGACTTCGTTATCACTCATCCTCATGGATATGAGCTTGACCCTAAGTTCGCTGGCAATGCCCGCATCGAATACGACCAGATGAAGGCTCTTGAGGGAGCCGACTTTGTTTATGCAAAGAACTGGAGTTGTCCTGGCGTAACTAATCCCGAAGACTATGGCAAGATACTCTCAAAGGATATGTCGTGGACTATCGATGCTGAACACATGGCAGTAACCGACAATGGTAAGTTTATGCACTGTCTGCCTGTTCGCCGTGGACTGATAGTTACTGATGATGTGATAGAATCAGCCAACTCGCTTGTTATACCAGAGGCTGCCAATCGTGAAATCTCTGCCGAGGTAGTGATCAAGCGAATGCTTGAGTCTTTATAAAAAAATAAAATAAGAGGAAGGACATCAAAGTCTTTCCTCTTTTACGTTATATGGTTTGGATATAACAAAAAAAGGAGTCACTCTTTAAAGAGTAACTCCTTTTCAAGGTGGTGCCACCAGGAATCGAACCGGGGACACAAGGATTTTCAGTCCTTTGCTCTACCAACTGAGCTATGGCACCTTGGGTGTGTTGCTTAATTGCGGGTGCAAAGGTACGCTTTTTTTATGTATCCACCAAATCTTTTTGCAACTTTTTTCAAGAAAAGATGTTTTTTGTTCATATACCATAATATATAATGTGTGGAAAGAAGAAAAAAACTTGCAATCAAAACTTTTTTGAGAAAAGATGCACGTATATCAGAAAAAACTTGTATCTTTGCACTCGCTTTTGAGACATGATGTCACAAACCATAAGCAATCGGGATGTAGCGCAGTTGGTAGCGCACTACGTTCGGGACGTAGGGGTCGCAAGTTCGAATCTTGTCATCCCGACAGAAAAGGGGTTAAAGTGTTGCATAACAACATTTTAACCCCTTGTCGCTTTAATAACAATCGTAAATTAGTTTCCTTATGACAAAAAACAAACAAATCATAGCCGACCGCCTTGCTGCTTTGCGCGAGGAGATGCGCCGTGAGAATCTGTCTGCATTCATTTTCCCGAGTTCCGACCCGCACATGAGTGAGTATGTTCCTTCGCGTTGGGAGGGAAGAAAGTGGATTTCTGGTTTCGATGGATCTGCTGGCACTGCTGTTGTCACTTTGCATTCAGCTGCATTGTGGACTGACTCCCGCTACTTCATAGCTGCCGAGGAACAGCTTGAAGGCACTGAGTTCCAACTCATGCGCGAGCGTGTAGACAGCACTCCTTCTATTCCCGAGTGGATATCACGCGAGTTGCAAGATGGTGACTCTACAGAGATAGGTGTCGACGGTATGTGTATGCCTCTTGCCGAGGCTGAAGATATGAAGGCTGCATTGCGCCATCTTGGTGGCATAACAATGCGCACAAATCTTGATATTCTCGAACGTGTGTGGACCGATCGTCCTTCAGTGCCTCTTAATCCTGTGGAGATTCATTCTATGGAGTTTGCTGGAGAGTCGGTTGCAGACAAGCTTTCGCGCATTCGTCATGAACTGTTGCGCCTTGGTGCTGGCGGTATGCTTATGACCCAGCTCGACGATATAGCATGGACATTGAACCTTCGTGGCTCTGATGTACACTGCACTCCTGTGTTTGTGGCTTGGCTTATCGTTGCTGAGGATACGGTTGTGCTTTTCATAAAAGACGAAAAGCTGTCGCCTGAGGTTAAGGATTATCTGCACAATGAGGGCATTGCCATTGACGACTACGACAATATCATCGATGCTCTCAACTCTTATGGTGGCTACTCTCTGCTCATCGACCCTGCTACAACCAACTGCACACTTGCACAGTTGCGTGGCAATTTCAATGCTGTGAACGCTCCCTCGCCTGTGCCTGCAATGAAGGCTGTAAAGAATAAGGTGGAGTGTGACGGCTATCGCAATGCAATGCTACGTGATGGTGTGGCTTTGGTTAAGTTCTTGAAATGGCTTGATGAGGCTGTGCCTCGTGGCAAGGAGACAGAGTTGTCGGTAAGTGAGAAGTTGCGCCAGTTGCGTTCTGAACAGAAGCTGTTCCGCGACATATCTTTCGATACTATTGCTGGATATGAGGAGCATGGAGCCATTGTTCACTATGAGCCTACTCCTGATACTGATGTGCCTTTGCGTCCGGAAGGATTCCTGTTGCTTGACAGTGGCGCTCAATACAGCGACGGAACAACAGATATAACACGCACAATACAGCTCGGTCCGGTTTCCGATCTTCACCGTCGTGTGTATACTCTTGTGCTTAAGGGACATCTTTCATTGCAGAATCTCTGTTTTCCACGGGGTGCTGCCGGCACTCAACTTGATGCTGTGGCACGTACTGCAATGTGGCGTGAGGGAATGAACTTCATGCATGGCACCGGTCATGGTGTGGGTTCTTACCTTAGTGTGCATGAGGGTCCTCACCAGATACGTCAGGAATATCGTCCTGCTCCGATGCTTGAGGGCATGACTGTCACCGATGAGCCTGGTCTTTATCTTGCAGGCAAGTTCGGCGTGCGCATAGAGAATGTCTTGCTCACAGTGCCTTACATGACAACTGAGTTTGGTAGCTTTCTGCGTTTCGAACCGCTGACTCTCTGTCCTATCGACACTCAGCCAATATTGGTGGATATGCTTACAGTAGAAGAGCGCCAGTGTCTTAATGCTTATCATGAAATGGTATATCAGCGTCTTGCACCGCTACTCGACTCGGATGAGCGCGAATGGTTGGCGGGAAAGACTGAGGCGATATAGGAGTTTAAGGTTTTAAATCCTGTCAAATAAGTTTGTAAAAACAGTATTTTTTCATACTTTTGCAAAGTAACATCAATACTGAATAAGACTATGGTACAATTGAAGGACAGATATATACGTTTCGACTGGGCAATCAAGCGACTGCTCCGTCAGAAAGCCAACTTCGGAGTTTTGGAGGGCTTCCTTACCGTTTTCATTGGTGAGGAGGTGAAGATTGTCGAGATATTGGAGAGCGAGGGTAATCAACAGCGTGAGGACGATAAGTTCAACCGTGTTGACATAAAAGCCAAGAACTCGAAGGGCGAGATAATAATAGTAGAGATACAGAACACGAGCGAGCTTTATTATCTTGAGCGCATACTTTACGGTGTGGCAAAGGCCATAACAGAGCACATTAACCTAGGTGACACCTACCGTGAGGTGAAGAAAGTCTACTCGATAAGCATCCTGTACTTCGACCTCGGGCGCGGTTCTGACTACCTGTATGTAGGGCAGAATAATTTTGTTGGTGTACACACAAAGGACCACCTTATAATTAGTGCAAAAGAAGAAGGGGCAATAGTACAGAAATATCCATCAGAAATATTTCCAACGTATTATCTCGTGCGTGTGAACAACTTCAACGAAGTGGCAAAGTCGCCGCTCGAGGAGTGGATGCAGTATCTTAAGAATGGGGTGATAAGCGAACATCCCAAGGCTCCTGGTCTGAGTGAGGCGCGCCAGAAGTTGCAGTACTATTCCATGACGGACGCAGAGCGCTATGCCTACGATGAGCACATAAACGCAGTGATGATTCAGAATGATGTGCTCGGCAACGCACGACAAGAAGGACTTGAGGAGGGTCGTGCTGAGGGTCGTGCTGAGGGTCGTGCTGAGGGTCGTGCTGAGGGTCGTGCTGTCGGCCGTGCCGAAGGCGAACTTAGTAAGAGTCAGGAAATAGCTCGGAATCTTTTGGGTCTCGGAATGCCAGTACCTCAGATAATGCAGGCTACAGGCTTGACCCAGAAACAGATAGAACAGTTGGAAAAGTAATATTGCCCTCGGACTTTAACTGCAATATACGAAAAAAGCGTACAACTTCATAGAGCTGTACGCTTTTTTCGTATGTATTATAATCCTTATTTCCTTTTTTTATTCTTCAGCAACGCCTCTGCCATAGCCTTGCCCAATGCCTCGCAAGCCTCAGTAGAGTCGGCGTTCAGACTCTGCTTTATTTCTGCAGGAGTGCCAACAAGCTCGAATTTCAGTTTGCTGTCATTCCATTCCAAAATCTTCTTGACTGTCTGTCCTGCCCATGTGAATGAGCCGAATACTCCGAGCAAATGATTCTTTATGCCACGTGCGGCAAGTTCGGAGAGCAGTGTCTCCATAGGAGGATAGAGTCCGTTGTTGTAGGTGGGAGCACCAAGAACAAGACCTTTGTACTTGAATACGTCGCTCAAGATGTAGGAGTGGTTGGAGCGCGACACGTCGTGCATAACGATGTTCTTCACACCGGCAATGCTTGCAGCGCGTGCTATAACCTCGGCACCTTGTTCTGTATTGCCGTACATAGAACCGTAGCAGATGACAAGTCCCGGTTCTGTCTGATAGAGACTCATGCGGTTGTATTCGGCTATAACGCGGCTGATGTGCTCGTGCCATACGGGTCCGTGGGTAGAGCAAATGTAGTCGATCTGCACTCCGGCGAGCTTCTTAAGAGCCTGCTGAACGGGTACGCCATATTTGCCAACGATGTTGGAATAGTAGCGCTGCATCTCTGACCAGAAGATGTCACAGTTCATTTCTGAATCAAGGAATGCTCCAGAGAGAGCACCGAAGCAACCGAAAGCGTCGCCCGAGAAGAGTACATTTGTTGTGGTGTCGAGCGTAACCATTGTCTCGGGCCAGTGTACCATAGGAACCATGGTGAACTGCAACTCATGCTGTCCAAGCGAGAGAGTGTCGCCATTGTTTACCTCAACAATTTCGTCAGCCGACTCACCTACGTGGTAGTAACCGCGCACCATGTCGAATGTCTTCTTGTTGCCCACGATTTTAGCCTCAGGATAATATTTCTTTATCAAGGCCAATGAGCCGCTGTGGTCAGGCTCCACGTGGTTTACTATGATATAGTCGATAGGGCGGTCGCCTATTACCGAGCGCACGTTGTTGAGGAACTGCTGGAAGAAGTCGACCTCAACCGTGTCGATGAGTGCTATTTTCTCGTCGACGATGATGTAGGAGTTATAGCTAACGCCATAGGGCAGGGGCCACAGATTCTCGAAGATGTGCTTGTGGCGGTCGTTCACACCCACATAGTGGATGCCTTGTGTAATCTCAGAATTTTTCATTGCTGTAATGTTTTGCCAAAGTCCTTTGATATATAATTGAAAATGTCCTTGCAGCAGTCGGCTGAGAAAGCCGATGCGCAGTCGATAAGTCGGTCCCAAGTCTGCTCGTCAAGTCCGCGCTCGATGTCGTCGCGTGTCACTCCGTACTTTATCATTCCGTAGATAAGTCCGGCGTTGAAGTTGTCGCCCGCGCCGATTGTGCTCACTGTCTTTGTGGCTGGCATGGGATATTCCTTGTGGAAACCTCCGTCGGAGAATACGCTGACGGGATTAGGCCCGTCGGTATAAACAAGACGCTTGCAGTAGAAAGATGTCTCGGCACGATAGACGCGCTCGGCAGAGTCCTTCTTGTAGATTTCCATAAAGTCCTCGCGCGAGCCTCTCACTATGTCGGCAAACTCAAGGTTGTCGATAAGGTTGGGCGTTATCTTCAGCACGTCGTTGCGGTGGGCTGGACGGTAGTTTACGTCGTAGTAGATTATGGCTCCACGGTTGCGCGCATATTCCAGGAGTCCTGCCACTTGTGGACGCAGCGATGGGTTGACGGCATAGAACGAGCCAAACACCACGATGTCGTCGCGGCTGATTTCGGGATAGGTGAAATCCATGTGGTCGTGGTTCTGGTCGCGGTAGAATATATAGTCGGCATTGTTGTTCTCGTCGAGGAAGGCGAGAGATATGGGCGACTTTATTTCGGAATATACATTGATGTCGGATGTGTCTACACCATTCTCCTTGAGAAATGCTCTCACATATTCGCCCACTCGGTCGCTGCCCGTTTCGGAAATGAACGTGGTCTTCACTCCGGCTCTGCCCAGCGACACAATGCCATTAAAGGTGGAGCCGCCTGGAACTGCCTCTATTGGTTTGCCGTCCTTGAAGATAATGTCGAGTACGGTTTCGCCGATACCTATTACTTTTCGCATAAACTTTGTATTATTTGTGTAATTTGTTTCTTTACGGTTCTGATTTATTAAGGAGTGTGCTATTCTGCTTTGGGCTTGCGGAACAGCGAGAAGTTAACGCTTCCGTAGGCGCGGTGCTCCACGAATCCCGGCACATCGCTGAAGTCGTTGTGCTTGCCATGCTCAAACACAAGCAGTCCGCCTGGTGCGAGCATGTCCTTCTGAAGGATTAGTTGCGGTATGGTGGGCAATTCGGGCAGAGCGTAGGGGGGATCGGCGAATATTAGGTCGAACTGTTGCTTGCACGACTTGATGAAGCGGAATACGTCGCCTCGTATGAGTATGTTGTCGTCTACACCAATCTTCTTCATGCACTCGCGTATGAAGGCCGCGTGGTCGCGGTCCATCTCTACGCTTATCACCGGTTTGCATCCGCGCGACAGCAGTTCGAGCGAGATGCTGCCCGTGCCGGCAAATAGGTCGAGGGCGCGTGCCCCCTCCATGTCTATGTAGCCATTGATAACGTTGAAGATGTTCTCTTTGGCAAAGTCGGTGGTGGGTCGAGCCTTAAACGAGCGTGGAATGTCGAAATGGCGTCCCTTGTATATTCCTGTTATTATTCTCATCGTTTCTAAATGGTTATGTTCCTTATGTTCTTTATAAATCGGCGCAGCTCTTTGAGCAAAGCCTCGTGTCCGGTAATCGAGCCTGCAAGACACAGCACGTCGGTGCGCTTCATGCCGAGTGTCTGCCACACATTTAATATATAGTATACGGCATCGGGCGTGAGCGATACGTCAAACGCGCTGCAGAATCTTACACGTCCTTTGCGGAATGCGCACACGTCGATGCGGCGGTCGTGGAAATAGCAGAAAAGCTTCTCCTGGAATCCACCGTAGGAATGTCGGCAGAACTCTACGAGTACGGGTGCAAGCAGAGGCATGAAATGCACTGTGCGGAATGTCTCTGTCAGCACAAACGAGAGGTCTTTGCCCACAGCATAGGCTGCCACTACATTTATTTGGGGTATTGGTGTGCCTACCACGTTGTCGTCCTTATATTGTGAGTTGACATGATGGTAGAGGGTGGGCATTGCCTCCTCGTCATATTCTTCGGCAGGGATGAGCAGTAGGGGCGTGTCCACATACACGGTGGCGGTGTCGAATACGGGGTGGTGTTGCGATGTGGCTGCAGAGGTCTGACGCTCAGGTGCCGTCTGCGTCTTCAGTATGTGGCATTCGGCAAGAGCCTGCCTGAGGTTGGCTGCCACGGCAATACCCGACTTCATGTTGTATTGCTCGAAGTCGGTTTGTCCCTCAATCACGGTGTTGGGTGCCGTGAACGTGATAGTGGTGCGTGTGATGCGTATTGTTATCTTCATATATGTGCGATAGGTGTCTCTGTTTTTTATTCCCAATTTCCGCTGTTGTCGTTGGGAGTGGAAAGATCGCCAATTTTCAGTCCAGGGAAACGTCCTGAGGCATCGGCGTCAGCCGTCATGTTGTGCACGGAGTTGGCGTCAAGCCCTCGCAGATATTCGTCGTATGTGGCAGAGCATTCCATTACCGGCACTGTGCGTCCCGACTTGGTGGTTACGGCTGAGGCTTCAAGATGGAACCTTCTACCGCCTGAGTAGGGTATGTATTGTGTTGAGTCTGCCATATATCCGCTGTCGATGAGTGTGCGCAACTGCCCGGTGTAGGCATTATGGTCATGTCGGTAGCGTTCGGCAGCGGCACGTATAGTCATGAGCCGTTGCTTTACGCTTGCCTCGCGCTGTGCGCATTGTTTCTCAAATCGTATGGGCGAATACACGCTCATCACGCAGAGTACGAGCAACACGCATACCACGATGGACAACAGAATATTGATTTTCTTCATCATAAAATGCAAAGTTAATAATTTTTTCCGACACGTTCTTTTTCTTCTTTGACGTTTGTTAGCGTCATTTCCGGCACACGCCGCGCAACACTTCTGCTATCTCCTTGGCGCATTGCCGGTCGTTGAACTTTCGCTCGGCTATTTCTCTTCCTTTTTTACCCATTGTTTGTGTCTCGTCGGGATGTGTGGCAAGATAGTCGATAGCGCGTTGCCACCCTTCTACATCACCGTAGTCAACGGCAATTCCGCAACCTTCATTGTCGAAGTCGACGGGTATCTGTGGATTGCGGCTGCATATCATGGGCAGTCCGAGAGCAAGGGCCTCCACCACGGTTGTCAGTCCTGCCGTGTAGTGTGTGTGTTTGCAGCATATCGCCACACACGATGCACGCGCCACATCAAGGGCTATCTCGTAGGGCAGCAGTCCGCATATTTTCTTCACGTTGATATTGGCTGCTGGATTAAGGCTGTTCACCGCATCGAGGTTGGGATTGGGTATCGATGGATTTGGATTTATTCCTATATATAGGTTGAGGCTTCGTCCGGTGTGGTTGAAAGCCTCAATAAGTGTCTTTTGGTCGCGTTGTTCCTTGCCTGTGGCAATGAATGTGAAGCTGTCGACGTTGCTCGTCTCCTTGTCCGTTGTCTGGCTTTGAATCTTTTCCAATATGCGGTCGTAGAAGTCGAGATCGGCTCCCCAATGTCCCACAACCATTCTTTCGGGATTGGCTTTGGGCGAGGAGAGCGAGTCGTTTACGAGTTTCTGCGAAAAGAAGATGAGTCGGTCCATGCCTTTATAGAAAAGCCTGCCTCCCCACTCGCGCAGTCGGCTTCGTGGTGTTACTATAGGCTGATGGTGCCACACGACGATGGGCTTGTTGAAGATATGTAAGGCGCGCAGCAGGATGAGCAGTTCCAATCCCTTGTAGTGGGTGGCATAGATTGCATCAATATGCTCGCGGCATGTAAGCACTCGCCATGCTGTGTGCAGGGCAGAGCGGAGGCGCGAAAGGTCGTGGCTTGGTGAGCGATGGTAGACCACTTCGATGCCATTGTCGGGCAAATGGCAAGCACCGTAAAGGAAATGCGAGGGAAACTCGCCGTCCTTCATTCGGCGCAGACAATACTGTATGTTCTGGGTGTGATAAAAATATACTTTCATTTCTTTCCAACGAGATAGCTGTAGTTGTATACCTGCATAAACGGGTGGAGTAGGGCGCGCACGAGAGCCACGGGGTCTTTCTCGTAGGTGTAGAATATCACGTGGCGGTATTTCACGTAGTATCGCCACATCTTCAGCAAGTCGCCCATGCCCCGTCCGCATTCTGCGTTGAGCAGACGTATACCGTCGGCAAATATTCTGTTGTCGGCTGTTGGCACATTCGCGGCATCTTTTTCTTTTGTTGACTGTGATTTGGCATAGGAACTGGCGTATAGTTCCATCGACTTGCGCCATACCCATTCCAGAAACTCGCGCCTTGCCGCAAAATGGGCGTTCATCCAAGGCTTCACGCTTCGCCAATGTCTAATGCCATACCATATCATATATATGGCGTTGTCGGCTGTGCGCACTCGGTGGCTGTCGAACTTCACGTAGGTGGCAGCCTCATCATATCGGCGTTGCTTCACGAGCACTCGGTCGATGAGCACAATACTGTCGAGGGCAGCTGCTGCTGTGGCTGTCATTACGTCGTAGCAAGTGCGGCGGTAGATTTCGGGCTGTTCCTTTTCTGTCGGTATGTAGTCGAGCAGAGAGCGGCGCAACATTTGGCAATGGCCCATCATCGAGGCGTAGAAGAGTCGGATGAGATTGCAATTGGGGCGGCGGCTGTCGTAGCGTATCGGAGCGCCAGTCTCGCTGAAAGGTTCCGACCGGCACACGCACATCATCTTGCCATCGGCCATTGCCGCTGCCTGTTCCTCAAGTTTTGTGGGCAACCAGATGTCGTCTTGGTCGCTCACGGCTATCAGCTCGCCCTCGGCACGCCGCATGGCTGAGAAGAAGTTGAGGTTGATGCCTTGCTGTGAGGCGTTCTGGTATATGCGGAAAGCCACTCCAACAGGAGCCTTCTGGGCATATTTTTTGAGCACCGCCATTGTGTTGTCGGTGCTGCGGTCGTCCTGCACCACTATTTCGAGCGGCAGTAGAGTCTGCGAGAATATTGAGTCGAGTTGCTCGCGCAGATGACGTGAGGCGCCATTATAGGTGCACATCACCACGGAGATATTGCTGTTCTGTTTCATTATTTTGCAAAGTTAGTGCAAACCGAGCATAATACAAAGCAAGTAACAAATTAATTCGTCTTGACTGTGGCGCGTATTTCAACAATTTTGTTTAAATTTGCGTCATGTAACGTCATGCACTCGCGTGACGCTTGAACTTTAAAAACCAAATACACACTATATGGCTCTACAACCCTATAAGACCGACGTTGCCGTGCTCATCCTTTTCTTCAACCGTCCCGGCCATCTGCAGCGGGTGTTCGACGAGGTGCGCAAGGCGCGTCCATCACGCCTTTTCCTCTATCAGGACGGACCGCGTGGCGAGCGTGACATGGCCGGCATAGAAGCTTGCCGACAAGTGGTGGCCGACATCGACTGGCAATGTGAGGTGCACCGCAAGTATCAGGAGCGCAACTATGGCTGCGACCCTTCGGAATATATCTCCCAGAAATGGGCGTTCTCCGTTGTCGACCGTTGCATTGTGCTTGAGGATGATGATGTGCCGTCGCAGTCGTTCTTCACCTTCTGCAAGGAGATGCTCGACCGTTATGCCGATGACGAGCGTATATGGATGATTGCCGGATTCAATCCAGAGGAGCAGGTGGACAGTCCGCATGATTATCTCTTTACCTCTGTCTTCTCCATTTGGGGATGGGCGTCGTGGCGTCGTGTCATCGACAAGTGGGACCCTAACTACGCCTTCCTCGACCAGCCCGACTCCATGCGCCAGCTCAACGCCCTGATGCGCCAGCGCGGATATTGCCGCGACACTCTGCGTGCTTGCTACGACCACCGTGCTTCGGGCAAGGAGTATTACGAGACTATATTCTGGGCGTCGATGGTGATGAACTCCGGTCTCGCAATCATGCCAACGCGCAATATGATTAATAATCTCGGTGCCACCGAAGGCTCTACCCACTACACGGGTTCGCTGCTTACCATGCCTCGACGTCTGCGCCGGCTCTTCACCATGCAGAGGTTTGAGCTTCAAGGCGAGGTGCGCCATCCGCAATATATTATAGAAGATGTGGAATTTAAGGAGAAAGTCTACCGCACTTATGCCTATGGTCATCCGTGGATTAAGGCAGGCCGCTCCTTGGAAGAGCTGTGGCTAAACTTGCGCTACGGCAACTTCGCACATATCGGACGCTCAATCATGCATCGCGTGGCAAAAATTATCGGCAAGGACCGCCATTGGTAAAATGGCGGCTCTTGCCGCTTTTACTTTTCTATAGCCTAAAGTTTCTTTGGGGTCTTTCTATTTCTTCAGAACAGCTCTTGCCACAAACCATATATGCATTAGTATGGTCGACATAAGTCCGTAGTGGTGGCGCATCACATTGAAACGCTCAATGAGCGAGGCACGGTGGTTCTTGTTGGTCATACCTCCGTCGAGGTAGTTCACCACCACCTCGGGCAGTCGAAGTAGAGGCAAGCCCTCCTTCTCGGCACGCTTCATCACACGTATGCACCAGTCCACATCTGCAGAGAAACGGTATTTCAAATTGTATGGCTCAGCTTTGGCAATGTCAGTGCGCACGTAGAAAGCCTGGTGGCACACGAGCATACCGTGGCGGAACGAACGCCAACTGAGGTCGTCGGGCGGAGCCAAGCGGCGCGGGCGCAACAGCTCGCCGTTGTTGTCTACGATGTTGGTGTCGCCATATAGCACGGCTGGCAATCGTCCGTCCGACCGTTCATTCACGTCGTTTGAAATGTTTTCGAGTGTCTCGTCTGTCGGCAGCACGTCTCCGGCATTGAGAAACACCACATAGTCGCCCGTCGCAAGTTGCAATCCCTTGTTCATAGCATCGTAAAGTCCGCGGTCGGGTTCCGATTTTATTATTATGTCGTGCTCTGTCTCCTCCTCGGCGCTGCGCCTTCGGTAGGCCTCGGCCATTGCCACGGTGGAGTCTTTCGACGCTCCATCGACAATGATGTGTTCTATCTGCCCCCACGTCTGCGACATCACGCTGTCGAGAGTGCGCTGCAAAACCTCGGAAGCGTTGTAGGTGCAGGTGATTATTGAGAATTTTATCATCTTCGTCTTTTTTACCTTATTATATTATATATCGTTTTAAAGCAATAAGTTCATTATACACCTCTATATATTTCATTGCCACACTCTGCTGAGAGTAGTTGCGCGTCACCTTGCGCAGGCAAGCCTCTTTCAGCTTGCTGCTGTCGGCATCTTCCAAAACCCAGCGGATGCCTTCGGCAAGGTCGGACGAATCCTTGAAGTTGGCAAGATAGCCCGTGCTGCGATGGTCTATCATCTCGGGTATTCCGCCCACGCGGAATCCCACCGAAGGCACTCCGCAAGCCATCGATTCCATGATGGTATTAGGCAGATTGTCCTCAAGCGATGGCAGTACATACACGTCGGACGAATTGTAGATGCTCACTATTTTGTGCTCGTCGGCAACGTATCCCAATGGATAGGCTGGCAAGGCAAGCTCGTTGCTTACTTGTTCGGCGTTGCCTCCAAGCACAGCCACAGATGTGTTGTCCTTCATTTCGGGGTGCTCAGCTGCAAGGCGGTTGACGGCGTCGATGAAGTAAGCCACTCCCTTGCGCTCGTCGGTCACCTTCTGCGACACGAACAATATTATGCGTCCCTCGGCAGGCAAACCTGCTCTAAGCCTTGCCTCGCGCTTGTCGCTGGGGCAGAACACGCGGCTGTCGATAGAATTGGGTATTGCCGACACGCGTTGCGACTTGAGCAATGAACTTTGCTTGGCTTGGTTTTCAAGCCATCGGCTGCACGTCACGAAGTGGATATTGCTGCCTTCGTAAAGGCGTCGCTTGCGCTCCCACACTTTGTGCGAAAGGTCGTTGGTCGAACCGTGAAGGGGCAGCAGCTGGCAGTTGTGGCAAGTGGTGCGGAAAGCCGAGCAAGTGCGGGCGTAGTGGCAGATGCCTGTGGCAGGCCATAGGTCGTGCATGGTCCACACCACTGGCTTGCCGCTGCGCAATATCTTGCGTATCGACTTCAGCGAAAGCATTCCCTGATTTATCCAGTTCAGGTGTATCACGTCTGCCTCGCGAAATTCGGGCAGGTTGGTTATGTCGCTGCCGGCATTGGCTATGTCTATCTCAAAGAGATGTTCCTTGTGGAAACGCAGATGGAGAAACACCATGAGCCGCTCCCACAGGAAATGCCACTTCACAGCCCACTTGCTTGATAGTGGCACTACGCTGATTTCGTCGGTTTGCTTGTCGCCGACGAGCATCTTGGCTTTCACCCCGTTGTTGTTCAGGGCTTCCATCAGGCGGTTGGCTGCCACGGCGGCTCCGCCGGTCTTTTCGCTTGTGTTTACAATGAGTACTCGCATAGATTTTCTTTATATGGCACAAACTTACTCATTTTTTCTCGATTTCCGCTCATTCCACCCATATTTTTCTACATTTATATATTATAGGGCGATTATTGGTTAGTAAATGTCTTTAAAACTATCATCAAACTTACGGTTTAAAAGCAAAACAACCGAATAAATATTAATCAGTTGTGTGTGTTCGGACACATCGTGTTGATATATATCAATAAAAAGCCCTGAAGTGATATATTATTATATAAAACGCTTGCAGATTCGGAAAAAGTTAGTACCTTTGCATCGTCAAAAGGTTAATAGATTGTTTAGGTTAGTAGTAATAGATTTAGGTTTTTAGTTATTAGGTTTAAGGTAAATTGAACGATTGTTTAACAGGTAACTATGAGGAGCCGCGAGGATCTTCATTAATTACGAAAAAGGATTTTTAGTTAAACATAGGCTTTACGGTGCTGCTCGCTGAGAGTGGTGCCGTAATTTTTTTTATATTCGCATGAGTGTTTTTGTGGGTCTGTTTATGGTTGTGTGACAATGTTGCTTTAAGCCCTATTAGAGAAAGTATATTTGAAATAAATCTTCCACTTCCAATTCTTCCATTTATTTTTAAAAGGAGGATGTGCTATTTCTGTATGTTCTCATTCGATAAATTGATGCTCAGATATTGTTGCCTTATAAGGCTGTAAATTTACGCAGTCGGTTTTTATTGTTTGCTTTGAGATCTGTGGAAGGTGAATGTAGCATTAAAAGATATGTAGCGTACCGGGTGGACTTTTTTGTTTCCTGCCGAGGAAAAAATTTTTCCCTGCCGAGAGAGTAAAAATAAGGTTACTGGTAAATCGATAGGTTTTCGATAGATTCTTGTTCACTCTTCGATGTCTCTCCGTTGCAATTTCGTTATGCCTCCGTTGTCCTTTCGTTCGTTCCTCGTTCGTTCTTCGTTACGTTAACGAAGGCAGAACGAAGAACGAACGAAGGCAGAACGAAGGAGTAACGAAGAACGAACGAAGGCAGAACGAAGGAGTAACGAAGAACGAACGAAGGATGAACGAAGGAGTAACGAAGAACGAACGAAGGATGAACGAAGGGAAAGTGGAGGATGAACGAAGAAAGAAAGGTAGTTAGTATGACTGCTTAAAATCTTCAACCGTTATATAATAACATAATATATAAATGTCAGAACAACAATTTTGTCTGTAAAAAATGTAGATGTTTCTCCATGTTGTATTTGAGGGTTGGGATTGGCAAAATAGAATTCTTGGCAGTTTTGTTTAGTTTGAGACTTAAAACGCTCCAAAAACCGCTGTTTGGCTTGATTTATCTCAATTATGCACTAAAAATACAAGTTTTTTGAAACTTTTTTCTCAAAACGCTTGCAAGTAACCGATTTTTGTTATACCTTTGCATCCGCTTTCGAGAACGAACGAAACCTCAAGCAAAACGAGTTAAGTTCGTGTTAAGATTGCATTAAGAAAGAGTTCTTTGAAAAGATTTACATAAACAGACAAGTAGTACAAGAAGCAAATCTTTCATTATTATAATGTTAAGATTTGGGTAATTTACGAACCGTTAATTCATTAGGAACACTATTCGTAGTGAACCTTAAAAAATACGGAAGCGTTCTGAAACAGATACAAACAAATGCCGCCTTAGCAATAAGGCAGCAGTAAAAGATATTTTACAATGTAGAGTTTGATCCTGGC
>ERZ1026888.402-NODE-402-length-24549-cov-36.936188_pt1 | contig 24549 bp, 26 predicted proteins | sample MGYA00380174_ERZ1026888 | MGnify/ENA primary metagenome ERZ1026888 (study PRJEB33269, sample SAMEA4719810) | human gut metagenome | biome: human-associated habitat; feature: organic feature; material: feces | place: Cameroon | collected 2013-10 ...
AGCTGCAAAATTAAAACAATATTTCTAAAATATGAAACGTTTGGGCAGATATTTCATCAAAAATTCGCTGATTGAACGATAATTAACCAAAAATTACTATAGAAGACGGGGGTTTTCGGAAAACTTTCAGTATCTTTGCATGAAGATTTGCAGAAGATTTGCAATAATAAAAAGGTGAAATAATAAAAAGAAAAAAGATATGGAATCAATCAAGAACAGAACCTCTATCCGCAAATATGCCGACAAAGAGGTAACAGATGAACTTTTGAACCAGTTGCTCGAAGAGGCGATGCGTACCCCTACCATGGGCAACCTGCAGCTCTACAGCGTGGTGGTAACCCGAAGCGAAGAAGGCAAGAAAGCCCTGGCTCCTGCCCACTTCAACCAGCCGATGGTTACAGGTGCTCCTGTGGTGCTCACCATCTGCGCCGACTATCGCCGCACCACCCTTTGGGCGGAAAACCGCAAGGGAACTCCGGGATACGACAACATCCTCTCGTTCATGAATGCGGCTACCGATGCCCTGCTCTTCACACAGACTTTCACCAACCTGGCAGAAGAGGCTGGTTTGGGAACCTGCTTCCTGGGCACCACAGTCTACATGCCAAAGATGATCATCGACACCCTGAAACTGCCGAAACTCGTGATGCCTGTTGCCACCCTCACCATCGGATGGCCAGCCGAGCATCCTGCCCTGAGCGACCGCCTGCCATTGCGCAGCATCATCCACAACGAACATTTCGAGGATTATACTCCTGAAAAGATTGATGATTTCTACGCCGAGAAGGAAGCATTGGAAGAGAATCAGGAGTTTGTACGCATCAACAACGTAGAAACCCTCGCCCAGGTTTTCACCGATATCCGATATACCAAAAAGGATTGCGAAGCCATGAGCATCGGATTCCTCGATGCCCTCAAGCAGCAGGGATTTCTCAAGTAAATAAAAAAGCGCATCAGAATTCTGATGCGCTTTTTTATTTACTTATTAAAACCGGTAACCTCCACGTATGGAGCCTGACCTCTGCCATCCTCATTGCGATAAGAAACCTTAATCTTCTTGCACTCATTCGGCATCAGACTGAAGTAGTTGTCGCTGTAGATAACAGGCAGAATCTGCTCGCCATCACCACCCTTCAGGTTCAAACGGATCAAGAGAGCTGGCACATTGCCCGTGTTGCGGATTTCAACTTCGCCAATCCACTCTTCACCCTGCTGAACGAAGCGCTTGCCACTGATGGCAACCGTTGCCTTTGGCAGTTTGGAAAGTGCCTGGAGATTGTCCTCCTCCTTACCCATCACATAGAAGTTGTCAGATACAACCTGGTTGTTCTGCTCAAGCGTCAACTTGATGTAATAGACAGCCTCATCCGGCTCGCTTACGCTTACCGCATCAAGGGTCTGGTCTTCACCCACATTCACTTCCTGGCTATCCTCCTTAATCAGTTTTCCGCACATATCGAAAATCTGTGCCTTAGCCACCAAGCCGTTCTTGGCACCACCGGCAAAGTTAACCACCTCGGCAACCTTCTTCACCGGATTATACTGGATATGCAATGGCTCACAAGCCTTCTTCACACCAAAGTAAGCGGCGGTTGGCTCGAAGTAATAATCGTAGGTACACCATACCATGCTTGGCCAGCAGGCATGACTCATCCAGATGAGCAAACCGAGACGGTCTTGCTGTGAAGACTCGTACATCGCACGGTAGCCATCATAGTTCAGCCACTGTGCCCACTTGGTAAACTGCTCTGCACTCTGAGGCTTGCCATAACGCTTTTCCATGATATTGTTGAAAGATTCACCTCCCTGGGCACCCTTCAATGTATAGTCATGCTGTCCCCAGGCATCGCTTTGTGGCCACAGATGCTCCGGTTCCATCATTCTGCTCAGCGATTCGAAGGTAGGCACATTAGGCATACCACGCTCCGAATGCAGCTTATGGCTCTGGTTAGCGAAGTAGAAAGATGGTGATTTCATCTGGTAAGGACCATGGCCGCTCACACCCAGGTCGGCTGAGCTAGGAATATAGCCCAACTGTGGATGAATCGCCTTCACCTGCTCTCTCAGCACCTTGTCGATGGATGCAGGAGGGAAGCCCTCGTTTCTGCCGCAATAGATGCCGATACATGCATGACTGCGGATGCGGGAGATGTAATCGGCAGAGTTCTCGAGGAACATCTTGTCGTCATCAGGATCTGGTCCGTCCCATGGGTTCGCCAGCCAGAAGTCCTGCCATATCATGATACCATACTTATCGCATGCCTCGTAAAGTTCCTCATCGCCAATCTGTCCTACCCAGTCACGAATCATGTTGTAGTTCATCTCCTTATGGTAACGAACTGCTGCATCATATTCACGTCCGCGATAGTTGAGGTTGGTCTCCGAGAAGCCCCAGTTACCGCCCAGCGGATTCAATCGCTTTCCGTTGATGTAAATCTTGGTCTGGGTCTCCAGGTCGGCATAGCTCATCTGGCGGATACCTGCCTTATAGGTCACCTCCGAAATCATCTCGCCGGAAGCCTTATCTGATACCTTGAATCCGGCATCATATAAATAAGGTGAACCATAACCATTAGACCACCAGAGATTCATGCGCTGGTTCTTGAGCTGCGGATAATCAGCAGGCGCAAAAGCCACCTCACGCTTTTCGTTTGGCTGCAGACTTACTTCCTTCTCGAACTTAATTTTTCCGATATAACCCGTCAGTTTCACGGTCTTTGCCACAGCGTCCGCATTCTGCAGGAACACAGATGGTGTCATCGTTGCAAGGGTATCAGGCAAGTTTAATGTAGATGTAACCACTGGGTCTGAAACACTTACGCCATTATCATGAGTAAGATACACATCATTCCAGATACCGATTTCACGCCCTGGGGTATTGGTAATCCAGTCCCATCCGATAGAAGCGTGGAAGGTAGGGTTATCAGCACCCAACTCACCACCGTTCAAATCGGTGTTCTGAAGATTCTTCTGCTTCACCACGCCGAAGTGTGCATTCTTGATAACATGCACCTCCAACTTGTTGGCACCTGGCTTCAATTTATTGGTCACGTCGATGCGAGAACGGATAAAGGCTCCGTCGATTCTGCCAATCTTCTGACCATTCAGCAATACATCCGCCTTCCAGTTGATACCATCAAAGTTGAGATAGGTATGCTGGTTCCTGTTGGCAGAAGGCTGATGATTGATGGTGGTACGATACCAGAAATCGGAATTGAAGAACGACTCGGAAATCTGTCGCATATTGTCATCGTAGCGGTTATCAGGCACCGCACCGATATTCATATAGCTGGTAAGCACGGTACCAGGAACGGTAGCCTGAATCCAGGCATCACTTCCCTCGCGGCGCAGCTGCCACTGGTTGAGCATCTGCTTGCCGTTCTTGGAAGCCAGCGTATTGGCTGCCTCGGCATGCAAACCGCCCTTACCCATCACCTGCATTTCAGACAAGGCGAATCTGCCGGAAGCATCCGGTTCTATCAGCTGCAATCTCACATATCTGCCATGGCCCTTGCAAGCCACCTTCTCTACCAGTCCCTTCTGTTTCTGCTGTCCCAGGGTAGCAATATCGCTCCAGTTCTTGGCATCATTGGATACCTGAATCTTTCCGTGGCGAGCCTTGTTCACCCAGAAGAGATTCACCTGATCGAAGTCGGCCTCTGTACCTAAATCCACATAGAGCCACTGTGCCTTGGAACTCAACTTATTGGTCAAGCCAGATTTCCAGACGCTTGAGAAATGCATGGATGGACGCCATGAAGTGGTATTATCAATAAGTTTGATACGCCACCATGCAGCACCCTTCATCTTCAGTTCGATGCGTACATGCTCATAGTTGCCCTGCTTCTTCAAAGGAATGGCAACATTCAGTTTTCTGAGTGGCAGGCGCACCACGTCCTGGAACTTGTTAGGGTCGGAGCTCACCTGCTGCTTGGTAGCCTCACCAGGAAGTCCGGCGCCTTTCTCCTCGCCGAGCACCTCCCATTTGGTACCATTATGAGAACCCAAAACACGAATCACATAACCTTCGGAAGCCTTTTCCTTGTAGTAAGCCAGTTCACCGGTGAACTTCAGGTTCTTGAGGTTCACCTTCATGGCTTCCCAGTTGAACTCCACGAAAGCATCTTCACCTTTAATATATTGGCTTGTCACCGTATTGCCGTCAATCATCTTCTCCTTGTCACGGTTAGACAGCTCGCCCTCGTTGGTTTTCACGCTCAAGAACGAAGGAGCCTTACTGGTGATGATTCCATCGGTTACGAGATGTCCCGTAAGATTGAAATCAGCATTCGATGAAGTATATACCATTCGGTTCAAGGCGATGTTCCTATAGGTTTGATCCTTCACCATTTTAGGAGCCGTAAACTGCGATGGGCGTCCCGGATACTGTCCGATGCCCCTAGTTTCGGTCAGATTATCAGCATACGTCAAGCCTAGACTTTGGCTGAGTAAAGCTAAAAACATAACTGCTTGTTTCTTCATTTTTGTTTATTGAATAATTGATCTTACTAAGTTTTTGTGCAAAGTTACAAAAAAAATAGAAACCACGCTATATTTTAAACTAATTTATTTATTCTTTCTGGTTTTAACAAACATTATTCATCCATTTAATAAAGTATTATGGCAACAGTTAAAGTAAAATTTAGAGCATCCTCGGTGCCAGGAAAGGAAGGCACATTGTATTATCATCTCATACACCAGCGCAGCCTGCGCTGGATGAGTACCGACTATCATGTCTTTCCAGACGAGTGGAACGACAAGAAGTCGGCTATCATTGTTTCTAACCGTAACAACAGACAGGCACATCTGCAGCTCGTCCAGTCAAAAATAGATTGGGAGATGAAGCAGATGAAGCGTATCATCCGTGATAAGGATACAGAGGGCATCCCTTATACCATTGACGACATAGCCAAGGAGATACAGCAGATGCCACCGAGCCAGAGCGTTTTTGCTTTCTTCCGTCAGCAGATAGCCAAGAAGGAGCAGATGCAGTGCATCGGCACCAAGAGCAACTATACCAGTGCTGCCAACCGATTTATGGAATTCCGAAATCAAGAAGACCTGACCTTCTCACAAATGACCAGAGAGATGATGGAAATGTACCAGGCATGGCTATGGAACAGAGGAGTTGGTCAAAACACTGTGGCGTTCTATCTGCGAACCCTGCGCACCCTCTACAACAAGGCAGTGGAAACAGGCCATGCACCAGCCAAGGACATCTTTGCTCATGTGCAGACCGCTAACGTGAGAACTGCCAAGCGAGCCATCACTGTAAAGGATATTCGCAAGATAGAAAACCTGGACTTGCCAACAGGTTCCTCCCTTGACAAGGCACGAGACCTATTCCTGCTTAGCTTCTATCTCCGAGGCATGGCATTTGTGGATATGGCGTTCCTGAAGAAGAGCGACTTGAAATGTGGCTTGGTGAGCTACAATCGTCGCAAGACCCACCAAAACCTCAATATCGAGTGGATGAAGCCGATGCAAGCCATCATCGATAAGTATGCTAAACAGACCAAGGACTCCCCTTACCTGCTGCCCATCCTGACAGGCAAGGAATCCTCTCCATACACGACATACCGCAAGGTGGAGCACAACACCAACTACAACCTGAAGAAAATCGGTGAGATGGTAGGCTTAAAGATACCGCTGACCACCTACGTAGCACGCCACACGTGGGCAAGCGTAGCCTTGCACATGAATATACCGATAGCCACCATCAGCGAGGGCATGGGACACAACTCCTATAAGACCACACAGATCTACTTGCAGTCATTAGACGTAGCAACCATCAATGAAGCCAACAAGAAAATCATCCAACAGGTGATTACTGCCCATTTTTAGAAGAAAAAGTGGTGAAAACGCTAATAAATATTATAAAATTCGTGTTTATTGCAGAATTTCGACATTATTACAAAATATATGCGTAACTTTGCATACGTTATTTATAAGAATTCATACAAAAGAAATACATTATGCAGTTAAATGAACTTCATATACAGAATTTCCGCTGTTTCAGTGACTACCATATCACTTTCGCCCCAGGTCTGACAGTGCTGTTCGGCAAAAACGGCACAGGAAAGACAACGCTGATACATGCCATCCACAAGGCACTCAGCTTTGCATTCAAACGCGACAAAGAAGAAAAAGCGCTCAATCTGGGTGCAGGTTTTCAGGATTTGAAGCCACGTGATTATAGTAAGACAGAAGATTTGACAAGAGACCCAAAGACCGGGATGCCATTTTCTTTTGTCAACATACATGCGTGTGCCACATTCGAAGGTGTTCCCCTTGATTGGGACATGTATGCCTCCACCTCCACCTTTAAGGTGCAGCCAAGTAAGTTTGGAGAAGCATCCATGCGTTTGAAGAATCGCATCAAAGAAACAGACCAGCTACCAATGTTTGCCTATTTCTCTGATGGTTTTCCTCATGTAACCAAAGAGACCAAGCTCAGCGAAAAAGAGATGAGTCTAAGAAACCTCGGTTATCTTGGTTGGGATGAAGAAACAGCCTATTCCGACATCTGGATAAATCGGCTCACAAAGATTTGGACACTTTGGGACAGAGCAAATCGTACAGTAGATGGAGAGAAAAAGGCATTAGAGAATTGTGAGAATGCTAAGGCTCAGGGTGTTGTAAATGAAGAAGAATACAATGAGGACATAAAACTCCATAAGTCACGCCTCGAAAATGCCGAACGAGAGAAATCCCGCTACGATGACGAGGTTCAGGCTATCCGCAATTGCCTGATAAAATTCTCGCAGGGAGACAAGAATATCGAAGTGACAGATTTCTTTGTCAGTGTATATGAAGAAAGCGGACTTTGCCTACAGACACGTGACGGAAGCAATCCGTCGTTTATCAAACTTCCTGCAGGTTACAAGCGTCTGTTCTTTATGGTACTCGATATTGCATACCGTTCATTACTTCTGAGCAACGGAAGTACAACCGACCTTGCCGGAATTGTGGTGATTGACGAGATAGACCTCCACTTGCATCCCGAGTTGGAGCAGTCCGTACTTGCACGATTCCGTAAGACATTTCCGAGAGTACAGTTTATCATCAGCACCCATTCACCATTGGTACTGTCTGGAGTAGAGAACAAACCAGAGAACATCGTATATAGCATGCACGTAGATGATGGTATGCGAACCCTCAGTGTTCACCGCACATACGGAATCGATGCCAACAGTCTTATAGCAGAGAACATGGGAGCAGCCAACCGTACATCAGCGGTGATGGAACAAATACGAGCTATTGAGGACTGTGTTTCTGCAAAAGATCTCAAGAAAGCCAAGGCATTGCTTTCAGATCTGGAAAAGGAAACAGAACCGACACAACCAGAACTTGTTCGTCTCCGTGCCATTATAAAACGTTTAGAAATCATAGGAAGATGAGACTTGTAAGAAAAGATTATTCTACAGAAGTCGTTCGCCGTCACGAAGCAGAGCTGCAAGCTCGGCAGCTGGACGAGCAGAGTCTTCTCAACCCAAACGTATATCCTGGTCTAACAGGACGCAAACTTTGGAAGATGGTGCGAGACATCCAGGTGATTCCCCACTTATGGGACTTAAAGCACCAGATGTACGATGAGCAAGGCGGAATCTGTTGCTATTGCGGATTGCGCATATTCGAGGATTCGGAAGGCAGAAAACAATCTGTGGAGCATGTCGTTCCCAAGGGCACTCATCGTGAATTGGTGGGTGAATACAAGAACCTCTTGCTTACTTGTAGCATTACCGATGATGATGCCAATCTCATGGGAGTTGCCACAAACAATCCGACACTTAAGCATTGTGATGACAGCAAGGCTGACAAGCCTTTGCATTATACGCCATTAATGCCCGAGTGCGAAACTGTATTTCAATATGATGCAGTGGGAGGAGTGCAAGCAAGTAACAATGACGCACAAGCAGACATAGAAACATTGCGCTTGGATTGTGACTTGATGAAAGAACGCCGCAAGGCAGCCCTTAGTATTTTGTTTGACGAAGACGGCAACTTCATATCTTCTGAAGAACTACGAAAGATTTCCACAAACATCATGTCTCGTGACGAAGACAACAGATTGCCTGAATTCTGTTTTGTCATCAAGAGTGTAGTCGATTCTGTATTGTCAGAGAATGCTATAGCTACAATCTAAAAAAAAGTTGACAATACATATTTTATATAGAGAGTTTTCTGATTAGGTCTAAAAGTGAAGACTAATCAGAAAGCTCTCTTTTTTTATAGCCATTTTGCAATTCAGCCTTGAAAGAGTTGTAAATAAATCGGTATATTTACCCCACTTCGGAATGATGGGGTAAAATGTTTAGCAAACTTCGCCCTTTCTTCTTAGAAGAGAGTAATCTAGTTGCAAAAGTACGAAAATTAGTTGGATTACGTGTAAAATTTTCTCATTTTCTGTGTTTCATCCCCAAAATTTAACACAAATGTTTAGCAAATCTGCCTGGGATGATTCCTGTAAATGGCAGATTTGCACCTATTTCGGCTGACGTTGCCCTTTTCTAAGAAGAAAGCGCAAAATGATGTAAAATAAAGATACATATGTAGAGGCTATATGGCTAATACTCATATATACGATTAAGATTATGCACTATAATAATAAATGGACTAGGCTTCCACAACCATCATGCATGGTTGCAGCTGAGGACATAAAGTAGGACGAGAATATGACGCAGGATTGCTTGAATTCACCTTCTACAGCCGACGTAAGCAAGCGCTTACCAAAGGGCATCCACGTTATCGGGGCTGAAAGACTTTCGGATCCGAGTGTAGAAGGAATATCCCGACGCAAACGGATAAAAAAGAAAGAAGACCCTTCTACCGACCCCACTTCATGGAGTTATATTTTTATTCTTCACATGGCAGCTAAAGGAATGGAGAAATGGCTTGAAAAGTTTAATGCTAACGAGGAAAATACCCAACAACCTTTTTTCATTCATAAAACCCTTCGTTATTCCTACAAGGATGAGGAAAGGCAACAAGGAGTGAAAAAGACTTTGGAGCAATCTGTCAGCGGACTTGTCTTCTTGCAAGGTACGGTGAATGACCTACAAGAATTTCTTGCAGAGCATTTTCCCCAATTTCATTTAGTCAAAGACCGCAGTTTAGGACGACCTGCATCCATCAAGGACTCCATCATGCAACCCTTTATGAATGTGATGAAGACCCATCCAGAGCAGGTGACATTCCTTCGTGATGATTTTGAGAAGTTTGCCAAAGACCACGTGAAGTTGCGTGTCCTTTCAGGACCATTCAAAGACTACGAAGGCTACATTGTCCGCATAGACCGTGACCGCCAGCTCGTCTTCGACTTCGGTGGACTAGCTGTAGCTATCCGTGGCGTGCATAAGGAAGACTTCGAAGTTGTAGAAGAGTAGTTGAACAACAATACACTTTTGGGCATGATAGATTTTGCAGTTTTTGCACAACAGATCATTGACGAGCTTACTACCTGTCGCAACTATGCACATTCTATAAGCAAGCTGTAAAAAGCGGAATTGTTCAGGAACAAGACATCTTTCGGTTGGTCAACAAGAGACCGCCACAACCCAAGCGCACCTCTCAACAGTTCCCGTCAATTTCAGCGTATCCCCTACTATCGCCATGACCAAGGACTTATGGCGCAAGATTATGGATGAGGTGAGTGTGAGCGAGGTGATATAAACAAGAATTATCAAACTTATATTCTGCGTGATTTGTGTACCAAATGAAACAAGATAAAATAATGAATAAAGAAGATAGAAATTCCTTTCGAAAGGAAATATTAGGTAAGTTAGAAGAACATTGGGCTAAGAGTCATAGCCCCGAAGATGACCTCTTCTATTACCACCCTTCCGAAGATAAAATAGTCCTCTCCCATGCCCTATTCTGGGTGATGACCCAAAACATAAAAGGCAAGGTAGGAAAAGAAAAGTACTTATTGCTTCTCCGCCAATATCAGGAAGAGATGCTGGAAGCTTACTTGACGGAATCAGAAGACTTCAAAGACTTGCTGCACTATTGCAACATCATATACAACACCCTTCCTGTAATCCTTCGAAGCATGTATGATTTCCACATCCACTTAGATGCTCGCAAGCTAGCCGCCATAACAATAGTAGCTGGCGGTTATGGTGGTGATATGCCCGAAGACCAAGCTTACGACCTCCTCGACGATATAGACTTCTATTATAATAAGGTGAAGTGCCGCAAGATAGAAAAGCTCTTACCGGTATTGAGCAAACTGGTGATAGAAGAGCAAAAGTTCCTTTAGCTAGTGTTGTGGAATATAACTTTTTTCAAAAAACATTTGGCGGTATCATAGAAAAAGTATATCTTTGCACACAAATGTATAATTAATAAGGAGATTACATTATGAACATAGAAGAAAAAAAAGCAGATTTTGTGCGTCGCTTCAAGGCTTCAAGGGAGCGAAAGGCAGAATACATAGCACAAATGGAAAAGCGTATGCGTGATGACTATCGCCGCAGAACCGGTAAGGAAGCAGAATCATTTTGTGTGTTGTAAGAATGAAAAAATTAGATTTAGTCAAGATTAATAGTTGTGCACCATATGCGGTAAAAGAAGACACGCAAGAAGGTGCATATACTTTTATTGCAGATTCAGGAGCAGAGTTTTCAATCGGCTTTATGTCTGACGATTTAATTCAATCCGATGAGTCCTACGAATTTATAATAGGTAATCTCAACGGTGTGAAATCACCACGTGATAAAAAGGTCAAAGCTACAGTCATAGCAATTGTAGAGGAATTCTTCAATGCCAATAAGGCGACGATGTTATTTTTATGCTCTACAAGTGACGGTAAACAATTGATGAGAGGACGGTTATTCAAGAATTGGTTCGATACATATAAGTATCGTAATCGATTCACAATGGTGACATCTACTTTGTTAGATGAATATGGAATAGACAATGTGGCTTCTGTAATCATCAGAAATGACAATCCTAATCTTGGTAAAGTATTGGCAGAATTTGGAGAAACGATAGAAATGTTTAGCCATAAGCCAAGCATAGGTTAATAAAACAATATTCCTCATTCGAGTGACGACAAGCGCAGAGCGATACTGCAATGAGGAACAAATATAACTTTAAAAAACTTATAGGTGTAACTACTTGTAATATAGTGGTGGCACTGTATTGGTGATATACATATTGGCTATGGAACGTAAACAATATCTAGATCAAATACATGAATTGGTTCAGACAGTCCAGACACTTCTTGATGCCAATATAGCCTTGGGCAATAAGCAGAAGGAGCAAAAGGCAGAGTCAGACCGTAAGATTGCCAGTTTACAGGAGCAGGTTGACAAGCTTACAGGAGAACTGCAAGCCCGCAAGCGTAAGATGCATGGCAAGAACAATGACTTTAGAATTGTTGTATGAAATACCAAAAGAGCAGATTTTGCATATACATGGTGATGCTTATAAGTCTGAGAAATTAGTGTTTGGACATAACATATATAAAGGTGGATATAATTATCCTTATGATGGAGAAAAGGTTGCAGATGTGTTAGAAAGATATCATAAAAATCCTTTTGAGCACATTTTTAAACACGAAGACTTTTTTGCAAAAATAAAAGATGTTGAAATGGTTCATGTTCTAGGGTTGTCATTATCCCCTGTAGACATAGAGTATTTGGAATGGATATGTAGAGAAGTTCCTAATAATGCTAAATGGGAGATTAGTTGGTATACAGAAGAAGATAAAAAACGTATATATTTATTTGTTCAGAATAACAAAATCAAGAACCGCTCTCGACTAATTCAATTGGATCCTATTGACCTGGATTGATGCGCTAGCCGACAAATAATCGCAACTTTGTTGCGTAGACAATCATCGGCAGCCCCTTGTGGGCACAGGCTTTGCTGACGATACCAAAACTCTGGCGGCGCTATAGCAGAGCCAGCTACATCCTCTCGTCCCTGAGGGTTTCTGTCCCCCAGAACAGGGGGAACCGAAGGGGGCGTAAAGACTATTGAAGAGAGGCTTGGTGAGAAAGGTGGAGCCTTCCTTAACGGTAAGGAAGGACGGGTAGGTTTTCGAAAAATCTTATTATAAGAACATAAGTTAAATCAATGAATATAGTAAAAACAGACATAGAAGGTGTCCTCATTATAGAGCCACGCCTCTTCCGCGACTCTCGTGGCTACTTCTTCGAGAGTTTCAGCGAGCGAGAGTTTGAAGAGAAGGTCTCTCCTATCCTGGGGCACAGTGTTCACTTCTGCCAAGACAACGAGTCTATGAGTAGCTATGGTGTGATGCGAGGCTTGCACTTCCAGTGCCCACCTTATACCCAAAGCAAACTGGTACGTTGTGTAAAAGGTAGAGTGCTCGATGTTGCAGTGGATATTCGCAAAGGCTCCCCTACTTATGGGAAGCATGTGGCAGTAGAACTGACAGAAGACAATCATGTCCAGTTCTTCATTCCAAAGGGCTTTGCTCATGGTTTCGCTGTTCTCTCAGAAACAGCAGTCTTCCAGTACAAGTGTGATAACTTCTATCATCCAGAGGCAGATGGTGGCATTAGTATCCTCGATGATACCCTCGGTATTGATTGGAAAATCCCAACAGAGCATGCCAATCTCTCAGAGAAAGATACGAAGCATGCGATGCTGAAGGACTTCGATTCACCATTCGACATCAATGTAGATTTATACTAGTACGGTTGAATACGAAAAAACTCCCTCCAGCCAGTATTCATATACCAGCCAGAAGGAGTAAATCAAAGAGTTAATCAAGGTGGTGATGAGCAGCCCAGCTGCCAGCATCCAGACACGGACACTCTTTGGGAGTAGTCCCAGGCAAGTCCCGATGCCCCACGATCTTCGCTTTCGGAAAGAGAGTCTTCAGATTCTTGAACAGATCAACGAGTCTCGTTTCCTGTTCAGCCGTCATGGTGTTGCAAGGCTTGCCTTGCTCATCAAGCCCTCCCTCATAGCAGATGCCGATAGAGCATCTATTATAAGGTCGGGCATGAGCACCAACCTCCAGCAGCTTGCGATGCTGCGTCATCGTACCATCCTTTCGGATGTAGAAGTGGTAGCCGATATCATAAAACCCACGGGCCTTATGGTCACGTCTCAGCTGTTCCACACTATAGTCCTGATTGCGACGGGTAGCCGAGCAATGCAGCACCAGAAATCTCACAGAGTCGGCAGACATCATGTTCTTGCCGTCTTCAACTCCGGCGAGGAGTGTACGCTCAGAGCGTACCTTCTCCTCCCCGATGTTCATAGGAAATGTATCTTTAATCATAATAGGCTCTTTAAACTATAAACTGTTAACTATTAACTGACATAGTTTGCACAGGAGCTTACTCCCAATGCCGTGAGTGCAGCAATCAGAGCTTGCACGATGGCATTCACAACTTGCACCCAAGAAATTTTCTTGGAACCATTAGAATCATTCATCATGAGGGATCAATTGAAAGGGTTAAACAATACGGCTTAGATTGTAACATCAGAGCTGTCTCCGTTCTCAGAACCTGTACCGCCACCGGCGTTCTCACTACCACCCGTGTTCTCACCGCCATTCGTTGAGTCTCCTGTAGTAGGCTTCTTCTCCTCATTGGTAGTACCGCCAGTAGTCTTGTCCTTCTTCTCATCACCGTACTTGACGAGTTCGATGGAATCAGGAAGCAGGTTGTATACACGGCTACCGTTCTTCAAGAGGAAGTACGAAGGTCGGAAGGCAGGAAGGATACTCTTCACGAGCTTGGCATTCGCATCCTTCTCGTTCTCCACAGCCTTACCGGTGAGGAAACGGAGATAGAGCTTGCCGAAGCCGAACAGCTCGATGTCGTAACCCTTCTTCAGGTTCTCCTTCACGTAGTAGGTATAGCGGTCGAGTACCGCCATCACATCGGCAGGAGTAGCCGTAGACTCCATAGCGATTTGGTTAGCGATATCCTTGGTAGTCAAGGTACCGTAACTGAAAGGGCGAACGCTATAGACGGTCTTACCCTCTTTAGGTCCCATGTTCATGGTCTTCTTTGAAACTTTGTAACATTTACTCATAATTGAAAAAATTAAAAGATTAATAATCAAGTTATGTCATCGTCAGCTCAAAGAGATTAGCAATCCCGTTTGTTCTGATTGACGCTGCGAAGGTACGACTTTTCAAAAGCGTGCTGTTCGACATTGTCATATATCGATAGACAGCTGATCACATATGAACTTAACTGCTTTCGGACTTAACAACTGGTCTTTTGGTTTCACACCCATTTCATTCAGTTGCTGTCGGTACGGCATCAGCCATCTCCTCAGTGTTCCAGTCGACACTCCGGCATAAGCAGCCAGTTCGCTTTTATACATTGCTTTCATATTATTTAGTTTATACATTATTATATATATACAACAAATTCTTTCCTTGTTTGCTTGCAAAATTACTGCTTTGCTCCTAAATGCTGCGGTATTCATGAATGCAGCATTTTTTACATAGCTTAGCACTTGTTAGAGAAAAATTAGTCCAAGTTCTATAGAAATTGCCTTTTATCAGGAAGATAATAGGCTTATGGACGAAATCTCTACGAAAAGCAAGGCGAACAAATGGATAGCCTTCGCTGCTGAAGAGTTTCGCCAAGCGAGAAGAAGGTGGCGACTTACTTCCGACCGTCAGCTTTCGGAATTAACAGGTATTGATGCTCGTACTCTTCGCAAGTTGAATCCTCTACACTTAGATGGGTCACTTGAAAAGGAGACATTCGATTACATAATTTCAACGATGATATACCTTTGTCCTTGTTTCTTCGAAAGTGAAGAAGAGCAGGTAGAAGAAATTCATCGCCTGGAAAGAACCTTGATTGAAGTTAGTATGCGCGTAAGGACTATACATCCTAAAGCACAAGCTTTTTATGAAAAGGAGATGGCCAGCATCCGAAAAGCAAAAGAAGAATAGTAAATGGGTTCATCCAAGTGAAAGATCCTTGGGCGTAAAGCAAGACTATCATTAGTATTGTTGCCCAAGGTTTTTGAAATACTTAACTTTAACATATACGACCATGCTACAACAGAAAAAGATTAAGCTCGGCAATTATTATTCCGATGCATTGAAGGCAGCTTATCATTTCAAGCAGAAAAATTGGGATGAGGCCCGACAGTTCTTTCGTAGAAGCGGAGAGGCTTTTATGAAATATAGGCTCTATGATAAATATGGTGAGACGAAAGTCCGCAATTTCTTGTCAGGCTCACATGACTTGAATGGAACCCCTAAAAAGAAAAATTGGAGACCAAATTATTCTGTACTGTTGACAACTCTGGAGAATTCCAACGATATATCACAAGATGAATCTCTGGCGCTTAGGACGATAGAGACTGACGGTAATCATGGTATGCATGATCCAGATGAGATAACCGATAGACTCGAAACAGAAGCAAATATTAAATTGGTATATGCATATTCTAGAAAATTGACAGTCAGTCTGTATAAAAGTATTCATAAAAATGTACCGGAAAAGTTAAATGATGCCTATAACGGAATTGTAAATGCTGATGTCTTGGAAGAGCATTTCGATTTTGGTGAAGTGCTTGAAGCTGCCGACAATTTCAATAACCGCAATCAGTATATCCTCATCAGTCCACCGAATGACAAGAATACGTCTGTAGATCTCAAGTCTAGCCTTGCTCGGATTCCTTGGTCCTTTATTCTGGATTTTGATCCGAAAACCAAAGGGCAGTATGGACTTTTTACAGCTTTTGGTGCAGCTAAGGATAGTAGAGTAGTTCCTTTGGTGATAGACCAGTATGAAAATCATGTTTCATTGCCGATCAGTACTAGTGGGGGACGTCTCAATTGGTTGTTTGCCAACGGACTGTCAGAAAGCGTCGGAACTTCATGCTCAGACTTCCGTTCCTGGAATAAGCGTAAATACGGTAAATTTATCAAAGATGCACTTCGCCGTTTCATGACAGACTCCACAAACGAATATTATATAGTATGTCTGAACGTAGAAGACCGTTATCTTAAGGATATCATACATTCTTTAACAGATATAGAGGAAGTACAGTCTGATTTGGTACATTTTATCTTTGTATCTACAGATGAAGACTATTTGGCTGACGTTTCAGAAGAAGCGGTGGAGTATAGTTTTAATAGTGCATCGTTTAAGATGAGTGCCAATGAGTTCATCCTGGGTGTTGAAGAAACGATGTCTTGTGCTTCATCTATACCTTTGTCCAGTGTCATCGTACCTTCCAAGGCTTCGGGTAAGTTGGATTGCATCGATATCTCTTCTATCGTTTCTATATTGAAAGACGGAGGTTTGGATGTTGTTCATGCCAGCATAGGTGCAACAGCACCTGATGACTTAAGACCTTCTGACACTTTCTTTAGGGGTGAAGACATTCGATGGTTTGAAATTTCGCAGGAAGTTGAAGCTACCCGAAAGATTCTGGATATTCTAAAGAACAAGGTCAGGGATCGTATGCAGCTTCGCCAATCTTCTAAATTCCTGCTTTATCATGATGCTGGAGCTGGAGGAACGACATTGTCAAGAAGATTAGCGTATGATTTGAGAAAAGAGTATCCTGTGGTTCTTTTAACCAAGTATATCAAGGGAGTAACAGAAGATAAACTTCATCTGTTTTATACGCAGGTAAAAACACCAGTTTTGGCTATAGTTGAAGCTTCTAAGGTAAATATTACTACCGTGGATGCACTGGTGCGAAACAGTAATTCCAACAAGGCAAGATTTTTGTTTGTCATAGTTGAAAGGCATAATAAGAAAGTTGGATTTACCGAGCAGCAGAATAACATTCATTTGTCTGATACAATGGCTGATTCTGATGAGAAGAACCGGTTCGTACATAAAGTCAATCTCTATGCCAAAAATAAATCTGATATGGCGGAATGGGACAAGAAATCTCCTAACCAGTGCGAGGTTATCGATTTTTCATTGGCGATTTGTAATGATGATTACAAACAGGAAAAAATCGAGAAATATGTGAGCTATTACAATAGTCTGTTATCACAGCCTCTTAATGACTTTGTCCTTTATGTATCAATGATTTATCATTACTCTCAGAAAGAAGTGTCAGACTTAATTTTCCGAAATCTCTTTAAGAAGGATGGGAAGGTGATAGGTTTGCAGAAATATCTAAGAAGTCATTATGTTGAAGAGCAGGCACTTTATAAGATATTGAGCAACGTTACTGATGAAGCTGGCAAACAGACTCTCTGGCGTCCTCGATATGCACGATTTGCTGATGCAGTTCTACAGTCTGTATGTAGTGTAGGTGGTTGGAAAGAGATGGTCTATGAGAGTTCTATCAATCTGATTAATAGCATTAAGAGCAATCAGCAGTATCTTGTTGATGATTCCCGCCAGATTCTGATTAGTGTATTTCTTGAGCGAGGCAAAGAAGAACTGTTGGGTGTAGAAGAAGCTTGGTCAAAAGACAACAATACTCATTTTTCACAGTTGTTGGAGGATCTTGGCTATAGTGAGCTTAATCAGCGAAATGTGTTGTCAAGATTGGCTAATAGTTTTCCTAACGAAGCCCATTTCTGGGGTCATTTGGCACGCTTCTGTTATGAAAAGGCAAGCATACCTAAGCATTTTGATGAGGCTATGAGCTTTGTACAGAAAGCTTTTGATGCACGTGGTGAAAAAGATTTTAATCTTCAGCATATTGCTGGTATGTGTAAACGAAGACTCTTGGAATATTATAAGCGTGAAAATGTAAAACTAGACTTTGAGGAAATTAAAGATTTGACCGAAGAAGCACGTGGCTATTTTAAGGAAAGTCGTCGTTTAAACTCAAAGAATATCTATGCATACATATCTGAAATTCAGTTGATTGTTATCTTGATAGAATATGGAAAAGGTCTGTCTCCTTATGATACTTACAGAAAGTTCTTGTTCTCGCGTGATAATGAATGGTATCAGGAGCAATATGTTTCTATGCTCGAATTGATTGATGAGACCAGAATACTTCTGTCTCAGATGAAGACTTTGGGTAATACACAGAAGACCCATAAGTCATTTGATTATCTGAACAAAAGTGAGTCTCAGAGCAAGAATTTCATAGATGATTTACCAGGTATGTTGAATCATTTAAGTGCTGCCATCGAGAAAGCATTATATGAAGAAAGACCACGATTGCGCCAATTGTATGTACGTTATCTCCTCCTGAGCAAGGTGAAGGGTGATACAAAACGTCTTGGTGAGTCTTGGGGACTTTTAACAGAGAAGGAACAGGAAAAGGTAGAAAACTATTTGAATAGTAATATTCAGCAAGGTAATACCAATCTGTTCGCATTGCGTTATTGGTTCCAGTTTATTCGCAAATGCCGTAAGGATACGCCTGTAGATGAAATTCTTTCTCGTCTCCAGACATTGGCTCAGTCATCCGGTTCCCATCCTATTGTACAGTTGGAAGCAAATTATAATATTCTTGTCCTAAAGGCATTAACTATTATTCAAGATAGGGATTATTTTGATGCAGATAAGATAAAGGAAATTAAGGATTTGGCATTTACCTGTCATCAACAGTCCATCAATGACAAGTACATCTTTGATTTGCTGGTCAATGATACTGATATAAGTGGTATTGTTCCTTATAACGAGAATACGGATTTCTCCAACTGTATGCGGTTGCACGGAACTATATCCAGCATTCGGAGCATGGCACAGGGAGAAATCAAGTTAGATTGCGGCTTAACTGCGTTCTTTGCTCCTTCTAAGGGTAATTTCGTGGAAGGCAAGGACGAGACCAAAGAAGTAACTTTTGTTATAGGTTTCCGTCATGATGGTCTTTTTGCATTGGAAGTTAAAGCTGTTGGTGAATCTGATGTTGTTAAGACATCAGATGTATCTGAAGAGTTGAAAGAGGAGAATGCGATCGAGAATATTGATAATCTTCCAATAGATACCTCTTCAATTTCCAGTAAAAAGAGCGATATTTTCGAGGTTCCATCTGAAAATCAGCAGAAGTTCAAAATCTTAGGCAAGATTAAATTATAGAAAAATGCTAACAGTATTTCTTGAAATCTTCTCTGAAATTCTCGAATTTTCGACCGGAAGTTATTTCTGTGAGAATATTGAATTTATGGCAAAGTTTCGTAATCAACAGGAAATCAGATAGTTATCTGTGTGTGCAGATTTCTTCAAAAATCAGAATTCTGCAGTTGTACAACTAAGACCCTTATAGTTGTACAACTATAACTCCAGAGTTGTACGACCATAGCCTATATAGTCGTACAACCGCAGCCATACGGTTGTACAACTATAGGTCATTCGTTCTGCAAAGAGCACGGAATACGATATAAACTCGATAGAAATAGGTAATTATGTCCTTCTAGATTGGAAATCTGGAAATAGCGATAATTTAGAAATAATATTTGATAATATTTAGTATTCTAATATAAAAGATATGGCACAGAAAGACAAAATTGAACTCCGTAGAACAACATGGTTTGTTGTTAACATTAAGGCTAGAAAAAATCAAAAGCCTAGCCATTATGTTGAAGCATTCAGAGCAATCAAGGAGAAAGATCCTCTGATTGAGGTCTTTGGAAAAAAATGCATTAGCATTCGTTCAATGATAGAAAGTGAGTATGTTGAAAATGACGACATGCCTAAGTGGATCCAACTTAATATAACTCACTATACTATAATTGACCCAACTGCATTTTATAATATTCGTGAACATAAGGATGTTAAAATGGAATGGAATACAGATATTGTAGCCAATATGCATGAGGCAGAATTGTATTTCATTCCTTCCGTACACATGTTGGCAGTGAAACGCAATTCAAAGATTTCTCTGAATAATGTTCTCAAATATTTGCAAGGAGCGTTGGAAGATATAGAACCAGAAGGCTTTGATGTTTCTGTTGTTTTAGATCATGACTTAATAACACGTATATTAAGTGCACATGCTATTTATAGCTTTGAGGCACAAATTTCATATTCGAATCCAGGTCATTCAAAAGGTTTTGCTAAAATGTTTGAAGACAATATGCATACGTTGAATCCAAACAAATTCTCTTTGGCAGCAGTAGGTTCAGAGGAGAATCCTTTGGTGATAAATGATGATGGCATTATAGAAGCAGCAACTCGATTGGCTGAAGAAAATGGATCGGTTAAAGCTACAATAGTCGAAAGTGAAGGTGGCAAAAGAGAACGGGTTGATAGTAAAGATCATCCTAGAATTTTGGTAATCCCGCAAATAGTCAATGGTATTTGCTCTACTGTATACCACGCTATTATTGATGCTTTTAAACATCATGAGAACTAAACGCAAATCCTTATTTGGATGGTCTAATGTCTTTTACAATTATCGCTTACAGGATTTTGTGGAAGACGCATGGATGCCTTTCTTGATAGCGCTCGTACTGCTTGCTGTAGCTATGCTAAATCATACAGACATGTATGTACAGGTAGAAAAAATATTAGATTTAGGTATCTCGATTATTCCAAGTATGGTTGCATTAATAGTAGCTGCATATACCATTATGCTTTCTTTTATTTTAAGTGACAAAGTTGTTTCGATTAAGAACAAAGAAGGCGGAGCCGATTTTATTCAAAGTATAAATTCTGGTTTTGCATTTTGTTTATTGATATCGATACTAACAATAATCATGATGGTATTAGTCAAAGGAATTTGTAACATGCAAGTTGAGGTAGAGCCAACTCTTGCAGTTATAATAAATAATGCAGTCTACTTTTTGTTTAGTTTCTTATTGCTCTATTCTGTGTTTATATTAATAGGCATCGTAATAGATATATACAATAGTGGGCAGACAGCTTTATTATGAGGTGTTTGAATATCATATAGAACAGTTATAGATATTCACAAGGAGTCACTATGAATGTAGATTTATTAAACTCGAAGATAAAAAATAAGTTATGATAGTTTTACCAGATACAAAAACTTTTGATTCCAGCATACGCTTGGTGCAACTCGTAGGAGGTGTCACCAAAGTAAATATGCTAAAGGTGTGCGACAAACTCGACCTGTATGTTAGTCCAAACTTAAAGAAGGACGAGACGGCACGCCGAGTAGCGCAGGAACTGCTCGATAGTCCTATTGAGATATTGAGCAACCTCAACAAGCAAGAGTTGCAAATTATCGATGAATTTGTTAGGGGTGGAGCCAATACCTATGTCGTTCGCAAGATGCGCAAGACCCAGTACAAGCTTCAGAAACTATACTTGGTTGCAACCTATAGCGATGAGGAAAACCAGGAATGGCATATGCTCATGCCTGATGAACTTCGTGAAGTCTTGGCTAAGAACTATAAGTTCTACCTCGACTTGGCTGAGAAAGGTCAGAAAGGACCAACAGCCAAACAGCTTCGCATGATGGCAGCGATGAAGCGGATTATGGGAGAATAAAAATCGTTGACTATATACATTATATACAATGAATATAACAATGAGTCATAAAAATGCTTTTTTGATATACTCTTGTCCTGTTTTAGTTATAATGTTTGCTATTTGTTTAGTTATTTATGAAAATCATAAGATGGATCGAAATGAGCTAAGCACAGAAATTAAAGACTTAAAGATGGAAATTGATAGTCTTCATAAAGTAAATGAAGAGCTGAAACTAACAAATCAGAAATATCAGGCAGACAAGGAACGTTATATAAAATTGGACGTAACAGGCGTGTCTCATCGTGGTGGTGGTGTGGTAGTGAACAACAATACTTTAGCAAAATGATATAATGCAACCTTTTGAATTTTCCAATAATGCTATTAGTCTTCTGTTATCGGTTTTTTCGGTAATAGTTGGTATGACTTATCCTCTGTTATTGCAAGCTATTCAGAGAATAGATGAACAATATAGAAGCTCAAGAATATCTAAGATGCTTAAAGAGGAAAAAGTATTTCGCCTTTTTCAGTGGTTGATAACTATATCTATAACATTTGCATTTATTTCTATATTTATATTGCAATTACTTGACGATTGTCCTGCGTTGACTATTGTATGGGTAACAATACATATTTTACTGACATGGCTTTTGTTGGTGACAACAATTTTGTTGGTATATACTATTATGACATATTATAACCCTGGCGAGTTGTTGGATCGTATCAATAACTTAAGAAGTCATAGAAGAAGCTGAGATGGAAAAAGATAATTCATATTTGTTGGAGATATTTGATATAGCTAAATATGCCGTAAGCATCGAAGATGAAAAGGTATATCGACGTGCCAAAGAAATGTTGTTGGAGGAATTGTATGCTTATGTTCAAGAGCAATTGAATTCGAAAACAACAAAGAATAGAGGCATATGCTTTACGGAAGTTCAAATCGATTTGATGAAGCAAGTTCTCAATATGACTTGCAAGTCAGATAATAACTTCTTTTCTCATGACAGTTTTTTAATCAATGTTTGGTTCTTTCCTACCCAATATGTTCCAATTTCTGAAGATACATGGCAAATTATTTGGTACTTTGTGACCCAAGTTGTGGATGCAGGCAATGAAGAGTGGTTTTTGTCTTACTGGACTTTTGCTGAACAATTTTACAGATTCTATTTAGAAGATAGATATGATGCAGATGCTTCTGTGTCTAAGCAAAAATCAAAGTTTAAACAATTCCATTTAGCATTAGGAGCATATTTGTGGAATAAAGGAAAATTTAAGTTGTTAAAACAGATTTTGTATTTTACACAAACTTTACCGCCAAGCTATCCTCTTATGGATAATACTTTGATAGAAATATTTAATGATATAGAACGAATTTACGATTTGAAAGAGTATCCTTTGGAACTCACCAAGCGATATATGATGTCAGGCATGGTTAATGATGTTCATTCAGATGTTTATATTGCAAGGATGTTTAATTCATATTTTGCCCTATTGATACTAAGGCTGAAAGATATGGACTACAATGTGTCATATTGTGATTCTCTATCATTTCCACTAATAGATCCAGACAGTACAATTCAAGAACTGAATGAGCAAATTAAATATGTTGACATCTTATTGTATTTCTTGAATGATAAAGACTTTACTAACAAATCACAGAAGATTGGTTATAATTCTGATGATTCTCAAAAATCAAAGGATTTATTAGAAGGGTATAAGTCTGAAGTGGAAAAGGTTATTAAAGAAAAAGTAGAGAATCCTAAGCCTGACCCACAAAAAATAAATTATATAAAGCAGCAATTGTTGGAAGAAATCAACAATCAAAAACTTTATCTTCCTATTGAGCAAGACTCAAAACTTGGTAATATTAATGTTTCAAGAGAATCGTTCTATACCATTCAATCTTTAGAAGTCCCAAAAGAAGATTTTGCAAAATACATGGATAGAATCAGTGCTAATATGGAAGAAGCTCTTGTTTCGTCATTATTAATACAAGAACAGCAACAATACAACCGCTTTTTCTTGTTAAACAAGCCTGTTATTACATATACAGTGAGATTCAAGGATTTGATGGTCGCATTAGAACGACTGAAAGTAAATGACAAACATATCATATTGTCTATGGGAGTATATTTGGGTACATTTATTGATTTATATGGAAAACATCCCCTTTTTAGTTTTGCTGCAGGAACGGGAAGTTTTAATGAGGCTGCTATTAGAAGTATTCCATCCTCAATGCGTGTATTTGTCATAATGCTAGAAAAAGTCCTTCCGTATGTAGAACATACCGAGATGGATTCTAAAGAATCTAATGGTCTAAAATGTATAGATACTGATAGTTGGTTGTACTCCAATGTCGATACTCTTACAGCAAAAAACAACGTGTTGACAGTAAAAAGAAAAGTAAATTTAGTCCATGATAAAAGCTTTACTAAATATGTGATGTTAAAAGTAGAATACAACAATGATAGTTCTGTGTTTGATATAGATAAAATAGAATCAATAGATCATTTTATTTGGCGTAAAAGCCCTTAATAGATAACAACAAGCGAATAGTGAAGAATACGTTGCTTCTATATTTCCGAATGAAGTTCTTGGTGGTCATATCGTAGTTTATGAGGCGATGTATATAGCTAGAATGTTGAAATGTGAGAAAAATATGACGAAACAACAATATAACGAATTGCTGAAAGCCTACACTAAGGAGGCTTTGGCAAACATCATAAAGGCAGATATACGCACCAGGTTCCCTGAACCTTATGCCAGTATGTATTGCCAGCAGTTTAATAATTTCAAGACCGTTGCAGATTTCTTTGAATTTGCTGCAAAGTTAATGAGGAGATAAAGCAATGTACAATCTGGTAAAGTCAGATAGATATGAATTCATGAAATCAATGATGTAAGTAGAAAAGCTAATGTCCCAAATGATATTAGTTTAAAATACAACGAAAATAATTAAATTAAGTAGTTATGGTTAAAATTACAGCAGTAATTCCTATTCGTAGTGGTTCACAGCGAGTAAAGGACAAGAACCTCCGTCCTTTCGCTAACACTACGTTGATGGAAAACAAGATTAATTCATTGCTTCAAGTACCTGAGTTAGATTCCATTATAGTGAATACCAATTCAGAAGAAGCAATAGAAATAGTAAAGAAAAAGTATTCGGGGGGAGGCTGTCCGAAAATTTAATTAGGGAAGCAAACAACTGAATTGAGCATTT
>ERZ1026888.403-NODE-403-length-24549-cov-5.981628_pt1 | contig 24549 bp, 20 predicted proteins | sample MGYA00380174_ERZ1026888 | MGnify/ENA primary metagenome ERZ1026888 (study PRJEB33269, sample SAMEA4719810) | human gut metagenome | biome: human-associated habitat; feature: organic feature; material: feces | place: Cameroon | collected 2013-10 ...
CCACTATAATAATATAATTTATTTTGATTTTAGTCAATGTTTAAAATTTATTAGCAAATTAAAAGGGATTTTAATGTATAATACGTATATAATATTGAAAGGGTGAGATTTTTGGACGCTTCAATTCGCATTTTAGCAGAAGAAAATGAGAAAAAAATTCTTTGTGATAAGGCTTGCTTGGCTGTTAATTCACGTGGCAGAGTGAGAGAAGAAGAGGAATGTAATGTCAGAACTTGCTTTCAACGTGACCGTGACAGAATAATTCATTGCCAAGCCTTTCGTCGGCTTAAGCATAAAACGCAGGTGTTTTTAGCTCCGAGCGGCGACCATTACAGGACAAGACTTACCCACACTCTTGAGGTTGCGCAAATTGCACGCACTATTGCAACAGCGTTAAGGCTTAATGAGGATTTAACGGAGGCAGTTGCTCTCGGTCACGATTTAGGTCATACACCTTTCGGCCATGCAGGTGAGCGTGCTCTTAATCAGGTTTTTGAAAATGGTTTTCGCCATTATGAACAAAGCGTTCGTGTTGTTGAAAAGATTGAAAAGGGCGGAAAAGGTTTAAACCTTACTGACGAAGTTAAAAACGGTATTCTTTGCCACACAAGGGGCGAGGAAGCATACACTCTTGAAGGGCAGATTATTAAGATTGCCGACAAGATTGCTTATATTAATCATGATATTGACGACGCCGAACGTGCAGGCGTTCTCGCAGAGGAAGATATTCCGCTGAGTCTTAGGATGCAGCTTGGTATGACGAAGTCTGAGAGAATAAATAATATGGTTATTGACGTTATAAAAAACAGCGATGATAAAATACGTATGAGTGATGACTGCTATTCAGGTTTTATGGATTTGCACGAATTTATGTTTACTGCTGTATATACAAACCCGGTGTGCAAGGGTGAGGAAAAAAAGGCTGTCAATATGCTTTTGCAAATATACAATTATTTTATTAATCATGTTGACGAAATGCCCGAAGAATACATAAATATTGCAAATGAGGACGGTATTGAACGTGCGGTCTGCGATTATATTGCCGGTATGAGCGATACTTATGCATTGAAAATATTTAATAAGCTTTTTGTGCCTATGTTTTGGTATGACTGATTAATTTTTGAAAGGAGTTGAACAATATGCCGCTTAACGAGAGCTTTCTGCAAGAACTTAAATATAAAACAGATATTGAAGATATTGTTTCAACTTATGTTTCATTAAGAAAAAGAGGAAATACTTCTGTAGGTCTTTGCCCGTTTCATAACGAAAAAACACCGTCATTTACCGTTTATAATGATACGCAATCTTTTTATTGTTTTGGTTGCGGTGCAGGCGGAGATGCAATAGGTTTTATCAAAAAAATTGAAAATCTTGATTATATTGATGCCGTTAAGCTCCTTGCCGAACGTGCAGGTATGCAAATGCCGCAGGATGGCTTTGATGACAGTATATCAAAAAAGAGAAGACGAATTTTGCAGATTAATAGGGAAGCGGCAAAATTTTTTCATTCTTATTTAATGTCGCCGCAGGGAAAGACCGGTTACGATTATTTTATCAATCGTGGTTTAACCCCAAAAACTATTGTTAAATTCGGCTTAGGGTATGTCCCTGACAGTTGGGACTCACTTTTGAAGCACTTAAAGTCATTAGGCTACGGTATAGGCGAAATGGTTGATGCGGGTGTAGTTAAGGTCGGCAGAAATAATAATTACTATGATACGTTTAAAAACAGGGTTATGACTCCGATAATTGACGTTAGGGGCAATGTTATTGCCTTTGGCGGACGTGTCCTTGATGACAGCAAGCCGAAATATGTTAACACGTCAGATACGCTTGTTTATAAAAAGACAAATGAACTTTTTGCTCTTAATTTTGCAAAAGACAGCGGTAAGGATTCGCTCATTCTTTGCGAAGGCTATATGGATGTAATTTCAATGCATCAAGCCGGATTTAATAATGCTGTTGCAGGATGCGGCACGGCGCTTACAAGTGAGCAGGTACGCTTGATTAACAGGTATGCAAAGGAGGTTATACTTGCATACGATGCCGACGAAGCCGGTCAAAAGGCAGTCCACAAGGCAATGGAGCTTTTTAAAAGTACCGATGTTAAAATTCGTGTTCCTCGTTTTACGGGAGGAAAAGACCCTGATGAAATAATTAAAAAGCTCGGGCGTGACAAGTTTAAGGGTATGCTTGAGGGCGCAAGCAATGATACTGAATTTTCGCTTCTTGAAATCAGGGAAAAATATGACCTTGAAACAACGCAAGGTAAAATAGATTTTGTACGTGATGCACTTAAAATTATTGCAACGCTTCAGCCTGTTGAGCAGGATTTATATTTAACACGTATATCGAGTGAATTGTCGATTGAAAAATCAAGTCTTAAACTTCAACTTCAATCGCTGATAAAAAGCAATAGCATCAAAAAATCAAAAAATCATTTCAAAACCATAGTTAACGATTACACAAGAAATGTTACAAAAGAAGCGCATGACACGGGAGTGCCGCACAAGCAGACGAAGGCTGAAAATCGCCTTTTAACTTTATTAATGGTTTATCCCGATTGCTCTAAGCTTTTGAATGATTTTGATTCAAATATGCTGTCTGACGGCTTTGTCAAAAAAGCTTACAGTGCTATACTTAACAGAATCAACGATGGACTTGAGTTAAACTTGATGTCTTTTGGTGACACGTTTACCGACAATGAATATTCACGTCTGGCACGTCTTATCAATAACGATTGTGAAAGCAATGATTCTAAGGCAGAATTTAATGATTGCTTAAAAATCATTGAAGAAGAATATAATAAAAAAAATTCCTCGTCACCATCAAATATGAGTGAGGATGAGTTTAGAAATTTGTTTAGCCATTTAAACAAATGATATAGGAATACATAAAGCGGAGGATATTAATTTATGAAAGAAATGAGTCTTACACCGAATGCATCGCCAAGCGATGATAAGAAAAGTGCGGCTTTTAAAAAGCTTATCGAAAAAGGAAAGCAAGTCGGTCATCTCTCAACTCAGGATATTGATACACTTATTGTTGACCTTGACCTTGATGTTGACGAGCTTGAAAAGCTCAATGAGCAAATTGATGCGGCAAACATTAGCATTATTGATGATTTTTCGGCAGAGGCACTTGACGGAATCAGCCTTGAAGTTGATTTGCCTAAGGAAACAGATGCAGCTGAAACTGTTGCTGTTAATGATAATGCCGCAATGGATGATCCTGTAAAGGTGTATCTTAAGGAAATAGGCCGTGTGCCGCTTCTTACACCGGAGGAAGAAATTGAACTTGCTATCAGAATTTCTGAGGATGACCAAGAGGCCAAGAAGCGACTTGCAGAGGCCAATCTTCGCCTTGTAGTAAGTATTGCAAAAAGGTACGTCGGCAGAGGTATGCAGTTTCTTGACCTTATTCAAGAGGGTAATCTCGGTCTTATTAAGGCTGTTGATAAATTTGATTACACAAAAGGTTTTAAGTTTTCAACATATGCTACCTGGTGGATTAGGCAGGCTATCACCCGTGCTATTGCGGACCAAGCAAGAACTATAAGAATTCCTGTTCATATGGTTGAAACCATCAATAAGGTTAAAAAAGCTAACAGTCAGCTTCTCCATCAAAACGGCAGAGAAGCCACACCTGACGAAATTGCAGAATTTCTTGAAATGCCTGTTGATAAGGTAAGAGAAATTTTAAGAGTAGCGCAGGAGCCTGTATCACTTGAAACACCAATCGGTGAGGAGGAAGATTCACACCTTGGTGATTTTATTCCTGACGACGATGCACTTGCACCTGCCGATGCGGCTTCAATGAGCCTTCTTAAAGAGCAACTTGCAGATGTTTTAAAAACGCTTACTCCGAGAGAGGCAAAAGTTCTTTCACTGAGATTTGGCCTTGATGACGGAAATCCGAAAACACTTGAAGAAGTAGGCAAGGTGTTTAATGTTACACGAGAGAGAATCAGACAGATTGAGGCGAAAGCACTCAGAAAACTTCGCCATCCGAGCAGAAGTAAAAAATTAAAGGACTTTTTAGACTGATTATGACAGAAGAAAAAATTGACAGAATAAATGCGCTTGCTCATAAGCAGCAGGCGGTCGGTCTTACCGATGAAGAAAAGGAAGAACAATCAAAGCTTAGGCAGGAGTATATAGCTTCAGTCAGAGCAAGCCTTGTAGGTCAACTTGAAAATACATATATAGTTGACGAAAACGGCAATAAGAAAAAGGTAAAAAAGAAATAATGGGAAAGCTTATAATTATTGAAGGTCTTGACGGGTGCGGCAAATCAACGCAAACGCAATTACTTGAAGAATATTTTGAAAAAAATTCAATTAATTTTAAAAAAATCAAGCTTCCGGATTATGACAGTAAGTCGAGCACGCTTGTTAAAATGTATCTCGCCGGTGAATTTGGCAAAGATGCCGCTGATGTAAATGCTTACGCTGCCGGTGCTTTTTATGCAGTTGACAGGTTTGCGTCTTATAAACTTGATTGGGGCAACGATTATAATAACGGAACATTGATTTTAGCTGACAGATATGCCACTTCTAATTCAATTTATCAAATGGAAAAGATTGATGAATCTAAATGGGATGAATATCTTGATTGGTCGGCTGATTTTGAATATAACAAAATAGGTATTCCTAAGCCCGATTTGGTAATTTTTCTCGATATGCCCGTTGAAGTGTCACAAAGACTTATGACTGCTCGCTATGACGGTGATGAAAGTAAAAAAGACGTTCACGAGGCTAATGTTGATTTTCTTAATAAATGCAGAAAATCAGCACTTTATACCGCTTCTAAGCAAGGCTGGGCGGTTATACCTTGTTCTGACGGCGAGAAACCGCTTCCTATTGAAGAAATACATAATACTATTCTTGATTTTGTAAAAAAAGAATTGAAGGAAAAATAAAATGTTAGAGTTTAAAACACCGCAAATTGAGGATAAGGCATGGGTTGACCAATGCTTCAAGCATTTAAAAACAATGAATTGCGATTACACATTTGGCAATATGTTTGTGTGGAGCACCGAGTACAGTACCAAGATTTGTAGGTTTAAAGACTTTTTTATTTGCAGTTGGGGTATGGGCAAGGAAACCAATTTTGGCATCCCTGTCGGAAAAGGTGATTTTAAAGAAGCCGTTGAGGAAGTTATTAAATATGCTAAGGCTAATGATATTATGCCACGCTTTTACGGTGTTACCGAAGCTTATGTTGAGATGCTAAACGAAAATTTTCCCGATGCTTTTCAATTTTCATATGATGAAGGCTATGGAGATTATATTTACGAGGTTGAAAAAATGGCTTCGCTTAAAGGCAAAAAATACCACGGTAAGCGCAACCATATAACAAACTTTAAGAAAAACAATCCTAATTGGTCTTTTGAAACGATTAACAAAGATAATATTGACGATTGTATTAATCTTCACGCTAAATGGATAAACACTCACGTTGATGACAGTGATATTTCTTTTGAATTTGAAGCCGTTTTAAAAGCGTTTGAGAATTATGACAAATTGGGATTTATCGGCGGAATCATAAGAATAGACGGTGAGGCTATTGCCTATACTTTCGGTGAGCCTATCAGCGATGAAACATTTGTAACTCATTTTGAAAAAGCCCCGCCGGATATTCAGGGTGCCTATCCAATTATTAATCAGGAGTTTACTAAAAATTGTTTGATGAATTATAAATATGTAAACAGGGAAGAGGATTTGGGACTTGAGGGGCTCAGAAAGGCTAAGCAATCCTATTGTCCTGAAATTTTTCTTAAAAAATGCATAGCTGTTTACAAAGACTGATAATATGATTAAATATTTTGATGATGAAAATTTGATTATTCGCTTATGGCATGAAGCTTTTGGCGACAGCGATGAGGACATCGTTTTCTTTTTGAAAAATTGCAAGCATAAAAAATGTTTGGGCTTCTTTGAGGGCGATGAGCTTTGTTCTATGCTTTTTCTTGTTGATTGTAAGGTTAACGGCAATAATGCAAAATATATTTATGCTGCTTGCACGTATCAAAATAAACAGAAAAACGGTCAGATGACCAATCTTTTATCCTTTTGCAAAAGAAAATATGATTTGCTGTCATTAATTCCCGCAAATGATAAGCTTGTTACTTATTATGATAAGCGTGGTTTTAAGGGTAGGAGTGAAATTAAAAATATTATTTTTAATGAAAGCGACGATATAAAAGAATACCTTTATGAAGGCTATGAACTTACGAAGCCGCTTTTATCAATTTATAAAAAAATGGAGATTTATTAATGGTTTACGTATTTTTAGCAGACGGCTTTGAAACTATCGAAGCGCTTGCCGTTGTTGATATGCTAAGGCGAGCAAAGATTGATAACGAAACTGTCGGAGTAACAGGTAAAACTGTTAAATCATCACATAATATTGAAGTTGTTGCTGATATTACAATTGATGAATTAAATATCAGTAATGCGGATGCAATTGTTTTACCGGGCGGTATGCCGGGTACTTTAAATCTTGAAGCAAACAGTGTTGTTCAATCTTCTATTGATTACTGCGTTGAAAACAAAAAATATGTTTGTGCTATTTGTGCCGCACCTTCAATTCTCGGTCATAAGGGTTTATTGAAGGGCAGGAATGCGATATGTTTTCCGGGTTTTGAGGAAGATTTATGCGGCGCAATTATTTCTGAAAAATATGTTGTTTCAGACGGCAAGTTCATTACCGCACGTGGTGCAGGCGTTGCCGTTGATTTCGGTCTTGAAATTGTCAAGGCGCTCGGCGGCAGTGAACTTTCAAATAAAATCAGGGAAACTATCCAATGTCAATAAAAAATGAACTTCGCAAAAAATATAAACAAGCTCGCAAAAATATTTCAAAAAAAAGAAGCAAGGACAAATTGATTAACGAATTTCTTTGCAATATGGAGTGTTATAAAAGCTGTGACATGGTTCTTTTTTATGCCGCACTTGATGATGAGGTTAATTTGGATTTATCAATTAAAGCTTCACTCGATTACGGTAAAAAAGTAGCGTTGCCTGTTTGTATTGACAATAACGGTAAAATGCAATATTATTACATAAGGTCACTTGACGATGTTAAAATCGGTGCTTTCGGTGTTCGTGAGCCTGATGTTAATTTTTGCACCTTGGTTGACGATTTTACCGACGCAATCTGTATTGTTCCTGCGATTGCATTTGATAAATCGGGATATCGTCTTGGTTACGGCAAGGGATACTATGACAGATTTTTATGTAATTTTGACGGAATATCAATCGGTATTTCCTATGATGAATGTATAACTCAAAAACTTTGTGTTGACAGTTTTGATATTCCTGTTGACTATATAGTTACTCAAAGCGGTGTATTTTCTACCGCACAAGGAGGTAAAAATGGATAATAATGAATTTAAGCTTAACGAAACAGGCATAAATCCTGTTAATACGGCAAGCGAAAATAACGATGTCTATTTTACTAATGTTAAAACACAAAAGGCAGATATAAACAGACGTGAAAATATCGCCCATACTGCGCAAAATAACGGAAGCGATATTCCTAAAAAGCGTGTTCCGGTAAAAAAAGGTAAAGGTGTAACCTCGACGTATGTCTTTTTTATTGTTGTTATTGCGCTTTCTATGCTAATTTCAGTTTATGCGATTTTTTGTATGAACGATGTGTTTGGTATCACAAAAACGACTTCAACTGTTACTGTTAACCTTGATAAATCAATTGATAATGTTGATGATGCAATTGATGTTCTTTCTGACAACGGTTTAATTAAATGCAAAAATTTCTGCAAGCTTTTCGCTAAATACAGAGAGCGTAATATCGGTCCTAATATTAAAAACGGATATTATAATAAAGACTATAAATACGATGCAGGAATTTACTATCTTAACGGAAAAATGGGCGTTGAGGGTATGCTTGTTGCTTTTCAGGGTAATAATGCTACTGCCGAAACAGTAAGCCTTATGTTTCCGGAAGGTACAACCGTTCCTGAAATTGTTCAAAAATTAGCAGATAACGAGGTTTGCGATAAGACTGCTTTGCTTTCGGTTATTCAATCAGCTGATTTTTCGTATTCTCTTGTATCAGATTTAAAGGCGAGCGAGCAGGTTCCGTATAGGCTTGAAGGCTATCTTTTCCCTGATACGTATGAATTTTATGTTGGCGAAACTGCAAACTCTGTTATCAAAAAATTCCTTGCAAACGGGGATACCAAGATTAAAGAAAAATACAGAACACGTGCAGAGGAACTTGGATATTCTATGAACGATATTATGAAAATTGCTTCGATTATTCAGTGTGAGGCGGGTAATAAGGAACAAATGAAAACAATTTCTGCCGTTATTCATAATCGTTTAAAGGACCAGGCTAATTTCCCGCTTTTGGGTGTTGATTCAACAGGGGATTATATTACTAATAAAGTTGCTCCTGCACTTACGTCAACTTCTGCGCATACTGCGGATTATTATAAAACATACTATAGCACCACAGGCTCATCAACCGTTGTAGGTTTACCGCCAAGCCCGATTTGCAATCCGGGTATTGATGCAATAGTAGCAGCTCTTTATCCTGCAAATGTAGATTATTACTATTTCTTCCACGATACTAAGGGCAATATGTATACGGCAAAAACTTATTCTGAATTTAAACAAAAGGCAGCAACCTATGCTCCTTATCTTAATGTGAACTAATGAGAAATATTGAATTACTTTCACCTTGCGGTGATTTTGAAAGATTAAAACTTGCACTTAAATTTGGCGCTGATGCAGTATACCTTGCAGGTGAAATGTTTGGTATGCGCACAAATCCGTCAAATTTTAGTGCAGATGAATTAAAAAAAGCTGTTGAACTTGCTCACTCACTCGGTAAAAAAGTTTATTTAACCTGCAATACCTTGCCGAGAAATGAGGAAATCGAGAAGCTTCCCGAATTTTTGAAATATGCTCAGGATATCGGTATTGACGCATTTATTATTGCTGATATCGGCGTAATGGCGTTGGCAAAAAAATATGCTCCAAATGTTGATATTCACATGTCAACTCAGGTTGGAATTGTTAATTATCAAACTGCAAATGCTCTTTATGAAATGGGCGCAAGAAGAATTGTTACCGCTCGTGAACTTTCGCTTGATGAAATTAAAACAATTCGTGATAAAACTCCAAGTGATTTAGAAATCGAGGTATTTGTTCACGGCGCTATGTGTATGAGTTTTTCAGGCAGATGCATTTTGTCTGATTATATGACTCACAGAGATGCTAACCGTGGCGATTGCGCTCAGCCTTGCCGATGGAAATATCATCTTGTTGAGGAAACTCGTCCGGGTCAATATTTCCCGATTAATGAGGAAAAGAACGGCACATATATCTTTAATTCTCGTGACCTTTGTATGATTGAGCATATTCCCGAACTTGTTGATGCAGGCGTTGATTCGTTTAAAATCGAGGGAAGGGCAAAAAGCGAGTATTATACGGCAATTGTAACTTACGCTTATCGCAACGCTATTGATGAATATCTTAAAAATCCTACCGATGATTTCAAACCGTCTCAGTGGATTCTTGACGAAATGGAAAAAATGAGCCATCGTGAATATACAACGGGATTTAATTTCGGCCCGATTGAAAACGGTCAGGTTACAGATACGGGAGGATATATCAGAAATTGGGACGTATGTGCTCTTTTTAAAGATTATTCAAACGGTAGGCTTATTGTAAGTCAGCGCAACAGATTTTTCGAGGGTGATGAACTTGAGGTTGTTGAGCCGGGTAAAAAGCCATATAAATTAGTTGTTGAGGATTTGTATAATCTCGACGATGACGAAAAGGTTGATGTTGCAAATAAGGCTACCGATACCTATTCATTTAAATGTGATAAACCTGTATCGTCAGATGCCATATTCCGACGTCAAAGAACTGAATAAAATTTAACCCCCTTGTGAAAACTTTACACAGGGGGTATTTTTATGCGAAAAAGAGTTATTTCATTGGGAGTTGCATTTGCGATACTTCTCAGCGTGGCACTCGGTAGATGCGGCTATATTAATTTCAGTAATTCTTATAAAGTTGATAATTCATACAATAGCGTTACTATTGACATTTCAACTCTTTTTACTAATATTTATTCACGAAACGGTGAACTGCTAAATAACAATTCAAAATCCGTTTATGCTGTAATTAAACCAAATGAAAAGGCAATGAGTGAACTGAAACTCCTTTATTCAAATGAACAAATTAAAGCAATTACCGATGAGTTAAAAAAAGGATATCCTGTTATTATGCCTGTTCAAAAATATTCTAAAACAAAATATATTCGGCTTGTTGAAACAGTTAAAGAAAACAATGAAAATATGCTCTGCCGTCATTTTATAGATAAATCCTGTGCAGGACTTGAAAAATATACGGATAAAAAAATCGGCACCTTGTCGGTAAATTATAATGTCGACGCTCTGGGCAGAGTGCTTGACGGCGATAACGGCAGATTGATTAATAAAAACTATAATTCCACTGACGGAATTAAAATATCAATTGATGAAAATATTCAAAAAATTGCAGAAGAAAGTGCAAAATCACTTGATAAGGGAAGTGTTGTTGTGCTTGATACAAAAACTTCTCAAATTTTAGCCGCTGTCAGCCTCGGTGGCGATTATCTTAACCGCTCCATTTCATCTTATGCTGTCGGCTCAATCTTTAAACTTGTTGTTGCCGCTTGTGCACTTGAAAATAATATTAATCCATCCTATACGTGCAAAAGCAAAATCAAAGTCGGCGATATAACATTTCATTGCCAAAATAAACATAAACACGGCAAACAGCATATTAAACAGGCGCTTGCAAATTCCTGCAATTGTTATTTCGTAAATCTTGCTTTAAAAATAGGAAAAGATAAGCTTTATAATTTTTCTGAATCCCTCGGTTTCGGCGATTCTTTTAATCTTTATGATAATACCTTTCCTGTATCCGCTGCCTCTTTTCCTACCGTAGAGGAACTTAAATCCGACGGTCAACTTGCACTTTTGGGTTTTGGCCAAGGTAAACTTACCGACACTCCGGTCCATTTCGCAAGCGTTGTGGCGGCTATATCAAACGGCGGATATTATAACTCACCGACTTTGAATATTAAAAATCCTGCTTCAAATCAAGTTATTTCTTCTAAAACCTGCGCTGTTCTCAGGAATTATATGAAAAATGTTGTTGAAAACGGTACAGGCTTTAACGCTCAATATAAATCTCAAACGGCAGGTAAAACCGCAACGGCTCAAAGCGGAATTTATGTTGACGGTAAAGAACAGCTCAATACTTGGTTTGTCGGCTTTTACCCTTATGATAAGCCTAAATATTCAATAGTTGTTATGCGTGAGGGCGGAAAAAGCGGTGCCGGCGATTGCTGTCCTGTTTTTAGGACTATTGTTGAAAAAATTGATAATATGTAGTATAATGTTGTTGATTAAATAATAGGGGATAACATTATGCAATATTCTAAGCTTAAAACCTTGCTGATTTATAATATTCTCGAAAAATACAGCGATGAAGAGCACCCTTTGTCAACTACGGATTTAATTTCCATGCTTGAGGAAAAAGGAGTTAAATGCGAACGAAAATCTATTTATGCCGATATTGCCGCTCTTAATGATATCGGTTGCGATATTATTACCGTAACAAGCCCGAAACGTGGTTTTTTTATGGCTTCAAGGACTTTTGAAATTCCTGAAGTAATGCTTCTTATCGACGCTGTTTCAAGTGCCGGCTTTATCACTCCTAAAAAAACGGCATCTCTTATTGAAAAGCTTGAAACCCTTGTGTCTGTCGAACAGGCAAAGACAATGAAAAGTCAAGTCTATGTAGATACTTCTTGCGCTAAATGCGATAATGAAGAAATTTATATTATTATCGATCGCCTTAATAACGCAATTGCTGATGAAAAAAGGTTAAATTCGTTTATCGCAGGCGTAGCGTTGACGTGCAAAATCGTAAAAAACATACTGAAAAAACGTTTACCGTCTCTCCGTATGCTCTTATTTGGAAGGACGACCATTATTACCTTGTTTGCAACAATCAAAAATACGATAATCTTATGAATCTTCGTATCGACAGAATGAAAAAGCTTGAAGTTCTCGACGAGCCGTCACGTCATTTCAGCGAAGTAAGCCCTTATAAAGATAAGTTTGACGAACACGATTATGTGTCAAAACGTTTTAATATGTTTTCGAGCGACGAATGTAAGGTTACGCTTAAATGTAATATTCAATTGCAGGAGGAAATGCTTGACCGCTTTGGCAAAAATATTCCGCTTACCGCTGTTGACGGCAATCATTTTGAAACTACCGTTACCGCTACCATGTCTGACGGTTTCATCTCTTGGCTTATGCAGTACGGCGACGGTGTAGAGGTCACTTCGCCTAAAAAGCTTGCTAAAATGGTACGTGATAAGGCTAAAACTATATATAATATGTATAAGGGGAAAAAGTTGTGAAAAATAAGTTGATTAAAATTCTTTGCCCTTTTCTTGCACTTGCCATTTGCCTGTCCGTTTTTTCACTGATAGCTTTCGGTGATGATACCGATATTAACGGTACATATAAATATACAAGCGATACGGATACTCTTGAAATTTTCAGCGATGATATTATGATTGACAGAACCGAGGCTGACTTTTCTAAAAACCCTTGGTTTTCTTATAAATCATCAATTAAGCATATTGTAATTCATAACGGAGTTACTAAAATAAGTGATTTGGCATTTTCAAGAATGGATAATTTGCTTGATGTTCAAATTCCAGATACGGTTGTTTCAATAGGTAATTCTGCTTTCGCAGGCAACGATAACCTTAATAAACTTGAAATTTCCGATAATGTAACTTCAATAGGCGATTACGCTTTCGGTTTGAATTCAAAAATGCTTGTTAAATCCGATTTTGAATGTGTTTGCTCCTCAGTAAGCTTTGCTCAAAGCTGGTGCTTGAAAAATTATATTCCTTTTACAACAGAATTTGTAGGAAATTCTCAAACGGTTAATATAAATGCAAATAAAAAGCAATACTATTGGTCCTTTGTTCCTAAGACGGATTGTAATATTACATTTTATTCTTCTTCAAAATCCGATACAGAGGGTTTAATCTATGAATATAATTCATACACTTATAATTCAAATTATAACGAAATGAAAAAGTCAGCCATTTGCTATAATGACGATGTAGGCAGCGACCTTAATTTTAAAATATCAACTACTCTTAAAGCCGGTAAAAGATATTATCTTTCAACTAAATTTAAGCTTTCGTCAAGAATAGGCAGCTATGTTGTTAATTTTAATTATACCTGTATTGAAAATCACTCATATGTTGCCTCTTGCTTGGAACAGGATTTTATTTCCGGTAATTATGATATTCTCGTATTGAAATGCGTTAATTGCTCTGATACTCAGTCAATGCTTTTTATTGATGCATTAAAGCAAAATTTGAGTATAGCCGATGTTAATAACGACGGATGTGTAAATGCTAAGGATTACGCAATTCTTAAAAAAATGTAATATATTAACCGTTTATCCCATTATTTTACAATATCTTGTCCGATTTCTTCGTCTTATCTTTAAATATATATAAACTTAAAAAAACAGTTAAAATTTATTGACAAATTATGGTAATTGTATTAAAATGTTTAAGATTTTAGAATGTATTGCTATAGTTATTACCAAAATTAAATTTGTGCGGTAATTTTGGTTGTGTGGGAATACATAGCGAAAGGAGATTTCAAAAATGAAATTTAAGATTTCTAAAAAGATTGTATCTTTGTTTCTTGCAGTTATGATGGTTGTAACAAGCGTCCCTGCTTTTGCAATTAATGCTTCTGCGGCTGAAAACACGAAATACCTGTTTGCGTACTTTACAGGTGATACTGTTGATGGGCAGAAGATTCGTTTTGCAACCTCATCAGACGGAAAAAATTTCAGAACGTTAAACAACGGTAACTATACTGTTACCCAAAAAACCGGTACTCAATGCGCTCGTGATCCGTATTTGTTTTACTCCGAGAAAGAAAATTGTTATTATCTTTTAGCAACAGATTATGACTATTCTCATAACAATTGGGGTGATAAACAGAGCACTATGACTGTTTGGAAGTCAAATGATTTAATCACTTGGTCTAACGAAACTCATATTGATGCTAAGAATATTCCGGGTGTTTCGTTTGAAAATAACCTTTGGGCTCCTCAGGCTCTTTGGGATGATGCTGAGCAAAAGTATATGGTTTACTATTCAACTGATGTTGGCGGAAGTAAAGCAGTTGTATATTCTTATACTTCTGACCTTTTTGATGTTACAAAGTATTCTGTTCCTCAAAAGATTAGTGATTTCCCCTTTTCTAATATTGATGCTGATATCACCAAGGTTGGCGATGAATATGTATTGTTCATTAAGAATGAGGATGGCAATTCAAAGAAAATTTATGCAGCTGTTTCAAGCACACCTAATTCTTTTTCAAATCCGGTTTTATTAAACAGTAAAAATAAAAGCTTTGAGGGCCCTCAGCTTTATAAGACCTCAACAGGCTATACTCTTGCATTTGATGAATTCGGTAATTCAGGTAACGTTTGGCTTCATGAGTTTACAAATGACCAATTTGCTTCATTTGTAGCTAATGTTAAAACCAATCCGTCATCTATTGATATTTCATCTTATTATTCTAAGACTGTTAATCAGTCAAACGACGGCTTTGCTGCACGTCACGGTTCGATTATTTCAATTACAGATGACCAATATACTGCACTTCAAAGCGCAACATTTAATCAGTCAATAACTTCTAATGAGGGTGTACCTGATTTTGCTTCTGATAGCGATTATCTTATTGCACGTTATCTTGTTAACGATGTTACTAACGATACAACAAACAAGAACGGCACGCTTACAAATAATAACGGCGTTTCTTGGGACAGCTCAGAATATGATTCATTAGGCGCCGCTCAATTTTCAATGAATAATAATAGTTATTTGTCGTTGAATACTTCAATGCTCAACGGTACAACTGCTAACGGATTTACTGTTTCGCTTTTGGGTAAGCCATCAAGCAGTAACACAACACCGACTATCGACAATATGCAAGGCCGTTTCTTTGAGTTTACAACTGCTGCATATCGTGAAATTGTTTATGAAACAAACAGGGATAACTTTACTTATCTTTCTGAGGCTCATAACGGTATAGTTCAGGTTAGTGATAAGAACTATGACAAGCATATTGCTGCTGACACCGGCTCATCAAATAATTATTATAATAATTGGCACCTTTATACTGTTTCAGTTTCATCTTCCGGTATTACAGTTTATATTGACGGCGTTAAGTCTGCGACAACAGGTTATACCGGTGAAGTAACATATGAAAGCTTTATCAATAATTTAGCAAGCTGTAATCTTCTTATCGGTGCGTCGGGTTGGCCTGATAATACTTATGACGGCTATATCAGAGATTTGAGAGTGTATAATAAAGCAATCACCGATGCTGAAGCATCAAAGCTCCCTGCTCAGTATAATGCAGAAAGAAATAAGTCGTATATTGAGAATAATATTAACAACTCTAAGTCGTACAAATTTGATACTAAAATCGCCAATGCTGACGATAACTATATGAAAAATATTGTTTATTCGGGTCATTGGGCAGACAGTTCATGGACATCTTTTAATAATTACACTGGCAATCATGATAATAAACATAATTTTAAAGTTACGGGTCCTAGTATTGCGGTTGGTATTTATTCAGGCAATGATACTGATATAAGATTTCCTTTAATTTCACAAACTGGTAGAGGTGGTAATCAGAGCGGTGTCACTACCTATATTGGCGTTGATCATCTTGCATATAATGACGGAACGTTTAATGTTGGCGGTGCAAATTGGGAACGTTGCAACAATTGGAATGATTTAACTTCTAATAGTGACACAGGGCATAATTTCTCTTCTGACCCTAATGGTGGAATAGATCGTAAAGAAAATACCGGTGATCAAAGGTATAAACTTGATCAAAGTAAAACATGGAAGAACTATATGACTTATAAAGGTTCAGGCAACAAATCAACTTACTTTGATTTGCTTACTAATCCTTCATTTGCATATCAAGCTGACTATACATGGAATTGGGGAGTATTTAGTAAAACGTGGGACAATAAATCAAATTACACCGGTTCTGTTAGTGCAACTAACCAAAAGTTCTATGTAATCAATTATCAGCCATTAAAAGAATTAATCGAAAGCACAGCATTTAAATCAAACTTCCAAAAGGTAGTTGATAATGAATGGAAGTATGATGAACTAGCACTTGCTGATTACTATGATATGTACTATAAGCTCCTTTCATTTGACCTTTCTGCTCAAGATTATTCTTCTGCTTCTGCTGTAGAAAATGTTGCAAGTACAATTAAGTCTCTTGTTGCAAGTTATTATTCCGAGCCTATAAGATTAAAGAAGTTTAACGTTTCATATACCTTTGCTGACGGTACTGTTCAGACTAAGACAATTACTGCAGGTGATCCACTTGGTGAAATCCCTGCAAACACAAAGGCCAAGTCAAATAAAAACGGTACTCACAGTGTATACACTTGGTCTGATAACTGTAGTGGATCAACTGTTCCACAAAAGGATGTAACCTACCATGAAATATTTAAAGATGTTGATTGTACTTATGATGTAACAGAAAAAGACGGTGTAATAACCTCTAAGTGTAACGTTTGCGGTTATGTTAAGACTGAAATTAAACTTAATTATGACGCTTACAACGCAGCTGTTACTAAGGCTGACGATGCTATTAAGAATACTGCAAAGTATACGGAAGAATCAAGAAACAATCTTCAATCTGTTCTTGATAATAACAAGAGTGAAAATGCTAAAAGTCAGACCGAACTTGACGCTATGACTAAGGCTATCGAAACAGCTTATAATACTCATCTTGTTCTCAATCAATATACAATCAATCTTTATACAGTAATTGATGACGTAGTTCCGGATACACCTACAAAAACTATCGAACTCAATTACGGCGAAGAATTTACTTTTGATTCTAATCTCGGCGACGGTTATACCGTTCAAAAGTGGGTTAGAAATGTTAATAATAATGAAGAAAAAGTCGGTTCTTCCGTAACTTCACTTACAGGTATCACATATGCCAACGCAAGCTATTATGTTTATGCTGTTAAGGCAAAGGATACTAAGGAAAACAATGCTGTTGTTTCTCTTAAAGACAGAAATAACAGAGTAGTTGACAATATGTATGTTGAACTTAAAGACGGTACTGCAAATCTTAATGTTTCGGTTGATGTTAATAAGAAGTGCGTAACGGTTAACGATGTAGAGCTTAATGCAATTGATTTAACATTCTATAACATTGTCGGCTTTAAGATTAACGGTGTTGAATATAATGCAAATACCAATATTTCTCTTGATATCACCGGCGACCTTACTATTGAAACACTTTATGATACTGCAAATAGCTATACAATCACAACCGATGATTCTTGCTCTGCAAGTGTAACATCAGCTTACTGGGATCAAAAGGTAACTGTTACTGCAAAGAACGGCACGGCTAATACTAAGTGGTATGTTAACGATAAGCTTGTTGCTTACGGTCCGACATATACATTCAGAGTAAACGGCATAGCTGATATCAAATGTGTAAATGACGAAACAGCGCCTACAGCAGTTGCTACTGTTGAAAGCCTCAGCTACAACAACCCAATTGAAAAGACAATTACAGTTGTGGGTTCATTCAATGTGCCTGAAGACTGTACGGTTGTTGAAAAGGGTGTTCTTATGAAGACATCATCAGTAAACAACCCTGATGCAGTACGTAAGATCGAAAATTATACAGGCGAAAAGGCAAATGCACGTAAGTTTATTGCTAAGAATTATGTTAAGGATACTAACCAGTATGTAATTAACGTTTATTCTTCTAAATCTTACACTGACCTTTGCGTAGGTGCAGTTGCTTATGTAACATATACCGATGCTTCAGGTCATCAACAAACTGCATATTCAGATCTTGTTGTGTTCAATCAAAATAATGCATAAGGAGGACGATACTATGAAAAAATATGAAACTCCTGAATATGAAATTGAAAAATTCACAATTGAATCAATTATGACTGATTCCGGTCTTAACGGTGACGGTAATAACCAAATCGACGGCGGCGACGGATTTGATTTCTAATTAGAAAAAGCAGGAGATTTTCTCCTGCTTTTTCTTTTTGCTTTAATTGATTTTACGTAAAAAAAGAGAAATGACCTCGTCATTTCTCTTTTTGCATTTTGTCTATTGTTTTTTTACACCGTAGGGGCGACCATTGGTCGCCTAAATCGGGCGATTGATAAGTCAAATTATATTATTAAAACTCAACCTTCTGAGGTTCGCCGCCGTGTTCTCTTGATTCATCTGCAAGGTAAACTGCAAGGTGACCTGCAACGCTGTCAAAAATCGAGGTGCAGGCAAGGCTTGGTTTTTCACCCTGAATAAATTTAACAAAATCCTCTGCAAGCCTTTCGTCGCCGCCGCCGTGACCGCCGTAAGCGCCAACCATATCGCCGTTTACATTAAGGTCAACCTCTTCAATCCTACATTCGCCGTTATGAGCGTCAGGGGACGGGTCAATTTTTGAAACATAAAACTTAGATTCCTCAAAGTTACCGAAAATTTCGCCCTTTGTTCCGATAATATGAATATTTCTTCTCGGTTCGCTTGAACCGCCTACCATATTATGAGTAGCAGTTGCACCGCTTGCAAAATTGATAAGTACGCTTTGGTGGTCAACAACATTATTGTCGCACTTATACATACATCTTGCATACGGGCTGTCGCTCTTCATAAGCTTAATTTTATCCTCAATAGTCGGATTTTCAATTCCTTCAAGTGCATCCCAAACGTAGAAAGCCCATCTGTCCGGGTGGTCTATGTATAATCTCTTAGTTGAATAAACGCAAGTGTCAACAAGAGGGCAGTCTTTCATACAAATTGTACCTGCGCCCTTAGGTGCATTCTCCGGCTTAAACTGATATTTACTGCCAAATGATGAAATTTGAGTAGGCTTTGTTTCAGCCATCATCCACATAATAATATCAAGGTCGTGGCAACATTTAGCAAGAAGCATACTTGTATGGCACTTGTCAGAATTAGCCCATTTACCTCTCACATAAGACGTTGAAAGGTGATGATAAGAAACGTGCTCGTTAGTTTGGATATTAATTATGTCTCCGATTTCGCCGTCAACAATTCTTTTTTTAATTCCATAATAAAAAGGAGTATATCTAAGCACATGGCAAATCATAACCTTAGAGTTATTTTTCTTTGCACAGTCAACAAGCTCTCTCATTTCCTCCTCATTAACTGCAAAAGGCTTTTCAAGAAGCATATCATATCCGCAATTAAGAAGTGGTACGGCAGTTTCAATATGTTGTTCGTCCATAGTACCGTTAATAATTGTATCTGCAAGCTTACCTTTTTTGGCAAGTTCATCCGCATTTTCAAAGCACATATCTTCAGAAAAGCCAAACTTTTCCATACACTGCTTTCTTCTTATAGGGTTAGGGTCAGCAACGCCGACAATTTTCAAAAGCTCTGGATTTGTAAGTGCAAGCTTACTGTAAACCATTGCTCTGTGACCTGCGCCGACGATAATAGCTGTTACAGGTTTTTTATTCATATTAACTACCTCTTAAGTTATTTTTTTATACTATACACCTTTGATTAAACAATGTAAAGTATATAAACAAATTTTTTTGTAATTAGTTGACATTATAGTTGTAAGTATTATAATATATAAATTAATAAGTTATGTTGAATGGAGATTTAATTTGAAATCGTTGTTAGTTTATCTCAAAGGATATGTTAAAGAATCGTTTTGCGCTCCGCTTTTTAAGCTTTTGGAGGCTTCCTTTGAACTTATTGTTCCTCTTGTTATTGCCGCAATTATCGATAAGGGTATTGCAAACGGCAACACGACTTATATTCTTTCAAGGTGTGGTATTCTCGTTTTGCTCGCAATCGTGGGTATGGTTGCCGCTATTACTGCGCAATATTTTGCAGCTAAGGCAGCCACGGGCTTTGGCAGGGGACTTCGCTCGGCTCTTTATCAAAAAATTCAAACGCTTTCATTTAATGAACTTGACAATCTCGGCACGTCCTCGCTTATAACTCGTATGACAAATGATACTAACACTGTCCAAAACGGTGTTAATCTTGTGTTGCGTCTTTTACTTCGTTCGCCATTCATTGTTTTCGGCGCTATGATTATGGCATTTTTTATTGATGCAAAATGTGCGGTAATTTTTCTTGCGGCAATCGTTTTGCTGTCAATTGTCATTTTTATGATAATGGCATATACCACACCGGGATATAAAAAAGTTCAATCAAATCTCGATAGTGTAACGCTTATTACAAGAGAAAATTATGAAGGTGCAAGAGTAATTCGTGCTTTTACCGACGAAGCTAACGAAATTGCAGAATTTAACAGGCGAAATCGTGCATTATCAAATATGCAAAAGAAAGTCGGCAAAATTTCTTCTCTTTTAAATCCCATTACTTATGTGATTATTAACATTGCAATAGTTGTTCTTGTTTACAGCGGCGGCATCAAGGTAAATATCGGCGATTTAACGCAAGGTCAGGTTGTTGCTCTTTACAACTATATGAGTCAAATTCTCGTTGAACTTATCAAACTTGCAAATCTTCTTGTAACGATTACTAAAGCGCTTGCTTGTGCAGATAGAATTAAAAGCGTTTTTGAACAGGAAAGCACGCTTGAACATAACGATAACGAAGCTAATTGTGATTCGTATATTGAATTTAAAAATGTTTCACTAAAATACCGTAATGCAGGCGATATGTCGCTTACTGATATCAACTTTAAGGCAAATAAAGGCGATGTAATCGGAGTTATAGGCGGTACAGGTTCGGGAAAATCAAGCCTCGTTTCTCTTGTTCCTCATTTTTACGATGCAAGCAAGGGAACAGTTTATGTGAACGGTTGTGACGTTAAATCGCTTGATGATGACGAGCTTAGGAATAAAATCGGCTTTGTTCAGCAAAAAGCAGTTCTTTTTAAAGGTACTGTTCGTGACAATATGAAATGGGGAAAGAAAAACGCAAGTGATAACGATATTATCGAAGCGTTGAAGCTTGCTCAGGTATATGATACTATTCAGGAAAAAGGCGGTCTTGATTTCTTTATTGCCCAGGGCGGTGCTAATCTTTCAGGCGGTCAAAAGCAGCGTTTATCAGTAGCACGTGCTCTTGTAAGAAAGCCGGAAATTCTTATTCTTGATGACTCTTCTTCTGCGCTTGATTTTGCAACAGAGGCAAGAATGAGAGATGCAATTTATTCTCTTGATTATAACCCAACCGTTTTTATTGTTTCGCAAAGAGCTTCATCTGTTATGAGCGCTGACAAGATTATCGTGCTTGATGACGGCAAATGTGTGGGAATCGGTACGCATAAAGAACTTCTTAATTCCTGTGAGGTATACAAGGAAATTTATGTATCTCAATTCGGAAAGGAGGAAGCTTAATGGTTGATAAAAAGAAAAACAAAGGTACTTTAAAAAAAGTTTTCTCCTATATCGGAAAATATAAATATTTTTTAATTTTATCAATGTTTTTTGCTGCGGTTACAGTCGGTCTTACACTATATGCTCCTATTTTAGTCGGTAAGGCAATTGATTGCATTATCGGCAAGGGAAATGTTGATTTCGTTAATATGAAATCAATTCTCATCAAGGTTGCGGTTATTGTTGTATCAACTGCCCTTATTCAATGGCTTATGAATGTTTGCAACAATAAAATCACATATAATGTGTCAAGGGATTTAAGAAAAAAAGCATTTGAAAAGATTGAAATTTTACCTTTTTCATATATTGATACTCATTCAAAGGGCGATATTGTCAGCCGAGTTATTACAGATGTTGACCAACTTTCAGACGGTCTTTTGATGGGATTCACTCAATTTTTTACCGGTGTTATTACAATTATAGGAACTCTTGCATTTATGCTTAGCGTAAATGTTTTTATAACAATTGTTGTTGTAGTTGTTACTCCGCTTTCATTTTTTATTGCAAGGTTTATTGCTAAAAAGACATTTAATATGTTTTCGCTTCAATCAAAAACTCGTGGCGAGCAGACTTCTTTTATTGATGAAATGATTTCAAACCAAAAGGTTGCAGAAGCCTACTCTATGAATGAAGAAAACAAAGCAAGATTTGATAAGATTAACGATGATCTTGCGAAATATTCGCTTAAAGCTACTTTCTTTTCATCTATAACAAATCCTGCAACAAGATTTGTCAACAGTATCGTTTATGCCGCAGTTGCTCTTTTTGGCGCAATTATGGCTGTAAAAGGTAATATCACAGTTGGCGTTCTTTCTTGTTTTTTATCATATGCCAACCAATACACAAAACCTTTTAACGAAATCAGCTCGGTTGTTACGGAACTTCAAAACGCAATAGCTTGTGCTGCTCGTGTGTTTGAATTAATTGAAGAAGCACCTGAATTGCCTGACAAAGCTGATGCGACAGAGCTTGAAAATGTTAAAGGCAGTGTAGAAATTAATAATTTATATTTTTCATATAATCCCGATAGAGAACTTTTAAAGAATGTTAATATAAATGTTGAACCGGGCAAAACCGTTGCCATAGTCGGTCCGACGGGTTGCGGAAAAACAACGCTTATTAATCTTTTAATGAGATTTTATGATCCAAATAATGGAGCAATTTTGGTTGACGAAGTTAATACGCAGGACGTTACACGTCAGTCGCTCAGGCAAAATTTCGGTATGGTACTTCAAGATACATGGCTTAAAAGCGGAACTATTGCCGATAATATTCGCTTAGGTAAGACAGATGCAACTGATGATGAAATTATTGAAGCTGCTAAAAAAGCGCACGCTCATTCGTTTATTAAACGTTTACCTAACGGATACAAAACGAAAATAGGGGAGGACGGCGGCTCTCTTTCACAGGGTCAAAAACAGCTTCTTTGTATTACTCGATTAATGCTTTGTCCGCCTCCGATGCTTATTCTTGACGAGGCGACCTCATCTATTGATACAAGAACAGAAATAAAAATTCAAAAGGCTTTTAATACGCTTATGAAAAACAGAACAACATTTATTGTTGCTCACCGTCTTTCAACAATTCAAAATGCTGATTTGATTTTAGTTATGAATAACGGCAATATTATTGAGCAGGGGACACATGTATCTCTTTATGCTCAAAAAGGTTTTTATTATAATTTATATAACTCGCAATTTTCAAAAAATTAATTCTTTTTAGGAGGAAAATTGATGAAAATTACCATTATCGGCGCAGGCAAACTCGGTGTTATGCTTGCTAAAACCTTAACAGCTGAAAATCACGATATCACTATTATTGATATAAACGAGGATAGAGTTGGAAAACTCGTAGAAATGCTTGACGTTCAGGGTATAAGCGGTAGTGCAACGCATTATGATGTGCTTGATGAAGCTGATATGAAAAACTGCGATCTTCTTATTTGTACAACCCCTTCGGATGAGAATAATATTCTGTCTTGCCTTATTGCAAAAAAGATGGGCGCCAAACATACTATCGCACGTGTAAGAAATCCTGAGTATTCATCGCAAATGAACTTTATGCGTGATGAACTCGGTATTTCTATGATGATTAATCCGGATTTTGCGGCTGCACTTGAAATATTCAGAATATTGCAATTTCCTTCCGCTTCCACTGTTGAATCGTTTTCTCACGGAAGAATTCATATGGCAGGTCTTAAGGTTTCCGAGAAAAGTATGCTGGCAAATAAAAAAATCAGTGAAATTCCCAATAAATATATTAATTCGTTTATCATTTGTGCCGTTTGCCGTGGCGACGATGTATTTATTCCAAACGGAGATTTTATTATTATTCCCGGTGATATTTTACATATAACAGGTTCACACCACGATTTGGGTAAGATTGTAAAAGAACTCATTTCAAAAAAATCAACTAATGTAAAAAGTATAATGCTTATAGGCGGCTCAAGAATTTCAATTTATCTTACTAATATGCTTACTGCATCAGGCAAGGATGTTGTTGTTATTGAGAAAAATAAAAGAAATTGTGACAAGCTTTATGAGCATTGCCCTAAAGCTACGGTAATTAACGGCGATGCAAGCGACTATTCACTTCTTGCAGAGGAAGGCATTGACAAGGTTGACGCTGTTGTCACCTTGACGGATACTGACGAAGTAAATTTCCTTGTATCAATGTATAGCGAAAGCATCGGGGTTAAAAAAAATATAACTAAAATAAATAATCAAAACTTAAGTCGTATGCTTACTAAAATGGGAATGGAATCGTATGTAAATATTTCTGAAATAACAAGTGATATTATTACTCAATATGTACGTGCACGTTCAAGTGTAAGCTCATCTAATATGAAAACGCTTTACAAACTTGTTGACGGCAAGATTGAAGCAATTGAATTTGTTGCAGGCGAGGGTATTAGTTTTCTTAATAAGCCTATATCCTCATTAAGAATTAAAAAAGATCTGTCTCTTATACACATCTGACGCTGCCGACG
>ERZ1026888.407-NODE-407-length-24437-cov-4.351694_pt1 | contig 24437 bp, 20 predicted proteins | sample MGYA00380174_ERZ1026888 | MGnify/ENA primary metagenome ERZ1026888 (study PRJEB33269, sample SAMEA4719810) | human gut metagenome | biome: human-associated habitat; feature: organic feature; material: feces | place: Cameroon | collected 2013-10 ...
GGCGTAGAGCGCGTACCCGAATTCGATGCCTTCGCCTTCGGATGTCCCGCCATGGGCGACGAAGAACTGGAAGATACCGAGTTCCTGCCCATGTACGAAGAAGTTGAGCCGCTGCTCGCTGGCGAGAAGGTGGGCTTCTTCGGCTCGTACGATTGGAACAATGGCGAATGGATGGACTACTGGGTGCAGCGTGCTGAAGAGGCTGGAGTACAACCCGTGGAAACCGTAATTGCCAAGGACTACCCCGACGACGAAGCAGCCGAAGCATGCCGTCACCTGGGTGAACTTCTAGCCTAGAAGCATTCGAGTCCGGAGCGCACGGCAAACAACTCTGTGCGATTAACAACGGGGAGCCCGGAATCAAACCGAGCTCCCCATCTCGCATGAGCGTTACCTCTTACGCAGCACCACCATGATGGTGTTAAGGTACTCGAGCGCACCAGCCTTCACTGCCGAAGCGTCACATCGCGCATACTCGTTGTCGCAGGAAAGCCAATCGGTCCAAGCTTCTTCCGTGCACTGCATTTCCCGCATTCCCAAGATGTCGGCATTTTTCGATTGCTCAAAAATAGCCTTCCACCAGGGAATATCGTGAATATAATCCAGTTGATCAGGCGTCCATGACTCAAGTAGGCATGCCGGCGGGTTAGCGCGGCAATCGCGCTTCATGCCGGGAAAGCATAGCGCGACGATCCCGCCGCGCTTCACATATGGCAATAGCTTTGCATCCAGATACTCCGCGCTGCGGCCGAAATAGTTATACGAGTCGATGCTCACCACCGCATCGAAGAACCCTTCCGCAAAAGGCAGTCCTTCCGAAACATCGGCTTTAACGGGAACGATTTGCCGATTGGTCAATCCGAGGGTTTTGAAGAAACGCATGTTTTCGGTTGGATTGCTCCAAAGATCGACAGCATAGGCAACGCACCCGAACTCCCTGGCCAGCAATGCTGTGGTTATTCCGGTGCCACTGCCCAAATCCAGCACAACGGAACTCGGAGAAACAGCCTCATTACCGACAATCTCATTGGCAGTTAACAGCATCTCCTCGCATAGCTTGAGTGGATTGGGCCCCATTATTTTGGACAAAACAATATCTTGCGAGAAGCTGTTCGCTTTTGGGAACTGCATGGTTATTTCCTTTTCTATAAAGAACGTATTAGCGAATCAAAAAATAAGCTGAACGAAACACGCAACAAATAACGCAGCAGCACATAAGCCACACCCATTGATGGCTGCAGAAAAAGAAGCCTCATGAAAAGAAGGCAGGCTGCAAGACGATAAGCCAATTTCGGGGCATTTTCCCGATTCGCATCAGTGATGAGCACCCACGAAATGGACCGCAAGCATTCTATTCAGTTGCGCGTTCTTTATAGAACAATGACCAAAAAGACATCCCCTTTTAGGATTTCATAAAGACACAATAGGCCTTTGCTTAAAAACCAGTATGGCACGGCGGATTTATCGCTTCAATAAGCAAAGAGCAACCGCCGACAAAAGTCGCTGGGAGCAAAGCGCCCGTTTCTTAAGTGGGAAAATAGGGACAGGTACCGTTTTCCCGCTTCGGGGGAGCCGATAATCATCGCATGGCGTCAGGCGCTCATTGCGGGAGTCGTTCCGATTCAGAAAGTGGGAAAACGGGACCTGTCCCTATTTTCCCAAGGAGAACGAGCCGCCTCTTCACCATAGATTGGGTCTATAGCCAGATGAAAGTATTAACTATTTTGAGCAAATCCTGTTCTGGAGCATACTAAGCACCATCAAACGCACTCGGTGCAGCCCTCCTAAAGCAAGGCGCCCCAGCCCGCATCCGCAAACTCATGCAGGCTGGGGCACTGTTGCATATTGAGGCACTTCTGCACATGCTGCAGACTACGCCCCTTAAGTGGGAATATAGGGACAGGTCCCATTTTCCCACTTAGGAAACGAGGAATTGCGCGCGACAGAACCCACAACAAACGTCCCATTTTGCGCCTACGCAAAAGTGGGAAAATGGGACCTGCCCCTATATTCCCACGCAGAACTGAGTTAGGTCGGCTTCGCGGAGAAAAGCTCGCTCGGCCTCGTTATCTTCTTCGGTTTCCAGGAAGATGAAGCCCAAGGCGCCTGTTTGCTGAGGATCAAAACGATAAAACGCCCGCAGGCCCTCGAAGTGCGAAAGGAACCCATCGTAGTCGAAGCCGCATTTCCCGGCCGCCAATTCTTCGGGAGCAGGAAGGTATCCCATACAGTACAGTTTGCCTTCCTTACCGCTCAGCAACTCATTCCAGCTGGGCTTTATATCGCGCAAGTAGTAATCATACGTATGGAAACCGTAGGCATGATAGGCAACTTCGGTGCCGCAAATGCCCGCAAAACGCAGCGGGTTGAACTCGATGGGCGTAATTTCGCCATCTTTCATGCGAGCCTCCACATGCACAGGGAAGTTCTTCGCACCGACATACCCGTTTACCTCCGTGAGCCACGAGGCAAACGCCGGAGCATACTCGCTGATCACCGAAGCGCCCGTGACGTAGCAGCGATCACTCGTGTCGGTGACATTGGCAAATTCATGACGAAGCACATCAAGCACTACCGCTTCACCGTTTTCATCGAAGAAGGCATCGACCGCAAATTCCGTGCCCTCCAAATAGGACTCGACCACAAACGAGCCTTCGTCTAAAGCGCTTTTGGCATAGCGCGAACACCACACTGCCATGTTTTCATCGATGTCAGCGAGAGCCGCATCCCACTGTTGGCGCGATTCGATAACGTACACGCCCACGCTGCAGTAGCCCACATTGGGTTTCAGCACGAACGGCACGCTGAAATCTTCAAAGCATACTTCCTTGAGCTGAGCCGTGGGTATTTCGCGGTACTCAAGGCTTGGGTACATTGGCGCCAACAACTTGCGCATGCGCGCTTTATCTTTGAACGTGGCGATGGCCTCTGTTACGGCTTTGTCCTCAATATGCTGAGCGATCCAGCTAAAAGCATTTTCGGACGTGCAAATAAGACGTTCGCCTGCGTTTACGCGCGCAGCGAATTCTTTATCTCCCAGCGCTTTGATGCTGTGACGCTCAAGAATCTTCTCGGCCATGCTGTTCAGCAGCACCGGCTCCTGGGTGCATTCCAAGTATTCAATAAGCTCCGGAGCAGCAAACGGCTCGTCAACGATCATCATGAGCAGGTCCTTTCAGGGCAGCTGGATTACGCATTAATGCGAATAAGGACACTTTATCTTTTTCTTCGCTCAAGGCGAGGAGAAACCCAACCTGGGCCCAGCCATCACGCAAAGGCACGCAACCGTACACACCGCAGCTGACGCCCTCAACGAGGCATGATTGGGAAAATAGGGACAGGTCCCGTTTTCCCAACCCAACGTCTCTAGCGCAGCGTGGCGGAATCGGCTCCGCTTATTTGAATGTCAGCATCGTAGAAGGCCCGTAGCGCACGAGTGGCAAGCATGACATCGCGTGCGCCGGCGGTTTCGTACGCCGAATGCATGGCAAGCTGGGCGCAGCCCACATCAACGCCATGCATGCTTGCCTGTATGTTGGACAGGTTGCCCAAGGTTGAGCCACCTGCCATATCACTGCGGTTCGCAAACCGCTGGAACGGTACGTTGGCGTTATTGCACACCGCGCAGAACACGGCACTGCTAAACGCATCGGTGCAGTACTTCTGGTTTGCCGCTTCTTTGACCACAATGCCCTGATTCAAATAGGCACGATTGCCCTCATCGCTCTTTTCGGGATGGTTAGGGTGCACCGCATGGGCGTTGTCGCAGCTTACCAACAGGGAGCCTGCCAGTGCGCGGCGATACCCCTCGTCCGTGCCACCCAAAGCTCCATTCAAGCGAATCAACGTATCGGGCAAGAATGTGGACATGGCGCCCTGTTTGGTGTTGGACCCCACCTCTTCGTTGTCGAAACAGCAGTACACCGAAACACCGGAATCGTTAGAGCTCTGCAAAAACGCCTCAGCCGACGCGTAGGCGCACATAAGGTCATCGAGCCTGGGGGCTGAAATGAATTCACCAGCCGCACCCCACATGCAAGGTGCCTGGCGATTCACCAAATACAGGTCGTGGCTCACTATTTGATCAGGATGAAGGTCCAGTTCATTGGCAAGAAACGATCGCAGTGTTTCTTTCTCCAGCGCTCCCGTGGAAACCACCGGGCACAAATCGATCCGTCGATTCGGAGCAAAGCCGTTGTTCACGCCATGATCCATATGAATAGCCAGGCTCGGAATAAGAGCCACGTCCCTATTAAGCGAGACCAACCTGCTCTCAATGCGATTCCCTATTTGAACCATAACGCGGCCCGCAAGGGAAAGCGGACGATCGAACCAGGTGTAGTCGATCATTCCGCCATATGCCTCAACGTTTAAACGTCTGTACGAACCAGGGCCTTCCAAATCGGGCTGAGCCTTGATTTTGAACAGGGGCGAATCCGAATGCGAAGCGGTAATCTGAAAATGATAGCCTTCCGATACAGCACTACCCACCTTGAAGGCAATGATGCTCGAACCGTTGCGCACGGTGTAATAGCATCCCCCTGGCTTGCAGCTCCAGGTTTGCGCTTCGGGGAGAAAAACGAAACCCGCCCCATCCAATCGAGCACGCAGGGCAGACACCGCGTGAAATGCGGTGGGGCTTTCGCCAATAAAATCCAGCAAGCCTTCCGCTGCCTGGATTTCTTCATGCAACAAGCTTTTACCCGATTCCAACAACATGCCAACCCGCTTTCTGCTCAAAACAACCAAGACGTTTTCCCAACTAGTCTAACAGCTAGCAATTCACTATTCGAAAGCAGCCACAATCGAAGCGAAGCTCGGGGTCAAGAGGTGATGCGCGGTGTAAGCATCGGCAAAAACCGATCCATCGAAACCGGGACCAAATTCCACCACCAACGCCCAAGCGTCAAACGCAAAAGCACACCCACTAACCCACCCCACAACCGCAACAGCGAGCTTCTCCCCTATACTTGGAAGCATCGAGACAGGGGAGATCATGGGGAACCCAGAGCAGCATAAACAAAGCAGCCCAAAACGTCGGGTTTTGATTGTTACTGCCTGCATTGCCGTAGCGGCATTTGCCTTTCTCATTTGCGCCGAGATCTTTCTTCCCAGCAAACCGCCTTCGTTTTCCGGCCTCGGGTTTGGCCCTTCAAGCACAACGGGATTCATGGTGCTTCTGGGGCCGGCGCTTGCCGCATGGGCCTTTTCCATCTACGTACGCTGCCCTGACGCCACTATCCGCAACCAGCTTGTTACTATCGCTGCCCTTTTAGCGTTTTGGCTGCTCGACGTTATCGTGAAGTACCCCATGAAAAGTGACCTGGGTACCTCTATCTGCTGGTACCTCTATTACGTTCCCATGCTATTTGCTCCCGCGCTTGCCTTTACCTGCGCCCTCCGCGCCGCCGACTTCGATACCACCAAGGCAGGAAAAACCGTACGCTCCATCGCTTTTGCGGGAAGTGCTCTACTTGCCCTGTTCGTGCTTACGAACAACCTCCACCATGCGGTATTTTCGTTCAGCTTCGACGATCCTGGCTGGAGCGGTAATTACCACTACGAGTGGGGCTATTGGCTCGTTGCTGTATGGTTCGTCTTGCTTTACGGAGCATTCTTTGCCTTACTATTCCCTGCCGCAAGAAAGCAGCTACGTCCTTCTTTTGCCCCTTTGGCGATTATCGCTGGCTTGGCAATTGCCTACAGTTTGCTCTACATCCTTCGAAACGCCCACTTCTTCAGCACCAACCCGGCACTCACCTACACCATCCTTATTGTCGTAGCGGTCGAAATCACTCTCGCAACAGGGATTCTCCCTTCTTATGCGTGGTATCGGGAAACCTTCTACAAGCTCCCTTTCGATCTGAAAGTGCTGACAAGGAATGGAAAACCTGCCTACTCAACCGCACAAGCAAAGCCCCTTTCGCCCGAAACAGCAGAAAAGGTAACCGAGCTTGGCACGCTCAACGGCGCTGCCGTAGACTTCCGCGTTCCAAGCAACCCCCATTCCCTCAAACGCGCCTACGGCATCAGCGGCGGCACCGCGTTGCTCTCCATCGATGTAAGTAAAAACGACGCCAGACTCACCGCTCTCAAACAGCGAAAAGAAGAGCTCGTCAATGCATCCGAGCTGTTGAAGCGAAGCACTGCCATTCGCCAGGGCCTCGCATTACGAGAAGCAGAACGTGCCTTATTCGAGCAAATCAATAACTCGTTGGCAGAGAAAACCTCCGAAATCAATCGTCTTATCGACGAGCTTCCCGAAGACGACTCGCCCGAAAGTGCAGCAATCAGACGCCAGAACTTGACCCGAGTTAAATTCCTTGTCGCCTACTGCAAGCGCAAAGGGAGCCTTATCGTTGCTGAACGCGAAGAAGTTTCCTTCACCCAAGAACAAGTTGAACTGGTATTTACCGAAGCCGCAGCCGATTTCCGTTCCATGGGAATCGAAAGCGCCGCGCTCTTCCGATTGAGCGAACCCCTATCGCCCGCCATCATGGCTCGCCTCTACGATTGCGCATACAACTTCGCCTCACTGGCATTTGCGATCAAAAACCCAACCCTGCTCTTATTTGGCGAAAACGATGAGCGCAACGCCTTAATAGTTCGCATCGTTTTGCAATGCGAAGAATGCCGAAAGCTTGAGCCTTCACTTCAGAACTTCTGCAATAGCCTGACGAAAGCGGGCATCCGCAGCTGTCATCAAATTGAGACAGACGAAATCGCCGTCAAAATCGAGCTGAAGGACAGCGCCCTATGAGCCATCTGTTCAACATAAAATCAGTGGTTCTTATTGCGCTTATCATTCTGCTATTTGGGCTTATGGTCGGGCAAATGATCCATGTGCTCTTTGCTGCCACACGGAAAGAAAACCGCAACCCTCGCGGGGCTGTCACCTATGAGTCACTTCTCCTTGCACATCTGCTTATAGCCTGCGCAACGGTATGCTCCGCTTACGCAAACCACGGTGCACTGCTGTTCCGTATGAAGATGATCTCGTTCCCCATCGAACCAATGATATGGGTTAACGCCATTGCGCTTGCACTGGGTCTCGTGCTCGCTTTCGCCCATCGCCGCCCCATAATGATCCCCGAGCTTATAGTTCTTGCTACCTGCACGCCGCCCTTCATCGAAGCGGTTGGCATCAACAGCTGGTTCATTCCCATACTAGACGCTTCGTTCTTCCTTTTCCGCGTGTCGTCTGCGCTAACCATGGATATCAAGCACCGCAGTTCCGCGATTACGCAACTCTCTATCGGCGAAGCGGTAAAGAAGCTTCCCGAGGGCATTCTCTGCATTAATCGAAGCGGAGCGATTGTCCTTATGAACGGAAGCATGCGATCTTGCCTTCAAGCGCTCGGATTGGGCACCAGCCTCTCAGAGGGCTCTCTTATCTGGTCGGAGCTCATCAAACGCGCAACTGCAGGCAACCACACTCGTGATGCCCTGCTTCCCGAAGGAATACGCCTAACCATATCGCCAAACGACACCAGGTTCTTCATGCGTGACGAGGTGACACTGCATCGCACCTTATGCGAACGGATCATTGCCATTGACGTCACGGTCGAGGAAGACCTCAACGAACGCCTGCATCTTGCCAACATTGAACTGGAAGAATCGAACCGCAAACTGAAGCAAGCCCTGACTCAGCTAGAGGAAACAGCCGCAGAAGAGGCATCGCTCGTCATGAAAACACGTGTCCACGACTCCATCGGCCAACGGATGACCATACTCCATCACTACCTAGAATCAGATATTGATAATCCGGAAATCACCCGAAACATTTCCCAGCTTATGCACAACATCACCGACGATCTTGCCCGCACCTCCCCAGAGGGAAAAGACGAGCTTGCCGCTCTTGCATCAGCCTTTGCTCTTGCAGGTACGAATATCCACATAGAGGGCACGCTGCCCGAAAACCCCAGCTCGGCAAATGCGATAGTTGGGATAATTCGAGAAGCAGCAACCAACGCACTCAAGCACGGCAGCGCCAAAAACGTCTATGTTCGCATAGCGGCCAAGCCATCGGAAACGAACCTGACCATCTTCGATGACGGAGCCGGCGCTGCAGGCACGATTACCGATGGCTGCGGCATGCCCCAAATGCGCCGAGCGGCAGAAGCCCTCGGTGGCGCCTTTGAGGTAAACGTACTGGCGCCTTTCACTGTATCGGCAACTATTCCCCATCAAGGAGCATCATCATGATCACCATCGTCATCGTTGAAGATCAGGGGATTCTCCGAGAATCACTCGCATGCACGCTCAACCTGCAGGAAGACATGCAGGTTGCCCGCACGCTTTCCGATGCAGCAGACGCACTCGACGTAGTACGCGAAACGAATGCCAATCTTGCGCTTTTGGATGTATGCACCGAAAACGGATCGAGCGGAATCGCCGCGGCGAAGCAGATACGCGAAGCCTGCCCCGATACGAAAATCGTAATCATGACGGGCATGCCGGAGATCACGTTCATCGAGCAGGCAAAGCTCGCTGGAGCTGACAGTTTCGTATATAAGAACGTTGGAACCGAAGAACTGCTGGGAATTATTCGCTCAACCGCCAACGGCTACTCCACCTTCCCGAATGCAACCCAGAGCATTTTCTCAGACGCTTCAGCGCTCAATGAAACAGAAATCAGCATCCTGCGATTGGTCTGCGAAGCAAAAACACGTAAGGAAATTGCAGCTGAGCTGTATTTGAGCGAAGGCACGGTAAAGCGTCACATTTCTGAGATCTTAGCCAAAACGGGCTACGACAGCATTTTGCGCCTTGCTGTGCATGCGGTATCACAGGGTCTTATCGTTCCGAAGATGGACAAATAGATCATCGTCAACTATAGGTATCACGCCCTTCGCCGTTTGGGCTTCATCCGCCGTTTACAAGGCAAAACCAACTAACGAATTACCAGATCAATACCTTGTTTTGTTTTTGAGACACATGGCTCAAAAACACTCTATAACTGAGCCGCAGGTCACTTCTTCCAGCGCTCCCCTCACGTCATCATGGAACCACGATGACAAACATAGCTAGCCGCAAAAGCGGCGAGGGAGTCTGAGAGGATGTGGTTGCAATGAAGGCAACGAAGAAGATCATCGCAGTTCTGGTATGCGCTTTTGCCCTGTGCTTCGCGCTGGTGGGATGCGATTCTGGAGCCGAACAGTACAAGAAGAACTTCCAGGGCGACTGGGAGCTGGCAGGCCTGACCGAAGGCGATACCACCTATTCCGAGAGCGATATCGCCATGCTTAAGGCATGGGGCATGGAAGTAAAGCTGTCCCTCAATGAAGACGAAACCATGGTTCTCGAGTACTTCGGCGAAACTGCCGAGGGCAACTGGGAGCCCAAGGATGCTACCACGTTCAAGATGACAGCAATGGGTGATTCGATTGATGGCAAGTTGGCCGACGGGATGATATCCATCGAAGTCGAAGGCGCCGAAATGAAGTTCAAGAAGATGGAATAGCGGGGTGAATGACAATGAAGCTCAAGTTTCTAGGAATTGCAGCATGCGCACTTGCACTCTGCTTCACCCTTGTGGGATGCAACTCACAAAAAGTAACTGACTTTACCTGGTACCAGGCGGCAGTGCCCGATAAGTACGAACTGAACACCAGCCTTGGCAGCAATGCAGCAAAGGTGTCGTTCGCCAAGACCGATGAAGGCAAAGAGCTCCGCGTCAACTGGAACGGCGTAAAGGACGCTCAGGGAATCACCCAAGCATTCATGGAATGGGAAGGCACCGGCTCTGAGCAGCTGGACGACATGAAGATCGGCAACTACACCTGGAAGGTTGCTCAGAACACCGAAGCAAGCAAGCCAAAGATCCAGTTCTGCACCGACCTGCCCAATGGACTTGTTGGCATCGTTGACGCCCGCGGATTCAGCGACATCAACGACAAAGACCTGCAGAGCTTCGTTAAATCGGTAAAGTTCGCAGATGATGTGAGCGAAGCATACGACAAAGCCAAGGAAGTCAGCTCTGACGACCTGAAGATCCACTAACACCCTTGGGCGGAGCCGCAATCGAGTTCCGCCCGTTTTCGAAACAGACTGAAGAGGAGGACATCATCATGAAGAAAGCAGTTATCGCACTTCTTGCCCTCTGCATAAGCCTTGTTGCCGCACTTGCCTTAGTTGGTTGCGGAGGAAGCGGGCCTGCGGACAAGAAAGCGGATTTCATCTGGTTTAAGGTTGAGGTTCCCGAAGGCGTAAGCGTCAGCAACTCTGCCGGCGACAACGCAAACAAAGCCCAACTGACATTTTCCAACAACGATCGAATCATCCCATTATGGGAAAAGAAAATGACAGCTGAAGAATATCTCGCTCAATACGAAGATCGCTACAGCGGGGCATTTAAATGGGAGACACATGACCCTGTAACCTATGGCGACAAAACGTGGTTGACCGGCGATTACAAACATTCGGGAGGAACCACCACCGCTTTCATCACCGGGGTAAATGAAGGGAGCGTATCTATAATCGTCGATAACTTCGATGATCATAAGGCTGAAGTTGAAACGGTGCTCAATACCATCGAGTTTGCCGATAACATGAGCGAAGCCATGAAGGAAGCCAAGGAAGTTAAGCTTACCGACATCGACCTGAAACGCTAACCATCCTGCCGTAAAGAAACCAGACTCCTTTACGGCACTCCAAGCTAAGAGAAGGACCGGCACTGCCAGTCCTTCTCTGTTTTGCGTAGTGAATTAGATTGATCACCTTTCGCCGTCAACGCTTCCTCGCAAGGGTAGGCATTTCCGCCAACAGCGCTGCTCGCGACTTCGCTTCCACCCATAAGGGCCGCATTCGGCAAAACACCTATCATCGCCTTGGGAACACGAGCCCAAAGCACGACGCTCCACCTTCGCCAGCTAGAACCACCCGGTATAGGTTTTCTGCAACACGGCGCCGGCAACCCAGTTTGCAAGCGTAATAAAGTCGAACACCGGCAAACCTGTTGCTTTCTGAATAGCCGCCGCGTAAGGAGGCAAGTCGCTGCACTCAAGCAAGATGGCCTTGATGTCGGGATGCTGCTGGCACAAGTCCTTCGCCAAGCTGCATAAATCGTCGGTGAGCTTGCCGTTGTCGAGCTCGTGTCCGCCCCAGCGAATGGGTGCGAAGCTTTCCATGTCGCCTACGTTCTGAATAATGAGCCTTTCGGTGTTGCTGCCAACCTGGGCAAGCAGATCATCGTTCAAGCTGGAGCCATCGGCGGCAAACACCGCAATAGACCCCGCCTGGGCAAAACCTGCCTTGATAACTGGCAGCTGGCACAAGCTCGACATGAATACGGGGACGTCAACTGCCGCCGCAACATCTTTCTGGAAATGGGCAAAGTAACCGCATGCGCCGATAATAGCGCGCACACCCTGCGCCTCCAGCTTCTTGGCGGCTTCGATGATCATCTGCTTGATGGCGGGATCGCCCGCAAACAGCTGCTCGATCTCGAAATCAACTACTTCGTAGCACACCGGATAATTGAAGGTACACGCATTGGCGACGTTGCCTGGAAGCTTGGGGTAATCCAACTTCACAGCAATGATGCCGAGTACCTGCCCCGAAAAACTACGGGGCGGAAGCCCGTGGGTGCCACGAACCTCCGCCTTCGTTTCAAGCGCACCGTATGCGCTTTTCCAATTGCTCATTTACTCGCCCTCAGGAGCCACGTATTCGCCCTCACGCAGATAAGCTTGCATCTGGTCCTTCGTCATATGACCAATGCCCAGCTCATCCAAGGTGAGGCCGGTCTCGAAGAAGTTGGTCTTGTTCATAACGCCGCCCAAAACGATCATGGAATCGATGATCGGCGTGGGGACACCAAACTTCTTGCCCAACTCATGGTACACATGGCAACCAACGGGAACATCTTCGGTTACATAGCGGTTCTTGATGGTGAAGGGACCGGTGGCAAAACCAACTTCCCACTGTTCCTCGAAGGGAACGTTGCAACCCTCGCCCATGTACTCTTCGCCCAGAACACTGGTGCGCTGGTAGAACACTTCTTTCTTAAAGGGCTGGATGCCAACACCCATAGCTTCCGCCAGAGCAATTTCCTCGTTGTAGAACTGGTACTGAACCTCGGAAATAGAGGGGCAGAAGGAATGGGAGTAAATGGAGTAGTCGTGGATGTTCTTGTCCAGAACCGTGCCGAAGTTTTCCATCGTGGATACGCCCAGAACCGTACCGGGAACATGGATAACCGGGTTCACGTTGGAAAAGCCGATGTCCATAACGGTATCGCCGCACACTGCGCCGTCACCTTCGGTGATGGCATCGAAGCAGCCCAGTGCCTTCGAGCTTTCTACGAAATCTTCCGTATCCTTTGCAGGAAGCGCAGCGCCACGCAACGTAATAGCGCGATATACCAACGAGCAGGTAGGCTTGGCAACGCCGCCTTCGGTATCGACGCGCGTGCCATAGGGGGCGCTTGACCAACCGCCGATGATAACGTTCTTGGTGCAACCCATTTCGCGCATCATCTTGCGAAGCTTCAGGCTGCCATAGTTATCGGGAATGATGTGAACGATCTGACCGTCTTCCAGAACAGGAATGAGCTCACGGAAGAAAACCTCATGTGCGATAGAAGGGATGCCCACAACAATGAGCTTGGCACCCTTAACCGCTTCGGCTACGGAATTGGTTGCCATGGCAAATTCGCCCTTGCCCATACGACGGAAACCGTACTTGGTCTGCGTTCCTGGCGCCTTGTCCTGCAAGGTGATACCCGTACGCATAACGGTACCCAACGCATTGTCAAAGAACGGATCCAAGTCGCAAATGCGAACTTCCTGGCCAGCCAATGCACAGTCGGCACCGCAAGTCTTGCCGACAGCGCCACCACCTAAGATGGCGATAGGAGCACAACGAAGCTCTTCTACGTCTACCAATTCAATAACCTCCTTAAGGGACAGCCTTACGGCCATACTCCAAAAAAACGCATAGATTCATAGCGATGTGAACCCAAACGTTACCTTCATCACTACAGAAGAATACCACGCGCAAAACCTCGAATCCGAGTGCGAGCACGGTTATTTCCTTATTACCCTATCGGAATTCTACCGGCCCTTTTCCTACCTGCAGAAACAGATATCTCTCCTTCAATTTAGGCAGTGCTGTTTCATAAAAACAACGCCCATAGGGAGCAGAGATTTCATAATTGAAGGTTCGATACTGCACTATTCGGCACCAAAACCGCCTTGCATGAAAAGCGCAACACCCACTACGCAAAGCGCATCTGATACCATCAGAGCAATCAAAACACAGGAGGACTCATGGAAAACGCACCGATGCATCGCCCTATGCGCCAGGCAAGCCGCCAAGTGCGCAACGTCGACCAGCTTCACGCTATTGTTGAAGCCTGCCACACCGTGCGCATCGGCGCATTCGACGAAGAGGGCATGTTTATCGTTCCCATGAGCTTCGGCTACGACTGGGCAGACCCTGAAAGCCCTGGCAACAATGCCCCCACCCCACGCCTGGCACTGTGGGTGCACTCAGCCTCCGAGGGACGCAAGGCAGAGCTTTTCAATCGCGAGCCGCGCGTTGCCATTGAGATGGATATCGAGGACGGCGTGATAGAAGGCCCCTATGCTTGCGCCTACTCCTATGCCTATCGCAGCATCATGGGCACGGGTACCGTTCATCGAATTCAAGGCATCGAAGCAAAGCGTTACGGACTCACCCGAATCATGCACCATCTGGCTCCTGGAGCTAGCGCCGGATTCACCGACCAAGCGCTTGCCCACACGAATATCTATTGCATCGACATAGATTCCTTCACTGGCAAACAGCGCGCCTAGGAAAACCGACAACAAAAAAACCGCCCTTCGTTTCCGCGTTAGCATGAAGCGAAGGGCGGTTCGTCATTTGAGGCAAGCGAAAGCCGCAACGTCACCGAGCGTATTAGCAAACCAGTTTCGACTCTTCTACTTTTTCGATATACCAATTCAGGAATCTCATCAAGGGCTTGCGGAACACTAGCCCAAGCAATAAGAACGGCACAACGAACAGCAGCAGCAAGCCGATTTCTATCCAGAAATCATTCATGTACACGCCCATCATGGCGGCACGCATGGCATTGATAACATGCGTTGCCGGCAAGAAGGGACTGAGAACCTGGAAGAAGTCGGGCAGCATCTGGAGCGGGAAGCTGCCACCGCCGGAAGTAACCTGAATGATAAGAAGGAACACGGCAATAGCCTTACCCAAGTTGGCGAACGATACCACCAACGAGTAAATGATAAAGGTGAAGACCAAGCCCGCCAGCCAGAAGCAAATCAGGTACAACAGTGGATTGCTTACCTGCACCTGTAAGAACAGCATATTGCCCAGAGCAAGAACCGTGGTCTGGCACAAGGAAACGAAAGCAAATACGCCAAAACGCCCCAAGAACAGCTGATACAGCTTTGGATACCCCAGCTTAATCTGAGCCTTGCGCGACACCTCCACCTTGATAGCAACCGCCAGCAACAATGAACCTACCCACAAAGCCAATGTGGTATACAGCGGCGCCATCTGAGAACCGAAGTTATCTGCAGGGAATACTGCGTTGCGCTCAAGCTGCACGGGAGCCGCCAACGCCGATGCAAGGGCATCGGGGTCGGAATAGAGCACCGTGCGCAGCTGTTCGAGGTCGCCCGAAGCAAGCGCCTCACGCATAGCGGTAGAAAGCGAAGTGAGCTTTTGCGCCGAATCATCCAGATCGGATGCCGTGTCGAGCAGCTTCTGCTTCGATATCGCGATGCGACCGGCAAGGGAATCAGCGCCGTTTTGCAAGTCGTCCCCCACTGAACCAAGGGTGGACGCGCTCGAAGATAGCGAGCTTGACATAGCAGAAACCTGATCCATCAACGCATCAAGCTGGGGCTTGATAGTGTTGTTGTAATCGTCGGAAAGCTGACCCACGCTGCTCTTCGCCTGAGCCGCAAGAGCGCTCACCTTGTCATGCTCCGCCTGAGCCGAAGAAGCGTCCGATCTGATGGAGTCAGCAGCCGTACGCAAGCCGTCGGCCAGCGCCTTTTGAGAATCGGCGGAAGCCTGCAGCTGCACAGCAAGCTGCGTGAGCGATTCCTTCAAGCTGGCATCGCTCTGCGCATTTGCCAAACTCCTTACCTGGCTCGCCAAAGACTCGAATTGCGAAGCCTGAGCCTCGATCGAAGAGGCCTGATTGTCCAAGCTGCTTGCGGAAGTACCCGCAAGGGTATTAGCGGAGCTGAAAGCCTGATCTATCGCACTTGAAACGCCTTCATACCCCGCTGCGCTGTTGGAGATAGCCTCGCCCAAAGCAGCATTGGACGCCTTCAGGGCGTCGCCCATGGAAGAAACGGAGTCTTTCGCTTGGTTGGCGGAATCCATTACCTGAGCCGCAGAATCACCTGCCTGGCCCAAAAGCTCAGCTGAACCCGTTACCAAAGATTGGGAGGCATCGAGTACCTGAGCATAGGTTCTCAGCGTCTGCGACGCATCGGACATCTGACCACCCATAGTATCGACATGGTTTGCCAAATCGCCCAATCGGCTATCGATGTTGGCGTTATCCGAGTATTTCAGCAACGAAGAGGCAACGTTCATGCCCACTTCGGCGAGCGTTTTGGCAAATACCTGGTTCACCATATCAGACGCCTTGCTGGCACCTTGATCGGTAAGCTTCGGCGCAACCACGTTCTTCTTTTCGTTGCTGTAGTAAATCAGATCTGCATGATCTGAATCGCCCGAGTAGAACGTCATCATGTCTTTGCTGAAGCTTTCGGGGATAACCACTGCCGCATAGTATTTACCTGATTTAGCGCCGTCGATAGCGTCATCTTCGTTCGTAAACACCCAATCCATCTGCTCGTTGGCACGCAACGAGCTGGCAATCTGCTCGCCCATGTTCACTTTCATGGGAACCAGATCGCTCTGATAACCCTCGTCGTTGTTCACCACCGCAACTTTCAGGTTGCCGGTGTTGTGGAACACATCCCAGCATGCCAACACGTTGTACCAACTGAAAATAGAGGGCAGCAACACCAAGCCCAAAATAATTAAGCCGGTAATCAAGTTGCTGAAAATACGCTTCATGTCATCGATGAAAAGCTGGCGGATCACTCTCATTATTTCAACCCGCCTTTCAGGTCAACCGGCTGCGGAGCCGGAGAGTCAGAAACGCCATCACGAGCCCGGAACAGCTCACGCAACTCGTCGTCAGACAAGTCGTCGAGGGCAACTTCATGGGCTAAACGATCGCGGATGAACTCAATCACGACAAGGAAAATGATGATGGCCACCAACCAGATAAGCCAGCACGTGAGCATAATCACCTTTTCGAAGCCCAAGAGGGAAAGAAGAGGGGTGACGATAGCGGGCACTGCCAAGCCGAAGAAGAAGCCACCTCGCCTTAAGCGGGGGTACAAACCCATAAAGCGCTTGGCGCTTTCTGCTAGCTGGCTACGATACTCTTCCCTGTCAGCCAAAACACGGAACAGCTGGTCCATACGATAGCGGCGCGCAGGAAGCTTTGCTTCTTCACCATTCAAGATATCACTCGCAGCAATCTGCTTGCTGAACATACGATTCACATTGGTGAGGTAAGGGCGCAGCAGGAAGCCGATAACGAAGAACGCCAAGAAATAAAGGAGCAGCATGCCCACTTCGCCAAGCCATTGCAATCCGTAGAAACCAGCAATGGTTTCGCGCAGCGCGTTAATGCCATACGTGAACGGGAACACCGGGTACACAGCCTGGAAGAAATCGGGGGTCATCTCGATGGGATACAAGCCCGTTGCGCCGGGGATCTGCACAAAGATGAGAATAATGCAGAGGCCCTTGCCAACATGTTGCAGCAGCACCGAAAGCGCATACTGAATGCACAGGTAGGTAAGAGATGCGAACATCGCCGTCAAGAAGAACAGGGGCACACTTGCCACCTGAACGCCCAAGAACAGGTTACCGGCACAGCAGACTATGGCCTGAAGGGAAACCAAGGGCGCCAAGAACAGCCACTTGCCCAGGTACCGTTCACGTGAGGAAAGGCTAGGAATGCCCTCATCGTCAACCTCTTGGCGCAGAATGACCAAAAGCATGAACACACCGATCCACAACGTCATGTTCATAAACAATGGAGCCATTGCAGACCCATAAGCATTAACCGAATACAGCTCTTCGGTCTGTAGCTCGGTCGGCGAAAGCATGAAGTCGGCGATCTTTTCAGGATTCAAACCATCTTCGCCCAGCAAATCTCGCAAGCTGTTAGCGGTGCCCAAGGCAACGAGATCGGTTCTGACCGTATCGATATCGTCCTGGAAGCCAGCAAGTACGCCATCGGTTTGACCAAACGCGGATGCCGTGGTTTGCAGCGCGGAATTAAGCTGATCGAGGGCAGTTATCGACTGATCGATGAGCAGCGACTGGTTAGACACCGCCGTCGAAAGACCCGAAAGCGCATTCGAGAGTTTCGTGGTGCTATCGCTTAATGCTGGAAGCGTTTCGCTGGTTAACGTGCCACGATATTTATCGGTGTTTTCGAGCGTGCCTTGAAAGGCAGTATTCACTTTTTCAGATGCTGAAGCTATATCGTTCGAGGCCGACTTCAAAGCTGGATAGGTGTCCTTCACCCCAGCAACAGCGGACTGCAATGAGTTGTTCTGCGCTTCAAGGGTCTTGGCAGATTCCTCGATGGCCTGCTTCGTTTCATCGCTCAAACCAGGCGTTTCCTCAAGCGACCGCAGGGAAGCAATTATGGCGGTGTTCATCTTCACCGTTGCTTCGCCTTGGGCCACCGCGGCGTCAACCGTGCCCTCTGCGCCCGAAATAGATTCATTTACTTTGCCCACGGCAGCGTTTGCATTAGTGGCAGCCTGAGAAGCGAGATTGGAGGACTGGTCCAACACGCCTGTCATCTGCACCACAAAGGGACCCAACGCTTTCTGGGTTTCGGAAAGCAGGTTGGAAGCCTCCGATAGCTGCTGGCTCAAGTTAGCAATATCGCCTTTGGCTCCCTGAAGCTTTCCTTTTGCATCATTGGTCTTAGAGGACAGGTCATTCGAGGCGGACGACAAATCGTTAACCGCGTTACGCGCATCTGACAACGAAGCATTTGCTTTATCCAGCTGCTTTTCGATGGAAGTTCGCGCATTGCCGATGTCGCCCTCAGCCTGCTTCAGACCTTCGTCGATCTCTTCAGCAACTACACCGCTGACCGTAGAGACAAAAGTGGAATTGATGGTCTCGTCCAAGGTATTCGCGCCCGTGTCGGTAACCTTGGTCGAAACGCCACCAGCTTTTTCGTTTACGTAATACTCAAGCTTGGGTTGAGTGATATCGCCCGTCAGAAACGTAGTAACGTCATAGCTGAAATCCGAAGGGATGATAAACGCCGCATATGCTTTCCCCGATTTCACTTCTTCCATGGCGGTATCGCGGTCGGTGAAAGTCCAACCGAGTTGATCGTTGTCGTGCAACTGATCAACCACCTGGCTGCCCAGATCAAGGTCCCCCATTATGTCAGTTGAAGCGCCTTCATCTTCGTTAACCACGCACACGCGGATGTTTCCCGTATTGTCGTAAGGGTTCCAAAAACCTTCCACGTTGAACCAGGTATAGAGGGAGGGCAACACCACTAAAACAAACACGACCACCAAAGCAGCGGGCGCCTTGAGTAAACGCAGATAGTCACGCCTAAGAACGCGTAGGGCATTCTTCACGCCGGGGAACACCTCCTTGCATAGCAATTACGACTGCGCCTCCGAAATATCGAGAGCGCAGATACCGAACGTATGTAACCTAGTAATTGTATCTTGCTGCCGCCAATAGCCCTTCGCCTATCAAGTCCTTTACAGAAACTCCCCATTTGTGGATTAATCGAACATTTTCAGACAAGTGTCGGCTTAGACCGCATCGAAAACAAACCAGCAACCAAAGGCATTACTCCGCCGATCCCGCAAACGCCCCCAAAAAACCAAAGCTCGAAGCGAAACACCGCTCCGAGCTCAATAAAAACCGGTTGTGAGATCTCGCCATACCCCCACATTGACGGCACGCGACTATTCAAAGCATTGATATATGGCCAGATAACCTTTCCTCTTTCAATGCGCGCACTGTGCCATCTTCGAGAGAGCAATTCAACGCTTTTTCGGCAGAACAAAAGTTATTTTTCCGCCGTAACCTCCAACAGAATGCGGCGGAAGGAATCAACCACCTGCCAGCGTTCGGAGCGCGACGGAATGCCCAGCTCGATGGTGTAGCTCGACTGGGAGGAAAGAGGAATACGCAGCAAATCGGGGCTCGCCATAGGAGAATAATCAAGCATATCAGTTGGGCAGAATACCGCCCCCAATCCTTCAGAGCACAGGGAAAGCAAGGTGGGCATATTGCCACTGGTAGCTACAACGTGAGGTTTGATGCCGGCATTGCGGAGTTCGGAATAGGCAACACGTCCCGAGATATCGTCAACCGATCCAAGGATGAAGGGACACTTCTTCAGTGCGCCAATGCCCTCCTCCTTCAAAATATCGATAGCCGATTCAGGGCTAGTGCCCATAGCCTTCGAAAGCACATCGGCTCGAACTGCCAAGACGATTTCTTCCTTATAAAAAGGTTCAACCTCCACGCCAGGGCACGTGCCCTCGAAACGCGCAATAGCGACATCCACCTCGCCGCGCTCGGCGCTGCGCAGGAGGTTGCGGTTGGTGTCTTCGATGAGCTTCACGGTAACCGCAGGCAGCTCTTCAGAAAGACGATGAATCACCTTGGGCATAAGATAGCTGCCGCGTGTGTGGGAAATGCCCACCTTCAACACGCCGGCACCGCCACCAGCCACTTCACCGATCTGACGAATCATATCCTGCTGCGCCTGACGCTGCTCGCGCGCATACAGCAAGAACACCTTCCCTGCCGAAGTAAGGGAAATAGGAGTTCCACGCACCACCAGTTTGGCGCCAAGATTGCGCTCAAGCGAAACGAGACGTGCGCTTAACGTCTGCTGCGAGATTTGAAGCTCATCGGCAGCTTTCGTGAAATTCTCATTTTCCGCAAGCTTTATAAACCAGTCCCAGCCTTCGAGCGCCATAACTGCCTTTCCTCACTACGTATTACGGGGCTATTAATATAGGTGGCGCACAAACAAACGCGCGCCCTTTCGCTTAGCGGGGTTGGATTACGAGCTGCCCCAAGGGCCAAACCCAACACGACAATAATGATTGTCGAACCAACCCGCCAGGCGTGTCACGGCATGCAAAACGCTACATGCCGTTCATCGTTAACAGAATACCGCTATCCAACGAATTTTGTTGGATAACAAAATTAATCATGCTTTTACAAAAAATAAACGGTTAGTTCACGTAAAATTGTCAAACAACGAAATGCCGAACGCTCTCGGCGTTGGGTTTGCAAACGCAATCTTATATGAGATCGGGCAATCCCAACGCCGAGGCGTTCGACTTTCACTTTTAGCAAACGCAAAAGAAAGAGAGAAGGACATGAAGAAAAAGCTTCTGGCTATTGTCGTCGCAGCTTGCGCCGCGTGCATGGCACTCGCACTGGTTGGCTGCGGAAGCAACAGCTCATCGAGCGACAGCAAGAGCAGCAACGAACTGCGCTTCGTAACTGGCGGCGAATCTGGCACGTATTACGCTTACGGTAGCGTTCTTGCCCAGTACGCAACCAACAACGCTGGCATCACCGTAAACGCTCTTTCCAGCGAAGGCTCCAAGGCAAACATCCAGTCCCTTGAAAGCAACGAAGCAGAGCTCGCATTCTGCCAGACTGACGTTGCAACCTATGCCTTCAACGGCACCAACCTCTTCGACGGCGCAGCATACAAGGACTTCTCTGTTGTTGCAGCTCTGTACCCCGAGCAGGTTCAGATCGTTACCTGCAACGCTGACATCAAGTCCGTTGCCGACCTGAAGGGCAAGACCGTTTCCGTTGGCGCTGCCAACTCCGGCGTTTACTTCAACGCAGTAGACATCCTTGGTGCTTACGGCATCGATGTTGAAAAGGACATCTCCGCTGTATACCAGAACTTCGCTGACTCCGCCGACTCCCTGAAGAACGGCAAGGTTGACGCAGCATTCATCGTTGCTGGCGCTCCCACCACTGCTATCACCGACCTTTCCACCTCCAAGCAGGCATACCTGGTATCCATGGACGCTGAGCACATCGCTAAGCTCCAGGAGACCTCTCCCTACTATGCAGCTGCAACCATTCCTGCTGGCACCTACAGCGGCATGGACGCTGACACCACCACCGTTTCCGTTCTCTCTGTTGTTCTTGCCAACAACTCCGTAAGCGAAGACGACGTCTACAACTTCACCAAGTCCCTGTTCGACGGTGCTCAGAACAACGCTGATGCACACGCCAAGTACAAGGAACTCGACCTTGAAACCGCTACTTCCATCACCTCCGTTCCCTATCACGCAGGTGCTGCCAAGTACTACAAGGAACAGAACGTAGAGGTTCCTACCGCTTAATTGCCTAACATGGCAAGCCGTTCCTTTAACGGCGCAGCACACAATCAGGGTCGCAGCGAATATCGTTGCGACCCTGCTTTAGTGCTCAGAGCTTTGTGCGCAAGGTGCGCTTTTGCCGCATACCGTTGCGAAAACGCACCTTGCACCCAAAGCATGTGCAAATCGTCCCCCTTAAGGAGAGCTATGAGCATATTTGGAACAGACAAGATGAACATCAGAAAGAAAAGCGACGTCAAGAAAGACGAAACCGTCGTACCTTCCAACGAGGACGTCAACGTCGACGAGGTCATGCGCAAATACGACCGCGAGTCGAACACGCGCATCTGGCAGGGCGTTCCGAAAGCCGTCATCACTTCGGTGATGGTTCTGTTTTCGGTCTACTGCCTACTTATGACGCTGTTCAGCGTCGAACAGGCCGAGACCCGCTTAGCCCGCTTCTTGGCATTCGTCATCATCATTGGCTATCTGATGTACCCCGTTAAGAAAACGGGCCACTCCCCCAACCACATCCCGTGGTACGACATCGTTCTCATGGTGGTAGGCGCCGGGTCATTTGTGTACTTCTCGGTTAATGCCGTCGACATCATGATGATGGGCACCCGTATCGGCACCCTTGAAGTGGTGCTGGGCATCTGCGGCATCGCTGTGCTCATCGAGCTCTGCCGCCGTTGCGTTGGCATCCCGATTATCGTAGTAGTTGGCTGCTTGCTGATTTACGCCTTCTATTGGCAGTTTAGCCATGGCGCCGACGCCTACCGCGCCCTAACCAACATCGTACAGAAGTTGTTCTACACCACTAGCGGCGTTATCGGCACCCCCACCAACGTGTGCTACACCTACATTGTGCTGTTTATCATCTTCGGCGCCTTCCTCGAACGTACCGGCATTGCGAACTTCTTCATCAGCTTCGCAAACCGCCTGGCTGGTTGGTCGTCCGGCGGCCCGGCAAAGGTTGCCGTAATCTCCTCTGCACTGTGTGGCATGGTTTCCGGTTCTTCGGTTGGCAATACCGTTACCACCGGTTCGGTAACCATCCCCATGATGAAGAAGACCGGCTATCGCCCCGAATTCGCAGGCGCTGTTGAGGCAGCATCCTCCACGGGTGGCCAGATCATGCCTCCTATCATGGGCGCCGCAGCCTTCCTTATGGCTGAATACATGGGTATTCCCTACATTCAGGTTGCCACCATCGCCATCATTCCCGCGCTTCTGTACTTCGGCGGCATCTTCTGCACTGTGCATCTGGAAGCAAAGGCACGTGGCCTGAAGGGCATTCCCTTCAACGAACTTCCCACCTGGATCTACCTGCTGAAGAACTGCTATCTCATCATTCCGCTTGTCGTTCTCGTCTGGATCGTATCGGCCGGCATTTACACCATGGCCGTATCTGCCGCCATCTCCATCTTCGTGGCATTTGTTATCGGCTTCATCCACTTCCTGCTTACCAACTGGGAAGAGCGCACCGAGGAAGACACGTTCGGCAGTGTTTTGCTCGAAACGTGCAAAACCGCCTTGTGGACCGCCGCCGATGCCTTCGCTGCAGGCGCCCGCAACTCCATCGCGGTTGCCGTAGCATGCGCGCTGGCTGGCATGATCGCTGGCTGCATCACCGTTACCGGCCTGGCCTCCATGCTCATCAACGCTATCGTTCTTGCTGCTGGCGACTTCCTTATTATCGGCCTGGTTCTTACTATGCTCTGCTGCATCGTTCTGGGCATGGGCGTTCCCACCACGGCAAACTACTGCATCATGGCAGCCACCTGCGCTCCCATCCTGATTCAGCTTGGCGTACCGCTGGTATGCGCTCACTTCTTCGTGTTCTACTTCGGCATCCTGGCAGACATTACGCCTCCTGTTGCCCTGGCAGCCTACGCAGGCAGTGCTATCGCAAAGTCGAAGCCGATGAAGACCGCCGTCACCGCATCGCGCTTGGGCATAGCGGCGTACATCGTTCCGTTCGTGTTCGCCTTCTGCCCCGCCCTTATCATGCAAGTCCCTGTTGAGCCCTACATGATTGTTCTCAATACGGCCATGGCTCTGTTCGGCTTGTTCGGAGTTGCCGCTGGTTTTCAGGGTTACCTGTTCGGTAAGATCAATCCCGTACTGCGAATACTCGCTATTGTCGCCGGCGTTGCCATCATGATTCCCATGTCCGAAGCAGACGGTATAGCCTCCCTTGGCATCAATGCCATCGGCTTCCTGTTCGTGTTCGGCGTGTTTGCCTACCAGAAGCTTGTCCATGGTAAGAAGAACAAGGAAACGAAAGCAACCGCCTAAGCTTTACCGTTACGCCACATCAATCGACGATTTGGCGTTAAAATCACAGGGCTGGTGCTTACGCGCCAGCCATTGCCCCACTTTCAACGCACTTCTACGATAGGAACGATATGGATTACAAAGAAACCATTTGGGTCACTGGCTGCAAAGGCTTTCTGGGTCGCGAAATCGTCAAGCGCTTAGAAGCCACGTACAATTGCACCGTTGTTGGCACCGACAAGGAACTGATGGTTACCGACCCTGAACGCATCGACGCTTTTGCGCAAGATCTGCGTCCTGATGTGGTTATCAACTGCGCAGGCATTTCGCGCGCGGTAACTGGCCTGTCCAACCGCATCCATGCCTACGAAGTCAACGCTCTTGGCGCTCGCAACGTTGCACTTGCCGCAAACAATGTTGGCGCACTTATGGTACAGATCTCAACAGACGACGTGTTCCCCGTACGCATGGCAGAACCCGCCAACGAATTCGACACACCCCACCCCGAAACGCCTTACGGCAAATCGAAGCGCGCAGGCGAGGTAATGGTGCGCGACACCACGCCCAATCACCTCATCATCCGCTCTTCCTGGGTATACAGCATCGACGGCGGACAGGTTAAGGACGCACTTGACGCTGCAGCTGCCGGTAAAACCCTTGTTGCACGCACCGATCAGCTTGCTTCGCCAACCTCGATTTCCACCTACGTTGACTTCCTGATCAAAGCCATCAACC